>Ga0070731_10001668_pt1 | contig 22443 bp, 24 predicted proteins | sample Coa_R1_2_FD_66448 | JGI IMG/M metagenome (GOLD analysis project Ga0070731, IMG submission 66448) | Surface soil microbial communities from Centralia Pennsylvania, which are recovering from an underground coalmine fire - Coalmine... | ecosystem: Environmental > Terrestrial > Soil > Unclassified ... | reverse complement strand
GTTTGCAGTTGCTGGAGCCATTCAAGGTTTGGGAAGGAACAGACCTGAAGGGGCTGAGACTGCTCATCAAAGCAAAAGGGAAATGTACAACGGATCATATTTCAATGGCCGGACCCTGGTTGAAATTCCGCGGACATTTGGATAATATTTCAAACAACATGCTTATTGGTGCAATTAATTTTTTCAACGACAAAACAGATACTGTAAAAAATGAATTGACCGGTCAGTACGGGACTGTTCCAAAAACAGCAAGAGCCTATAAAGCCGCAAATGTGGGAAGCATCGTAGTTGGTGATGAGAATTATGGCGAAGGTTCTTCCCGCGAGCATGCGGCGATGGAACCGCGTCACCTCGGCGTTCGCGCCATTGTGGTTAGAAGTTTTGCCCGCATTCACGAAACGAATTTAAAAAAACAGGGAATGCTCGCACTCACTTTTGCAGGCAAAGAAGATTATGATAAAGTACAGGAAGATGACACGATCGATATCGTTGGATTGACTTCTTTCGCCGAAGGGAAACCATTAACCCTTGTATTGCACCACAAGGATGGATCGGTTGATAATATAACGGTGAACCATACCTACAACGAGCAGCAGATAGAATGGTTCAAGTCCGGCGGAGCGTTGAATGTGATAAGAAAACAATCTGCGAAATAATGTTTAAGTAAGACCGTAAACTTTTAAGGGAGACCTCTGCTGCTGCCTGCGGCTTTGATGGTGAATGGCTGCATGGCATCCTGATAAGCTCCCCTCATGCCTGCCCCGGCTCAGCAGATGCGTTTCACCTGTATAAAATATCCGCACATCATTAACGGCACAGGAAAATTTTTCCCGCTTTTGGTTTTGATGTTATTGGCGCATTATCGCAACACATCGAATTCATGCAGTTAAATTTTACATTAAAGTGGCCCGGGGTGGTTAACAGCATCCGGTTTAACAAAAACTTATTGTCTGGCAAAGGGTAATTAATCTTTTGCTAATTGTACTTTCGTTTTTTATTCTTGTCCCTGAAATCTTTGGTCTATGAACAATTGTCTTAAAATTTTATTACCTCTTTTTTTTGTGAATGTTTGTGTCGGGCAGAAAGATAATTCAACAGCTGCCAGACCGCCGGCCGTGATCGCTTACTTTGCCGGGCGGCCGACAATGATAGACAGTTTCGCGGTAAACAATTTGTCTCACCTTATTTTCAGTTTCTGTCATTTACGCGGAGATGAATTAAGTGTTAGCAGAATGCCGGACACATTGGTCATCAGGAACATGGTTGCGTTGAAAGAAAAAAATCCAAACCTGAAGATCATATTATCTCTCGGGGGATGGGGAGGTTGTAAAACATGCTCCGAAGTCTTTTCAACAAAAAAAGGAAGGCGAAAATTTGTACACTCTGTAAAACATCTCACACGATATTTTCATACCGACGGACTTGATCTTGACTGGGAATACCCCGCCCTGGTGAATATCCCGGGCTTTCCTTATATGCCGGCGGACAGGGATAATTTCACTGCTCTGGTAAAAAAACTGCGTAAAAAGATGGGCGCTGATTTTGAGATCAGCTTTGCAGCGGGGGGATACACGGATTATATCAACCACTCCATTGACTGGAAAAAGGTGATGCACTATGTGGATATAGTCAATTTGATGACTTACGATCTGGTTGGCGGCGATGATACGGTGACGGGGCATCATACTTCCTTATATTCTACGCCATCGCAATTGGAATCAACAGATCACGCAATTAAATTACTTGACTCCCTCGGAGTGCCCAGAAATAAAATGGCTATTGGCGTCGCGTTCTATGCACGCATCTTCCAGCTGAGAGATAGCCTCAATTATGGATTATATCGGCCGAGCAAATTCTTTCGTGGAATTTCTTACCGCGATTATAATAAAGTGTTATCGGCAGACAGCGGTTATGTTTATCGCTGGGATTCTGTTGCCCAGGCCCCTTACATGTATAACGAATCAAAAAGATTGTTTGCAACTTTTGATGATACCTCTTCCATCCGCATGAAAACAAAATATGCTATCGATAATAAATTGTACGGCATCATGTTTTGGCAACTGGCGGATGACAGCTACAGCAATGGTTTGCTGGATATTATTGTGAATACCAATAAAGAATATTTTCGAAAGAATAAATGAAAATGGATGTTGAACTGAATACTTATATTCGATAAACCATAAAATCTATGAAATCGATTTTATTTTCCATATTCAGTGTTTCATTATTTTTTATTTCCTGCTCCACGTCAAAAAAAGCTACAGGCTTTCGATTACCTGATTCCTTGCCTGCTCTCCCGGTGAGTGAAATTGATCTGCCGGTAAGAATAAATGCCAAATCAATTTTATTTAAAGCAAATTTCTTAGTGCCCGCTCAATTTACTTCGGATGGGTGGCCGAATTATTCACAGCCTTCCTGTGATTTCAGGTATAAGTACCGGTTTACCAGGTCGGCGTTTACCGTCACTTGTGTAAATAATGTGCTCGGGATCCAGCTCACGGGAAATTATCAGGTAGCCGGAGCGAAGTGTGTATGCTCGATGGGGAAATCCATATCGCCCTGGATATCCGGGAGCTGTGGATTTGGTAACGAACCGCTTCGTCATGTCACGATCAACGTCAGTTCCCGGCTTTCTTTTCTCCCCAATTTTAAAATTTCAACCGCAACAACGCCGGGGAAGATTGAAGCACAGGACAAATGTTATGTGTCTTTATTTTCCAGCGATGTTACCCAGCAAGTGCTTGACAGCGTTCGTGCTTCTGTCCAAAATTTTTGCAACACGCTGGATGCAACAATTTCGGGTATGGATTTTTCCGGGATTGCTCAACAATCCGTGGAAAAAGGATTTCATAAAACACCAATCAGCAAATACGGTTTTTTGGTCATCAATCCCTCCGCCATTCGTGTTGGTCAATTAAATTATTCCAAAGACAGTTTTAGTATTTCCGTGGGAATATCTTGCAAACCTGAACTTTCTTCTGACAGCCTGACTAAAGAAATTGCTGAAGTACATGTGCCGGTGAATGTTGGAGAAAATAAAGATAACGTGAACATGTATGTAAACGCTGCATACGATTATGAATTCATCAGCAAACTGTTAAGCGACACATTGCGCAACAAAGTTTTTGATTATAAAGGAAGAACGATTGTTATCAAAGATGCTGCGATAAAAGGTTTCGGAAATCACCAGGTAGAAATCAGGATCGATTTCGCGGGAACCAGTTCCGGCAGATTGTATTTGCGTGGCACACCTGTGCTGGATACGGCTAAACAAACGCTCAGTATCCCGGATATTTCTTCTTCATTGGAAACCAAAGACCTCATGATGATGATTGGAAAAAGCATTGTGAAAAATAAGATCAAAAAAAACCTCGGCGGGGGTACCTATCTCGATATAGGAGGATTGGTAAAAAGCAATATGAAGATGATTGATTCCATGGTGAATAAAAACCTGAATAAAAATCTTTCTCTCGCGGGGAAAATAAATGAATTAAGAATTGTCGGACTGTTGCCGCAAGCCAAAGAACTGCAGGTCCAAATTTATACAAGTGCGAATTTGGAATTGGTCAGCAATGGAAGTTTTTGATTTTTTCAGCAGGCGTTTACCATACAAAGTTGTCCTTTCCGAGAATTAAAACCGGTCTGCTTTCAGGAGAATTCATTTTATCAACCAGGGTGTTGCTGGTCAGGATCCTCTGGCCGTGGGTAACCCGGGAGCTTTCTTTGGCGGTTGCACCAATTAAAAATGCTCCCGATTAAGAGAGCATTTACATTATTTATTGAGCTATTGCTGATTTTTCCAATAACCATCGATCCATATCCAACCTTCATCAGTATGTTTCCAATGCGCCGGAACCCATTTGCGTCCGGATGAATTGTTTCCATTGTCCGTCGGACCAGGACCCAGCGTTGAGGGTTTTTGCGAATAGATGGTATCATTGTTATAATACCCGCTGCCACCATTATTTTCATGATAGGAATCCGGGGGAGCACTTTGCTGCTGCGGAACCTGCTCATAAGCCGGTGGATAGGAATAATAAGGGTATGCTGGATAACCGTAATAATAAGGATAGCCGTAGTAATAAGGATTATAATAAAAACCTAAACCAAGACCAAGTCCCAATCCAAAATAGGCGCCACCATATCCCCTGTACCCATAGCCTCCGCGATAAAAACCACCACCATGGTAGCCGTAGCCGCCACGAAAACCACCGCCTCTGAATCGTTGTGCAGATGCCGCTGTTACCATAAGCGCAAGCATCGACATTATTAATATGGACCGTTTCATAGTGTGAAATTTTTATTGTTTACGAGATAATTATTTTATAAGATGCTTCCTTCTAAAGTTAATTATTATTTTACTGAAAAAGAACGGGAAAAATGTAAATGGTGCGCCATTAACAAACGCAACTTAATACAGTGTGATGGAAAAAATCCAGGAAGGTTTAAATTAACAAATGTTAATGCGCTCTCCCGGCCGGGAGGATGAATCAGCGCTTCCCGGTGAAATTCATTGTAAATAGGTGTCAAACAATTTGAAAATCCTTTTGTACTCGTCCCTCCAGCTGCTCGGCTCAACAAATCCATGATCTTCGACAGGATAGACGGCGAGTTCCCAATTGTCCTTTTTTAATTCGATCAGCCTCTGGGTGAGCCGAACGATATCCTGGAAATGTACATTTTCGTCAACCATTCCGTGGCACATCAATAAATGTCCTTTCAAACCCGCCGCAAAATAGATAGGGGAGCTTTGTTTGTACGCGATGCTGTCATGGAATGGTTCATTCAAAATATTTGCCGTGTAACCATGATTATAGTGCGCCCAGTCGGTGACGCAACGCAAGCCGGCCCCCGCCGCAAATATGTCGGGCGTGGTGAACATGGCCATCAGCGTGATAAAGCCTCCATAGGAGCCGCCGTAGATTCCGATATGCTTTGGATTGACCCCGAACCTGTCAACCAAATATTTTGCACCATCCACCTGGTCGTCTAAATCTTTGCCGCCCATGTGACGATAAATTGCTGTGCGCCAATCACGACCATAGCCCGCACTTCCGCGGTAATCAATATCAAGAACCGTATAGCCATTGTCAGCTAACATATTGTTGAACATAAACTCATGATAATAATAACTCCACCATTTGTGTGCATTTTGCAAATAACCTGCACCATGAACGAAGATCACTCCCGGTTTTGCAGGATTGTCTGTTGCAGGACGATATAACCTGGCGTGCAGCACAGAGCCGTCTCTGGCGGGGAACGTTATTATTTCCGGATCGCGCCAATGATAAGATCTGAATTCGTCGCTTTGTGCCAGCGTGGTAATTTGTCTTGCTGTTGTACCGGGTTTGTTTTCCTGCAGGTATAATTCCCACGGTTTGTTGCTGTATGAATAGCGGATGGCGATTTGTTTTTCGTCGGGTGAGATGGTTACTTCATTTGCTCCGGTCATTGTGGTAATTCTTTCTGTTTTATTGCTTGCTATGGATAACCGATAAAATTGTTGTTCACCCGGATTGACCTGATTGGTTATGATGTAAAAATATTTTTTGTCCCTGGATAATTTAGCTTGTTGGACTTCATAGTTCCCCGTTGTCAGTTGCTTTTTTTCTCCGGTCAACACGTCAATGGTGTATAAATGAGAATATCCACTCGCTTCACTCTGGTACCAAAAAGAGTTTTCATCTACCCATCCGAAATCGCTGCTGATGCCGGGACCATCGATCCATGCTTCGTCACGCTGGCGGTCGAGTAATTTTAATTTTCCCGTCGATGCCTCGAGCAACATCAGCCAGCGATCTTTATTGTCTTGAGAAAAAATATCGACTACCCCGTAATTTCCTTTTTCTGACCAGTAGGGCCCGAAGACAGTGACCGTACGCGGTACCGCTTTTTTCTTTGTAGTATCATTGGATGGATAAAATTTTACATAGTCGGGTTTATCATAGATCCCCGGAATTTGATCCGCCTGTACAGCAATCACCGTATCCTTTTGTGTATCAAAAACAAAAAATTCATATGTGGCTTGCGGCTGCCCGACCTTTTCTCTACCCGGGATATCTTGCGTAAAACCGCTTTCAGTGACATAGTTCGGAACAATGGTGTTTTTTATATCTGTTGGATTCCTGATCAGGTCATAGGTGATGTATTTTCCGTCAGGGCTGAGCCGGATGTTGAAAATATCCTTGTCGCCAGTATAAATCCTGCGCAACTCTTTTTCTTTGGGGGCAAGCTTTCTTATGGAGTCAGCCAAATCTCTTTTTAGTTTTCGTTGCCTGAGCACATCAAACAATTGAAGCTGATCGTTTTCCAGCCATTTTTCCTGGGCATTCAGATTTTCTATTTTCTCATCAGCAACCCTGGGTTGTCGTCTGCGCGGATTTTGCGAAACAGCCTCCCCTGCGGGCGCGTCCCCTTTCTGAAAATTACTCAATTGAATGGTTTCACCCGTTACCATATCCCAGGCGTACAAATTCTGGCTTTTTGTGTAAACAATTCTAGTTTCATGGAAAGCAAAGAAAGGATTGCTTTCGTTATCGGCAGTCCGGGTTATCCGTTTTGTTGAAGCGGTCTTTGCATCAGTAAAAAAAATGTCGCCATTTTTGCTGTACGTAAAAGCGGTGCGCGCATGATTGTACACGACATCGTTTGCGGACAGGATATTTTGCCTGATGCGTTCATCTGCTCTGGCGGGACTGGGATTTTCATTGGTGATAAAATATAACGAATCGCTCGTGGCTTTTTCAGGATTCCAGCTAAAGAATAAATATTTTCCGTCGTTGCTCCAGTAAATGTTTGATGGCGATGTGCCTATCCATTTCGTATCGCGCATTATTTTCTCAACTGTTAAGGGAGCAAGACCTGTTTGCGAAAAGATTTGCTGGGTAATGAAAATAACAAAAAGAAAAAACAGAATCCTTTTCATTGATGTTTGGCTTTGATTTGCAGGGAGCAAAGATAGGAGATTGCTAACTGAAGATATAACGGTAAAGCCTGCAAATAAGCAAGACAGTAAAACAGTTTAATAAAACATTCTCCACGCATATACTGCCCGGTCTAAAGCACCCGCAACGGAGTGGACTCCGGCATGCTTCTTTTATTTAATAACCGTTCCGTTTAATAATAAATACGCCATCGAAAAATAAATGACAATCCCTGTTACATCAACCAGTGTTGCAACGAATGGCGCGGAAGAAGTGGCAGGATCGAGTTTGAATTTTTTTAGCACGATGGGTAGCATCGATCCAATTACGCTTCCCCATAATACAATCCCAATAAGTGAGCACATTATGGTTGTGGCAATTAACATATAATAAGGTCCGTAATTATAAATATGCAAAACCTGCCAGAGACCGACGCGCAAAAAGCCAACGCAACCTAAAATGATGCCGAGGGTGAGACCGGATAAAATCTCACGGCGCAAAATACGCCACCAGTCCCGCAGGGTGATTTCCCCCAATGCCATCGCGCGGATGATTAATGTCGATGCCTGAGAACCGCTGTTGCCGCCTGCGCTGATGGTGAGCGGAATAAAAATACCAAGTACCAATGCTTTACCCAGCTCTACGTTAAAATACTGCATGGCAGTCGTCGTGAGCATTTCGCTGAGGAATAAAATGATCAGCCAGCCGACCCGTTTTTTTATTAGTTTGACAAAACCGATCTCAAGATATGGTTCATCCAATGCTTCGGCTCCCCCTATTTTTTGAATGTCCTCACTGAACTCTTCGGTTGCTACCCACAATACGTCATCAACTGTGACGATGCCCAATAATTTATTGCTGTTGCTGACAACAGGCAGGGCAACGCGGTTATTCATTTTAAAAGCTTTGTACGCTTCTTCCTGATCCTGATAGGCGTTGAGCGCAATCATTCTCCTGTCCATGATATCAGAAACTTTCTTATCCGGAGAATTTAAAATGAATTCTCTTATCCTGATATCATCAATCAACTCGCCTTTTTCATTAATGACATATATGACGTCAATGGTTTCACTGTTTTTTCCGTTTCTGCGAATATTATCCATCACGTCAGCAATGGTATCATTTTCAGAAACGTAAATATAATCGGGCGTCATTAACCTGCCTACGCTGTTTTCCGGATAGCCGAATAAGGAGAGTGTGACCTTTCTTTCTTCGGGGTTTAACAGTTTTATCAACTCACGAACGATATTGCTGGGAAGACCTTCTAAAAAGTCAGTTCTGTCATCTGGCGACATTTCATTCAATAATTCAGCAATTTTTGCCGGCGGCAGGTCGCGCATCACGCGTTTTTGCGTTGGAAGATCCAATATCTTAAATGTACTGGCTGCGCGGTGGATGCTCAGGCTGTCGATGATCTGGTGTTCATATTCCGGGTATTCGTCAACCAGATGAGCGACATCGCTGATATTTTGATCATCGAGGAATTCCTTGAGCGCTGTTTCATTATCGCTCTTAACAATTTCCAGAAATTGCTCCTGCAAGATCGCGTTATCGTATTCCAAGGACATGCGGCAAATTTAATACATACTGTTAATGAAAATATTTTTATGTGTTTTTTAAATGTTATTAAAACCGGAATTGGAATTGCATGGATCCACGGCGCCCAAACCGATCCGGTTTCTTTTTTTGAAGTCACCTGATACAAATCGTTGCTGCAGCATATGCGGGCTCAGGGAGAGCGCAACGGGATAATTTACAAAGAACGGTCCTTTCGAATCTGGGTAATAACAATTATTTTTTTGGATGGAATAACACCAAATGAATAAATTGAAATGGATTCAGCAATAGCGCTGTTACCCGTTATAGAATAACTTCAACGCATTCATTATGATATTGTCTTTTTTGTTCATTTCGTCTTCAGGCAAAAAAGGAAGGGGTGTTTTCACCTCCGAAATGATCAAGGCGAAAACGATCATTGAAATATCGCCGGTGATCGTTATGAGCAGGAATGATCGATTATTGCTGGATCAAACCATGCTGCATGATTATATTTTTGAGTGGGGGGAAAAAAGAAATCAATGCTGTGTTGCATTAGGATATATTTCGATGTATAATCATTCATACCAATCCAACTGCGAATACACGATGGATTATGAACAGGAATCAATAAGCATTAAAACGATGCGGTCAATAAAAAAAGGAGAAGAATTATTCATTAACTATAACGGAGACTGGAATAACAAAAAGAAAATTTGGTTTGATGCGACCTGAATGCAGATTATTTTGACGGATTCTTATAAGCGCCTGCCTCGTTTTAAAACCGGAGCATATTTTAATGAAAAATTGACCCCATAGCTTGTCATGTTCACTTTTCCGTAGCCAATTCCTTTCACGGGCAATTTTACATAGGGCTCAAACTGAAAGGAAAAATTATTTCCCAAAGAGGTTTCAAAACCTGCCGATAGATTCAGGACCGAAAATAAATAGGTTTTATTCTCCGGCGGCGACGCGGGGGGTATCCAGCTTCCTGATACGGGGTACTGCAGCAGGAAATTGCTATTGTTGTTGTGATTGGGTTGGCAAAATAAGCTAACGTCCTGTTTCGACATCAAATAGGAAGAAAACCCTGCATTCACAAAGAAGATTGAATTTTCATCTGAAAAATAATTATACCGGATGTTTAAAGGAATATCAATGACGTTTGCAGAACCATTGACAAACTTGATATCAACCGTACTGTCAACTGCACCCTTGGGAGCATGAAAGCCCTGATCATTAGCCTGATAATATTTTTTAGAAAAAATAAATCCGCTGTTGATAGAAATCTTGCTGAATAGCTGGTAACTGAGGGTCACTCCCAAATTATTACCTATCCGGTTGTTTTCATAAATATGTTTGACTTCAGAAAATTCCGGCGCAAATAAGATCCCCACCTGTAAAGACTGGTTTATGAAAGCGCCGTGAGTCCTGGCTCTGTCCGGCCTGACCACCGCAGCCAATTTATTGGTTGATTTAAATGAACGCAGGGCGGAATCACTGATCAAAAAATATGGTTCGGTCAGCGGCTGAATTCCGGGAATCGGGGCAAATTTCAATTCGGTATTCTCCTCATCTCTCGTGGAAGAATATCCCGGAGGATTTTCCTGGGATATTATCGCGTCACCATTTTTATTTTTTTCATCCCCCGTGCGATTGCTGCGATGATGCCTGTTTCCGGCAGCCCTAAGATCCCTTTGCCTGGTATTGTTTAAAACCAGATCTCTTTCCCCCGAAGCATTTAGGCCGGACGACCCCCCTGCATGGGAATTGCGCTTATCATTATTTTTCCTGGAAGACCCGCTGGCGATTTCCTTGCTTACCGCGTTTTCATTTGGGCTGTGTATGACGCCCCCGGCTGTTCTGTCAACGGCTGGTTTACCAGGAACCATATCCCTTTTCCCTTTCACGGTTTGCTGATCAAGGGCCCCGGAATTAGGTTCAGGGGACGAATTATCTTTTGCAGACGCTGACTGAATTATTTTTTTACCCTCACGGGCGGATCCCTCTGAGAGTTCAGTGTGGGAAGCAATGCCGCCTGAGCCGTTATTCGCCGCCGACTTCTGGGCGGAAACCTTATCTATTCCAGTGGCTCCCTGCGATGGACCTTTTAAAATAACGGAACTGGTTGCCTCTTTGCTCTTATCATTTTTTGCTGATGACTGTTGATGGATTAGTGCTGAATCTTGTGGAGTAGAATTTTGATTATTTTTCTTTGATTTAATTAAAAAGTAGGTTACACTTACCGCAATTAAAATTGCGCCTGAGTACAGGTAGATCGTGCCCGGCCGAATTGTTTTGGGGATAGGCGTCGGTTTGCCAAGGTTTTTGTCCAGCAACTGCTCCAGTTTATCCCAGGACTGTGCATTTCCTGCAGGTTCAAATTTCTCAGCAGCTTCCCGGCTAAAATCATCTAATTCATTATCGGAAAGTTTCAACATAAGTTTTTACTTCGTTTTTCTTTAATAGGATCTTTCTCAGATTCTCCCTGGCTTTTGACAAATTGGATTTTGAAGCGCCCACAGAAATTCCCAATTGTTCCGATATTTCTTCATGTTTTAATCCCTCAATCACAAACAAATTAAACACTGTTCTGTAGGCCGGCGACAACTCTTTAATTGCCACAATGATGTCTTTATACGACAATATATCGGCGCCGGTTTCCGCCCTGTCAGCAATATTTTCCGTTTCTTCACTAACCGGTTTGCCATTAAGATATGTGGAATTTTTTCGGTAATGGTCAATGCAGGTATTGATCAAAATGCGCTTGAACCATCCTTTCAGCGCGATGTCAATATCAGAGTGGCGCGCTTCATCAAACTGATGAATGTTTTTGAACAATTTCAGAAACCCTTCATTCATGATTTCTTCAACTTCCTCAGTATGATTCTGATAACGGTAACATATTTTCATAGCATAACCCTTAAGCAGTTGATACAACTCTTTTTGGCTGCTACGCTCATTATTCCGACAGCCTGCTATCAGTACGCTTATTTGCTTGTTGCCCTCAGTCAAAATTAATAGTCCAGTAGATTTAATTATGAAGATAACGAGCGCAAACAATCTTTCTTGAGAGCATTAACGTGAATAATTTGTTAATGGTTGCCTTTTTGGAGTGCTTTTAAATTTATTTTAGACAACCATTTTTAGGAATGAAACGTGAAGCCGAATGGCTGAAATCATGCAACTGGTTGAGAAACTACTCCATACCCCGTACCTCATCTTCTGCATTGATCTTTACGCTCGCCGATCATACTCAATGACGGCCTGAATCGCAGTGTCAGTCATTTTCTTCCAGGAAAAAAGAAATGAAATAGCGTATGTTCTCCGGAAATTGCAGTGACCAGGAATTTGCCTGCTCCAATTTTTTACCTGGACAGTTTGATCCTCAGTACTTTTTTAACCCTGTGGTGCATTTTTGAACCATTGAACCTTGTTGAATTGAGTATTATCTTCGCGTTGATTATAAACCGAAAAATCATGTGCGGAATTGTTGCTTATATCGGACCTCGTGAGGCTTATCCTGTTATCCTAAAAGGATTGAAAAGATTGGAATATCGGGGCTACGACAGTGCAGGCGTGGCATTGATAAACGGCGGTTTAAAAGTGTACAAAAAGAAAGGCAGGGTCGCGGATTTAGAGGAAAGCCTGATTGGCACAGACTTACATGCGCATGCGGGGATCGGTCACACAAGATGGGCAACCCATGGCGAGCCCAGTGATCGCAATGCACATCCACATAGTTCAGCGAGTGGAAAATTAGCCATGATCCATAACGGGATCATTGAAAATTACACGCAATTAAAAACGGAGCTTACTAAAAAAGGCTACACTTTCAAAAGCGATACGGATACGGAAGTATTGCTGAATTTTATCGAAGACATCCAGACAAATAATCATTGCGGCTTAGAGGAAGCGATCCGTATTGCCTTAAAAAGGGTTGTCGGTGCTTATGTGATCGTTCTGCTTGAGAAGGATAAACCCGATACCATTATTGCTGCACGAAAAGGAAGCCCCCTGGTCATCGGCATTGGCAAAGGCGAGCATTTTCTCGCTTCCGACGCATCCCCGATCATTGAATATACCAAAGAGGTCGTTTACGTAAACGATTATGAACTGGCGATAATCAAGTCAGACGAACTCATCTTGAAAAATCTTGGAAATGAAACGATAACTCCTTTCGTCCAAAAACTTGATCTGGAACTTGCGGCATTGGAAAAAGGGGGTTATGATCATTTCATGTTAAAAGAAATTTTCGAACAGTCCGATACGATTTTTGACTGTTTACGGGGGCGCCTGGACGTTAGTAATGCCATGATCACCATGGCAGGTGTCCAAAATAATATTGCGCAGCTTGTTAACGCACAAAGAATCATCATCATCGCATGTGGTACAAGCTGGCATGCCGGGTTGATCGCTGAATATGTTTTTGAAGAACTTTGCCGCATTCCGGTTGAAGTAGAATATGCGTCAGAATTCCGATACAGAAACCCGGTTATCAATAAAGGGGATATCATCATTGCCGTCTCGCAAAGCGGCGAAACGGCTGACACCATCGTTGCCATTGAAAAGGCAAAAGAACAGGGCGCATTTATCTTTGGCGTTGTCAATGTCGTGGGGTCGTCCATCGCGCGCATTTCTCATGCAGGCGCCTACACGCATGCCGGCCCGGAAATTGGCGTGGCCAGTACAAAAGCATTTACTGCCCAGCTGGTCGTACTTACGATGATCGCTTTAAAAATTGCTTTTGAAAAGAAAACAATTGACGAAATCAGGTTTGAACATTTAATCAGCGAGTTGCACAATATCCCGGAAAAAGTAAAAGAGGTTTTTTTGATTGATTCGCATATCAAGGAACTCGCTGATAAATATTTTAATGCAAAGGATGCACTCTATCTCGGTCGCGGATACAATTTCCCCATTGCTTTGGAGGGCGCCCTGAAACTGAAAGAAATTTCGTACATCCCCTCGGCCGGCTATCCGGCCGGAGAAATGAAACACGGACCCATTGCATTGGTGGATGATACTTTGCCGGTCATTTTTGTTGCTACCAAAAGCGCACATCACGATAAAATCATCAGCAATATCCAGGAAATAAAAGCAAGAAAAGGAAAAGTGATTGCCATAATAAGCGAAGGCGATGATACCGTCCGAAAATTGGCTGATGATGTTGTTGTTATGCCCGGGACGGATGAATTGGTGGCGCCGATGTTGAATGTTATCCCGTTGCAACTACTCGCTTATTATATTGGCGTATTAAAAGGTTATGATGTGGATAAGCCACGCAATCTTGCAAAAAGCGTAACGGTGGAATAGCCTTTATCCAGAGACTGGCAGTTTCTGGTTGTGATCATAGTGCGAGCTTGCCAGGAATCAGCCAGGATATTCAATTTAATGAAAAAGGATGGGTGTAATAGCAATACACGGGGCACATGCACCTGATCACATCAAAACAGCAGACCGGCAAACAGGCCAGATCGTTTGGATGAGGACAGGATCCTTTTTCACAAACAACCAATAATAATACGCAAATTAGTGTTATGAAAAAATTGCCATCATTATTTGGGTTGACTTTCTTTTCAGCCATTATTTTTGCGCAGCAGAAAAATTACACCATTAGTTTTTCGTCAATTCCATCACAACACCGGGTAACGGTGAAAGCGGATGACCAGCCTTTCACCGAATTTATCTATCCGGACAGCCTGGAGAAACCTGTTCTCTTTCCGATCTACGCACCTGACGGACAGATTATCACACGCGGCTTTCCCATTGCCCCGCGTGCGGGTGAACCGACTGACCATCCGCATCATATCGGGTTGTGGATGAATTATGAAAACATAAACGGGCTTGATTTCTGGAATAATTCTTATGCAATTCCTCCAGATAAAAAAAACAGGTATGGCTGGATTAGAACCCAGGGCATTTTACAGACAGCAGACGGCGAGAAAGGGATTTTGTCGTATGCTGCGGTGTGGACCGATCAGGCAAAAAACGTCTTATTAAAAGAGGTAACCACCTTTATTTTCAAGGCAAATGCCCGGACCAGGATCGTCGATCGGATAACCACATTGACCGCGCAACAGGATGTTTTATTTAAGGATGCTAAAGATGGATTTTTAGGTTTGCGTGTTGCGCATGAACTGGAATTGCCTTCAAGAGAGGCAAGACAGTTTGTTGATGATCACGGACTCATTACCACAGTTGCGGCCAATAATAATGCGGGGGTAACCGGAAACTATTTGACCAGTGAGGGCAAAACCGGTGACAGCGCATGGAGCACAAGAGCCAAATGGTGTATGCTTTATGGAAAAATAAAAGAAGATACGATCTGTATTGTCATGATCGATGATCCAAAAAATCCCGGTTACCCAACTTACTGGCATGCGCGTGGATATGGACTTTTTGCCGCAAATCCGCTCGGTCAAAAAATATTCAGCAACGGAAAACAGGAATTGAATCTCAGTTTAAAAAAAAGTGAGTCTGTAACTTTTCGCTACCGGATGGTCATTGCTTCAGGAAAAGAAAGGATATCGATTGATGAGATTGGGCAGTTGGCAAAAGAATTCGAAAAATAAATAATCAACTGATTTTTCAGCTTGTTTATTCACCATTTTGTTAAAACCAACGCTTTGACAGAATTAATTTTAACAAACACGCAATACATTTGTTTATACTAAGATGATAACTATTTTTGCGCACGCAAATTTAATTTGCTGATGTCTCAAAAATGTTAATTTTACCTGCAAACCTAAACGTAAAAATATGCAAACCAAAAACCTCACTTTAATAGTAATAGGCGGCTTAGTTCTCATTTTGTTCTTTTGGGGTTGTAGCGGATATAATCGCATAGTCACTTCAGACCAGGATGTACAGACAAAATGGAGCAAGGTCGAAAGTCAATACGAGCGCAAAAAGAATTTGTATGAAAATGTGGTGAACACCATTAAGGGTTCCGCAAAAAATGAAGACACGACATTGATAAAAATTGTGCAGATGCGTTCGCGCATTCCGGCGATAGATCCAAATAACCCGCAAACGTTAAGTGATGCAAATCACCAGCTGGATCAGATGAAGCAATCCATTTTAAATATTAACGTGGAAGCATATCCCACCATTCAGACGACACAGGCTTTTCGCGATTTCCAGGCGCAGATCGAAGGAACGGAAAATCGTGTGACCGTTGCTGTGAATGACTGGTCGGAGTCTGTGCAAAATTATAATACCATGGTTGTTCGCTTCCCGGGCAGGATACTGGCTTCATTATTTGGCTATAAGCAAAAACCATATTTTAAGGCCGACGAGGGAGCTAAAGATACCAAGGTTGATTTTGGAAGTTAACAGCGTGTAGTAAATGGAACAGTGATCAGCAGGTTCCGGTAACCAATTTTATCCTGCTTGCCACTCCGCTTGCTACTGCCCATTCATTCATCATGAGCTTGTTTTCCTTTTTTAAAAAGAAAGATTTTTTTAACAGCGCTGAAAAACAGCGGGTGGTGGGTGCTATTCAGCAGGCTGAAAAACAGACCAGTGGCCAGCTTCGCGTGTTTGTGGAAAGCCGTTGCCGTTTTGTTGATCCGCTGGACAGGGCTACCGAAGTTTTCGCAGCGCTGAAGATGGATGCCACGGCGCAGCGAAATGCGGTGCTGATTTATGTGGCGATGAAAGACCGGCAGCTGGCTTTGTTCGGCGATAAGGGAATTCATGAAAAAGTAGGGGATGCTTTTTGGAACGAAAAAGTAAGAATTATTTTGTCGCATTTCGGCAAAGAAAATTATGCTGATGGTCTGGTAAGAATTATTGGGGAAATCGGCCAGGCACTTAAAAACAATTTCCCTTACAACGGCGATACCAATACAAATGAATTGCCGGATGATATTGTGTTTGGCAGATAAATCAAACAATGAAAAAGCTTTTATCATTATTATTTATTTTCTCATGCGTTTTTTGCGTTGCGCAAAATATTCCGCCAAAACCTAATCCCCCGAGGCTGGTAAATGATTTAGATCACGCGATGACGCAAGATCAAATCAATGCGCTTGAACAAAAGCTGGTTGCTTATGATGACAGCACGTCCATTCAGATCGTCGTGGTTACTGTACCTTCAACCGGCGCATATGTTATTGATGATTATGCCTTGAAAATCTTACGTGATTGGGGAGTCGGAAATAAGAAAACAAATAACGGCATTGTAATACTAGCTGCAATCAATGACCATAAAGTTTTTATCGCAACCGGTTATGGCATGGAAGGCTCGGTGCCGGATGCCACTGCGAAAGAAATTGTTGACAACGAAATTCTTCCCAATTTCAAAGCGGGTAATTATTACAGCGGATTTGATCAGGCGGCTGACGCGATCCTAAAAGCTTCAGCGGGCGAATACAAGGCTCCGCAAGGTTACAACCAGCGCGGGCACGGCGTGACAGGCGGAAGCATTTTTGGCATTATCATTTTTATTTTTATCGTCCTCATTTTAATTTCCCGTGGCGGCGGTGGCGGCGGCGGATTATTCCGGGGCGGTGGCTTTCTTCCCTGGATGCTCATTTCCATGTTGGGCAATAGCGGGCGGGGCAGCGGTGGATTTGGCGGGGGTGGATTTGGCGGTGGTGGCGGCGGCTTTGGCGGTTTCGGCGGCGGAAGCGGCGGAGGCGGCGGGGCAGGCGGAAGTTGGTAAACAGGGCATATGTGTAGTCAAGACAATAAATAACACAAAATCCCGCGACATTCTCGCGGGTATTTTTTTGCTTCATATATCATTGATAATTTTGTGTTTGTATTAAATGAATAATAGAATATGGAACACACACAAGATGTAGAATTGATATTAGGCAGCCTAAATAAAGACAAGCGCGAATTACTTGATAAAGTAGCTGAGATTGATAAATTAATCAAGCGTATTAAATACGGGAATATAAATCTCAGGTTGAACAAGGGGAATAATGATGTTGATGAAAATGTAATTGAACCACAACCGCAAACTTTCCCAATGAAAGCAGATTTGAAAGTTCAGGTCATTAAAATAATGGATATTATTGGCGTTGCTTGTAAACTCAAAGACGTTGCAGAAAAATATAAAGAATTAACAGGCGTTCACCACAATTTACGCGAAGTCCTGAGAACCCTGAACAAACACGAAATACTCAAACTCATTCAGCCTAAAGGAACAATTCGCGGTTTGTATTGGATAAAAACAGAATGGTTAGAAGATAACAACACACGATTAAAAGAGCAGCACAAGTTTGAAGGATTTGATTTGCTGTTTACTGATGATATGATAGAATTTAAATAAGAGTTTAAAAAATCTGTACCTTTATGAATGAAAAAACCCGCCTGCCAGCGGGAGTTTGATAAAGCATTTTACCGAATTAAATATACACAAAATAATTCGGTATGGAAAATATTTATCCCAATCCTTTAGAGATTATTTATCCTTGTAATGAGGATTATTTCATAGACAATAATTCAGGAATATTTATCAATCTTACAATTGAAGAAGGTTTAATAAATCTTGATAGTTTATATCAACTTCCTGATATGGAGGAATAGTAAACTGCAATCCAAATCCAACTTTTATTTTGTCAAACTCTTTTCGATACCTCAAATGAGAAAGTCTAACTGTAGATTGAACTTCTATTAATTGTATTTCATTAACTTTTTTATCCTTACTAATACAATCGTCTTTTGCAGCATATTTTAGGGCTGTTACTCCATTATTCATTATCATAAATCCCCACGTAAATGTAAGCCCAATGGTTTCTTTCGTTGAAACTGCCTTTAATACAAATGCGCTAAAAGTAGGTTTGTTAATTTCAAGAGGAATAAAATTAGTAGGAAAATTATGATACCAACTTATAACCTCAAATCGAACTGATTCCATTGAGTTATTAATTTATCTTTTAAAGTTACAAAAAATATTTAGTTTGAAATTTGCAACTATAAACTAAATAATATATCTTTACAGTAATATGAAAGTTGAAGTAAAAAATTTAATGACAATTAAAAATTACGCAACCAAAGAAAAGGTAACAACTTCATATATCTACAAGCTAATTAAAGAACATAAAATGAGTAGCTTTTCAATTGATGGTATGCAATTTATCGAAGTCAATAAATATCCTGAGATTCCTGTAATAGCACGTAGAAGATAATATATTTTTTGCAACATTAGTTGCAAGTTTCAAACTTAAAAGTTTACAATGAACAAATTAACAATAACAGAATTTAGAAAAGCATATCCGAATGATGATGCCTGCTTAGATAAAATATTTCAATTACGTTTTAATAACCTCATTTGCCCTGAATGCGAAAGCGACAATCAATTTAAAAGAGTTGAAGGCAGACGGGCTTATTTCTGTCCTAATTGCAGCTATCAATTATATCCAACAAAAGACACAGTATTTGAGAAAACAACAACACCACTTATTGACTGGTTTCTTATTATATATATGCAATGCACAACACGCAATGGAGTTAGCGCAAAAGAAATTGAACGCACATTGAATGTATGTTATAAAACAGCATTACGAATGGCGCACCAAATTAAAATACTTATGGCTGATAAAAAATTAGGCAAGCTAATGGGCAAGGTGCAGGTTGATGAAAGTTATTTCGGGATGAAATTAGCCAACAAACACGCGAAGGAACGCAGAGAAATTTATGAAAGTGGCGGCAATAAGCATGATAACAAAACAGGCGTTATGGGCTTTATTACAGATGATAAAAAATTAAAGTTTGAAGTAATGACAGATGCCCAAACATTTAAACAACGTGTAACCGCAAACGTAGATAAAAAATCAATCGTTGTTACGGATAGCCATTTAGGTTATAAAGGCCTTGACATACATTATATCAAGCATGAAGTATTAAACCATTTTGAGAATGAATTTAAGAGAGGTGAGTTCACAACTAACAATATTGAAAATGCTTGGTCAGTATTAAAAAGGACAATCAAAGGAACACATATCCACGTTAGCGCAACACACTTGCAAAAATATGTTGATGAAGTAGCATTTAGAATGATGAATAAAGATAAACAAGACACGATGTTTGAGACGATATTAAGTCATGTTGTTTAATAGTAGGTATATTCGATCAATTCAATTCTACCATTTCTTCTTGTCGCAATACCGGAAACGGTGATAAAAACGTCTTCATCGTCATTTGCATTACGAGTAAATATTGTATTGCGGTAATTTGCCCTTCCTTTGAGATGCAATGGCGTTTTGTACTGAATTTGATTGTCCCTTACATGTGCGCCGCCTTTCCCGCTTTCAGAATTAAACCAATACACACTTATTTCATAATTTTTAGGTTCTTTATCTACTATTATTTCGTCTTCTTTATTTATTTCTTCTGGGGAAAATAATTTGGAAGACACTATGTCGTAGAAGTCTTTCTTGACTATCGCTATCGGAATTCTATCACCATTAGTATTTTTGTTCATTACCTCAATATTATCAAAGCCCTCGTATTGAATGTCCTTAAAAGGTTCGATGGAATAGGTGATTAAATCTATAACACGTTGTTCGCTTCCTTTATGTTCTGCAAATCTATTTGAGAATAAATCTGAGAAATTTTTCTCCAATTTCTTAAAATCATCCGACTCAATGTTTTCAACCTTCAAAGATTTTTCTTCATGTTGAGGCAATTTATTAAAAATGTAATTATATAATTTCACAAGAAATTCTGAAATATCATTATTAGATATTTTAAATAAGCCGTTATCTTCTTGCAATTCGATTTTAAAGTTTAATTCAAAACTACCAGTTTGAGAAGGGAATGAATAGACATGTCCCCCTATATTTAAATCATTTAAGAAATCAAAAGATTGTTTCAAGAAAGAAGAAAATTTGCTATTCATGTTATTAACCGTTTCCGGTTCTGCCATGTGCAAATCTGATAATCCTCCTTTTAAGCTAAAAACATAATCGAACGTCGCTTCATAAACAAATGTGGGGCAATAGGAATTTTGCAATGGTATAAACTGTTCTGGTATATCATTTATTGAAACAATATTATAATCTGATATTTCATCGTTAAAATTTTTGTCAACTACAAAAAAACTTTCACTTTCTTCCAATATAGCTCTTAATGTTTTTTTTCTATTCAAAAAAGATAAAAAAACTTCTTCCGTTATTAATATATGAAAATACCTTAAGTATTGCTCTTGTCTGTTTTCAAGTACGATAGTTCCTAATAATCTATTTCCAAACTTATTTGTTCCTGTATATAAAATATCATTACTCCCGTCATTTAACAAAGACAGTGAGTTAGCTACAATTTCATGTAGCCCCCTGATTAATGTTTTATTTTTTTTTACTTCAAACATTTTCATCGTGTAAATTGACAGATGAAATCAATTCAACATTCTCAATTTTAAAATCATCACATTTAAGGAAATCGTAGTGATGTGGATTTCTTTTTGAAGGAGATGCTTTTACCATTCCGCAATTATCATTAAATTTAATTACAGCTAAGTATTGAATATAACCTGGAGTTATTCGAAATATCTGCTTAAAAATATCTTTTACAACATCTTTGGTTGCTTCGGTCATTATAGACATAGATTGCGCCTTTAAAGCGCAAATAGCATGGCAGCTATTGCTTTTAGAATCTCTTCTTCCCATTTCCCAATAGCTTTTAAAGTCGATTTCATCTAACTTTTCAAAAGTAGTTTTTATCGCAAATGAAGTTTGCGTATCGTCTCGACAATTTTCTGTACAGTCGCAGTTACAATCTGTATGCAGTTTTGTGAATTGCATTAAAGAGGGGGGCGTTACGATTAAGATATTAAAGGCAAAAAAGGTTATACAAAATAATAATTGTAACATAAAAAGCGTAACTTTATTATGTTCAAATATTACTTTAATAGAACGAATTACAAATAACTGGTGGAACAGTTATTTGCGTAAAAACAAATATAAGTCAGTTTTCAAAGCAAAATCATTTAAACAATCTTTTTAAGGTTGTTTTTTTATTTACTAATGGTTTACCCTATTAATGACGTTTCGGATTAGATGCTTTCTTTAATGCTTTTTCAAACAATTCTTTCCCGTTAGGATTGGACTTTTTGGATGCTAATATTTTTTCAGCATTAGCGAATTTTTCCTCAGTAGTAAGTTTCTTTTTTTTCTTGCCTGCCATTTTGTAAAGTTACTTAGTGTATTACAAATTCAATCCGCGTTTCTTTATTTCTGCGTTCACGGCTTTTCGTCGACTTGCATCGGTGTGTCGAAATTCGGAGTTTTTGAACATCTTCAATTGCTCATCGGTAAATTCTTTGTAAACTTTTTCATATTTACTTAAAATTTCAATTTCTCTATCTCTTTTAGATTTTTTCATTGGTGGTTTAAAGATAAAAAGTTTTCCACAATTTTATTATTGTCCTGAGTACATATATGCCGTAAACAGGGCAATAAGGTTTATTTATACTCCCGATCCGGCAAGCGTGGTTTTTTGCTCTTATACCGTTACATCAATTCCCTTTTTTTGTTTCTCCTATTTCCCTTTCCTCAGGCTCTTTTTTATCAAGCTCTGGTGAAGCGGAAACGCCTGACATAAAATTAATACTTCCCTCTTTTTTAGCAATGCTATTTGCCCAAATAATACCAATTACAAGCCCGCCGATACCAATAGCGCCCGCGAGAATTGAACGCCATAAGGTAGGCTTATAAATAAATCCTGCCGCTATTAATCCTATTATTGCAGGCAAAGCGATTATTTGAATTGAACCAATACCCTCGAAAATATAATCAAAAATACTTCCTTTCTTTTCCTTATTCATACATTCAATTTACTTCGAAAATCGCAATGACTGAAATCAAATTATTACCTTGTGTCCTGAAATCATATCGGCCGGCAATAGGTGGTCAGATCAAATCGGAACACGAATTTTTGCAAGATTTATTGAGATAATAAAAGTGAAAGATAATTTTAAATATGGTATCGGTTTCTGGTCAGGCGCTGGCATTTACAGCTTCATCAATAT
>Ga0070731_10001667_pt1 | contig 22465 bp, 9 predicted proteins | sample Coa_R1_2_FD_66448 | JGI IMG/M metagenome (GOLD analysis project Ga0070731, IMG submission 66448) | Surface soil microbial communities from Centralia Pennsylvania, which are recovering from an underground coalmine fire - Coalmine... | ecosystem: Environmental > Terrestrial > Soil > Unclassified ... | reverse complement strand
CATCTGGACGGGCGGGGGCGGCGGGGCGATCTTGGACGGAGCGCGCTCTTCCTTCGCGATCGCTTCCTTGATCTTCTCGGCGACATACTGCGAGAAGGGGCCGAAGTGCAGATACAGGGCCATGAGAGAGCCGGCGTAACGGACCGATCCGGGATTCTTGAAGACCACCTTGGCGAGCGTTTTCCAGAACGGCCCCACCGTCGAGCGCCGGAACGTGAACCGGAAGGCCATCCGGCTGAAGCCCTTCAACTCCCGCAACCACTGGCGGAAGCCCGGCTTGAAGCGGCGCTCGGAGGAGTCAAGGCGCCGGCCGACTTCCAGCACGCGGGCGAAGTAGCGCTCCGGGGTGTAGATCGTCTCCACCACCTGGAGATAGTCCTTCAGGATCTCGGCGCGCGGGCGGCAGGGATCGAAATTGATTCCCGCCGTGCACTGGTCGCCGACGCCTTCGGGGGCGACGTCGAAATTCTCGTGGAGCCGGCCCGCCGCGGCGAGGCGTTTGGTGAGCTGCGTCGTCGGCAGCGCGAAGAGCAGGCCGGCCATGTTGACCGGGATGCCCGTTTCCTCGATGCAGCTGATGATGCCGCGGGCGACGCTCCCCTTCTCGGTGTCGAAGCCGATGATGAACCCGGCGTTGACGAACATCCCGTGGTCATAGATCTTGTGGATGCTCTCGGCGATGGAGCGATGGGTGTTCTGCCGTTTCTGCATCGCGACCAGGGTTTCCTCGTCGGGGCTCTCGATGCCCACGAAGATCGCGAAGAAGCCGGTCTCCTTCATGAGCTTCATGAGCACGGGATCGTCGGCGAGATTGATCGACGCCTCGGTCGTGAACTCGAAGGGCCATTTCCGCTCTTCGAGCCACTTCTTCAGCTCGGGCAGGAACTGCTTGACGAGCTTCTTGTTCCCGATGAAGTTGTCGTCGACGAGGTCCACGTGCCCCCGGTAGCCCAGATCGTAGAGCTTCTGGAGTTCCCCCAGGATCTGGACGGAGCTCTTGGCGCGCGGGACTTTTCCGAACAGCTCGATGATGTCGCAGAATTCGCAGCTGAAGGGGCAGCCGCGGCACCACTGGATCCCGATGTGGTTGTACCGGTCGAATTTAAGCAGTTCGAACCGCGGCGTCGGGGACGTCTGGACGTCGGCCTTCCGGGCGTCCTGGTAGATCTTGCGGGGGGTCCCGGCCGCCAGGTCGGAGAGGAACTGGGGAAGGGTGACTTCTCCTTCGCCCAGGACGAGATGGTCGGCCTCGTCATAGAGGTGCGGGCTGGACGTCGCGTCGGGACCTCCGACCACCACCCGCTTGCCCCGCTGGCGGGCCTTTCGGATCAGATCGAGGCAATCCAGCTGCTGGGCCATCATGCCGCCGGTGAGCACCACGTCCGCCGCGTCGAGCATCGAATCGTTCCAATCCTCGATGTTGCGGTCGACGAGGGTCAGTTCCCAGTCGGAGGGGAGGAGGGCGGCCACCGTGCAGAGCCCCAGCGGGGCCGCGGGATAGCGCGCATCCACGAGCTCGCAGGTTTCCCGGTAATTCCAGAACGAGGCCGAACGGAATTCCGGGTAGATGAGTAAGGCTCGAGTCATCTTCCTCCCTTGTCCTGGCCCACCAAACTATCCGATCCCTCGCAGAAGGGACAGGATTACTTACGAGGGGATCCCCGAAATGGGTAAACCGTTTGCGATGGAACGGAAACTGGTCCGCCGTCGCAAACGGTTGACAGATTTTGTGACGGATCGGGGGCGCGACCGGCCCGGCCGTAGGAGGGCGCTTGGCACGGGCCTTGCAGTGTTCCCATCGTGAGTAGTACCTCGTCCGTCGCCGGCGGCCTGATGCCCCCTCGGGCCGCCGGCACGGGACGAGGGTCCGGCTGGCGCGGCGCCGTGCACCGGGCCTTCGTCGAATACAATCCGCTCTATTTCGCGAGCGCGCTCTCGATCCTGGGGGGCGTGTTTCTCCTGGCGCGAGAGCTCCCGATGGATGCCTTCGGCTCGAAGGCGGGAATCGTCGCCAGCACCGAGGCCTACCAGTTCCTCCTGATCGCCGGGGCGGCGATCCTGCTCCGCGCCAGCTTGAAGCGTCCGGCGGCGATCCTCGGTCTGGTGAGCCTCGTCTTCCTGCTCGACGTGGCGATGAACGGCGAGCGGCTTCTCTCTCACGTGGGACTCCTCAGTCTCGCCCCCGGCATGCGGGCGCGGCGGGCCGTGCCGGTCAGCGTCCTGCTCGCGCTGCTCGGGCCCGTGAAGCTCTGGCTCCTCGCCTCCGTCTTCAAGCTCCGCTCCGCGAAGCCCACGCTCCTGGTCGTCGGCCTCGCCCTGCTGATCCTGCCGCTCCTGCCGTACCTGACCGAACTGGTGGCGCCCCCCCGGCGCGACGCGGCGTATCTGGTCATCACCTGGCTCGGGGCGCCGCTCCTCGCCTGGGCCTGCTCGCCCGCCGCCCGCCGCTGGACGTCGGCGTGGGCGGGGGAGTCGCCGGACCCGCGAGTCCGACAGATCGTCCTCGTGGCGCCGATGCTGGTCGCCGCGCTCTTCATCGCCCACGGCTTGATGTGGAGTTTCGTCGCCTCGCTGCCGCTCGTGCCTGCGATCGCGGCGCCGTACCTGCTGGCCTTGTCCGCCTTGGCAGCCGCCCGGTTCTCGGTCACCCGTCCCCGGGTGGCGGAATTCATTGCCTGGGGGGGGACGGCCTCGGCGCTCGGCACCGCCACCCAGGGCGGGGCGGCCCCGGATCTCTGGCCGGTGGCGGCGATCCTGCTCCTCGCGGGGGCGGTCATGGTGTACCTGGTCGAGGCGAAGGGGCTGAGAGTGTTCCTCCTGGCCGCGGGTGGCCTCTTCGGGGGAGCCTGGATCGCGGCGACCGGCCTTCCCGGCCCGGTGACCTTGCCCGGCGCGGTCTGGCCGGCTGGGTTCGCCGTCGCGCTCCTGGCCGGGGCGATCCGTCATCGCGATTTCCGAAGCCTCGTTGCGTCGGCGCTCTCCGCCGGCGCCGCGGTGGCCGCGGTCCGTCCGGGAGAGACCCTGACGGCGTACGGCGGACTCGTGGCGGGGCTCTGGCTCGCGGCGGGATGCTGGATGGTCTTCCCCACGCTTCGCCGCTGGGTGCCGATCGCCGCGACGGCCGGCCTCCTGGCCCTGGGGACGTGGATGCTCTGGCGGGACCTGCCGGGCATCGGGCTCGGCTACGCCGGCCTCGCCGTGGCGGCGGCCGGGTTCGGCATCGCCTTCCGCCGTCCCGAGTTCCAGGGGGTGGGGGCCGCCGGGGGCTCCGTTCTGGCCGTCTTCAAGCATGCGGCCTGGATTCCGTCGACCTCGATCGGCTGGGGCTTCCTTCTTCTGGGAGCGGGCTTTCTCCTCCTGTCCGCCGGCGTGGCGGTCAATCTTCTCCTCGCCCGAGGTCGGGCGCGAGCGGCGGGTCCCGCCCTGACGCCCCCCGCGGCTCCCGCGCAGGGGGGGCCGTGACCGAAGGAGGCCCGGAAGAGGATTTGGGCGACGGACTGATCCGGTTTCACTCCCGCCTCCGGATCGTCGGTCCGTATCTGCTCGTGGTGGGGCTCCTCGGAATCGGAACCTTCATCGTGTGGCCGCAGTGGCGGGACCACCGGATCGCCGAGAACCAGCGAGATGCCGGCAACGCGATCAAAACGCTGACGTCGGCGGAGGCGGTCTATCGCGCGGACGATCTGGACGGGAACGGCGTGCACGATTTCTGGACCGGAGACGTGGCCGGACTGTACCGCTACGGATTGATCGAGCGCGGGGTCGCGGAGGCGGATGTCCGGCCGATCCATCCTCTGGTTCCGAAGCCCGTGCCGTTCCACGGATATTACTTCGTCTCGATGCTCCGGGACGAGTCGGAGCCTCCGATCGAGGACCTCCGGCTGGACACCGACGGGCGCTCGGGGAAGGTGCACCATCTCCTTCGGTTCGGATTCTGCGCCTATCCCGCCGAGTTCGGGGTCACCGGCCGATGGACGTTCATCGTGAACGAGAACAATACGGTCTTCTGGCGGCGCACCAACGGGGACCCGATGGACTACTGGCCCTGCCACGAGGAACAGCGGCAGGACTGGGGGCTGGGGAGACGGGGGGCCGGCCCCGATCCACTCCATGCCTGCCCTCGCCGCGAACCGGGCCGCTACTTCTTGGCGGACTTGGCCTGGGGAAGGCCCCTCGTGCCGACGCGGTCCTTGGAGAGCGCGATGTCGTCTATCCACACGGTGAAGCCCTTGCCGGCCTGCTGGTAGTTGGTAAAGCCGAACGAGAGCGACTCGTAGATCTCCGGCAGCTCCGCGCCTTCCAGATTGCCGGCGCCTTTGCTGAAGGAGACGTCCTTCATCTCGGCGCCGTCGATGAACAGCCGATAGGTCTGGGTCTCGTGATCGACGCACCACTCGGCGAGCGTCCATTCGTTCTTGTACGTGTTCTTCGACGCGCCGCTCTTCCCGAACTCCGCGCGCTTGGCGTGGGGTTGCACATTGAAGAGGTAGCCGAAGGTCCCCTTGTTGCCCAGCACGGTGCCGAGCATCCGGGTCTCCATGGCGTCCTGGTGGAGGGGGCTCTTCGCCTCCGCCGAGACGAACGTCGAATGCACCTTCTCGGGATCGGGGGAAGGAGTGAGGACTTTGAAATAGAGGCGGCCCCAGAAGCTGCCGCCCAGCTCCTTCAGGATCTCGCCCTTGAGCGTGATTCGGCGCGCGCCGTTCGGCGCGGCGTCGCAGCGGAGCGAGTGCCGCCCGCTGTGCGCGACGTCGTCGACCACGGAGACGGCGCCCTGCTTGGCGTAGCCTTTGGGAACCTGGCCGACCGCGGTCGTCTCGAAATCCTCCAGAAGGATCAGCTTGCCCTTGCCGACCGGAGGATCGTCGTCCGCCGGTTTCGCGTCGGTGCCCGCCTGCTGGCCGGTCGCCAGCGTCGCGGTCGCCAGAAGTGCCAGAACCGCCCGCCAAATCGAATTAGTCCCGCTCTTCATGGGTGATCCCCTCCGTTTAGGATACGCTTCCGGGGGAAGCGTCGATTCATCGGCCGCGGAGGCCGGGATCCGAAGCAGGCCCCGGCGCCCGCCTGCGATGTCGGTCCCCGCCCCTTTCATTTTTCGGAGAACCGGCGCCGCGGGCGGGATATCCTTCAGGCACATGGACGCCGCCCCGGCTTCGTCCCTGTCGCGACGAGCGACCCTGGCCTTGCTCCTCTGGGCCGGTTTCTACCTCCTGGCCTTTGGCACGGCCTCCGGGCTTTCCTATGCCGCGTGGGCCCTCTTCACCTGGACCCGCGACCCGTCGCTGTTCCAGATCGTCGTCGGCATCGGCTGCGGTCTGGGCTCGCTCATCATCCTGTACTCCAGCTTCCCGCGCTGGGAGAAGTTCAAGGTGCCCGGGCCGAGGCTGGATCCGCGGACGCATCCTCGGCTCTTCGAGGAAATCCGGAAGGTCGCGCGGGACACCCGTCAGAAGCCGCCCTCCGAGGTCTACCTCCTGGCGGAAGTGAACGCGTGGGTATCCAACCGGGGGGGCGTCCTGGGCCTGTTTCCCCGGCGCATCCTGGCGGTCGGACTGCCGCTCATCAAGATCCTCTCCCAGGGGCAGTTCCGCTGCGTGCTCGCGCACGAGTTCGGGCATTACGCGGGCGGGGACACGCGGCTGGGACCCTGGATCTACAAGACACACGCCGCGATCCAGCGGACGCTGGAGATGCTGGAGGGCAACGACTCCATCTGGAGGTTTCCCTTCATGGCGTACGGCCGGCTGTTCACCCGGATGAGCCTGGCCGTCTCGCAGCAGCAGGAGCTGGCGGCCGACGCGCTGGCCTCGCGGATCGGAGGCGGAAAGCTGTTCGCGGAGGCCTTGCGGCTCATCGAGGGGGCCGGAGACGCGTTCCCGGGATACATCGGAGACGAGCTCCTTCCGGTGCTGAATGCCGGATTCCGCCCTCCGTTCAGCGAAGGATTTCAGCGCTTCCTGTCGGCCAAGCCCGTGACACGTTACGTGTCTCGGCGGGTGGGGCACGAGCTGTCGACCCGCAAGCGCGATCCGTTCCGCACCCATCCGCCGCTCTATGAACGGCTGGAGTCGCTGGCCGCCCTGTCGCCGGGCGTCGCCCCGGCGGTCGATCCGCCCGCCCTGGAGCTCCTGGAGGAGCAGGACGCCCTGGAGGCGGAACTCCTGTCCTTCATCACGGAGAATCCGAAGATCCGGAAGCTCCCCGTCCTCGGCTGGGACGAGGTGGGAGAGAAGGCCTTTCTGCCGGCCTGGCGGGAGCGCGCCAAGGAGATCGGCGCCCCATTCGCGCCGCTCCGGCCGGAAGAGCTGCCGGACGTCAATCTGACGACCCTGGGCCGAACGGTGGAGAAAAAAGGCTCGGACGCGGAAGCGCGCTCCGCGGCGATGACCTCGATCGGCATCGTCTTGACGGTCTGGCTCCGCGATCGCGGCTGGACGGTGTCGATGGATCCCGGCGAGCGCGTCACCGTGACGAAGGGCGAACACCGGATCGAGCCGATGCATCTCTATATCGATCTGGCCGAGGGGAAGTTGACCCGTGATGCCTGGAGGGAGCGCTGCAGGAGCGCGGGAATCGAGGGGAAGCCGCTCGGAGAGCCCGCGCCTACGGCTTGAAGAAGTCGACCAGCAGCTTCTCCCCACGGGCGCGGACGGCGATTTTTTCCGCCAGGTCCTGATCCCCGCAGGCCGAGGCCGCGAGCCACGCCTCCGCCGTTTCCTCCGCGGACGAGGGTCGAAGGGCCCATCCGAACCGGAAGCCCTCGAGCGTGAGGGGAGTGGCGGCCAGCCCGGCCCGGGCCCGCTCGCGAGCGGGGTCTTCCATCAGGTCCAGCCAGCACCAGCCCAGCAGCCAGGGCCGGTCGGGACGGGCGGCGACCAGCTCCGAGGCGGAGTGGGCGGCAACGCGCGCGTCCTCAAGCTCCCGCAGGGCGCCCCGGCGCTCGGGGTGCTTCCGCACGTAGAGCGCGAGCAGCAGGACCTGAGGGACATCCTTGTTGTCTTTCGTCCACGTCGCGAAGTCCGGATCCTTCTCCGCATAGCGACGGGCGGCGATGGACGCCCGGAGGGCCGACGCGAAGCCTCTGGTCTTGTGGGAGTCGAACAGCCGGGCGGCTTCCTCCGCGTCCTTCAGGGCGCCCTCGAGGGTCTGGCCCTCGACGCCGAGGTAGCTTCCCGTCGACTGGGTCGCCGCCCGGCCCAACAGGGCGAAGCTCAGGCTGGGGGCGTGCCCCGCCTTTCGAAGCGCCGGGAGCAGGATTTCCCATTTTTCCATCGAGCGGACCACGGCGCTGCGATGCCCCTCCTCCCTGCTTCCCGCGGCGCGCTGCTCGTCCCCTTGGTCCTTCTCGCGGCTGGGCGGCCGGTCTTCCAACTGTCCGCGGAGCCGCCGCAGGGCGTCCAGGTCCTTCGTCAGCGTGAAATATTGGGACTGCAACTCGTATCCGGACTTGGCGTTGGGCGAGAGCACGACGGACCGCTGAGCCAGCTCCGCGGAACGCCGGAGCTCCGGCTGCGCCTTCGCGCGGGCCGCCCATTCGTCCGGGGTGGGAGGGGGCTGGACGAAGTCCATCCAGGCGGACGTGGGCACCTCGTGCAGGAGCTCGGGTCGGAGGGCGTCCTTCGTGAGCGCGGCGAGGCCGGCCTCCCCCAGGCTATGGGCGTAGTTCGACAGGACGATGCCATCCTCGGTGGACAGCTCGTAGGCCTTCTTCATCAGTCGCAGGCCTTCGATCAGGTGCTTGAAATCCCCGGTGGCGCGGGCCAGCTCCGTCTGCACGATCGAAGCGTTATTCAGGCTCGTGACGGTCTCGGGCTGTCCGGCATAGTAGCCGGCGACCCGGCGGAGCGCCGGGATGGCCTCCGGGTATCGGCCGGCCTCGACATCGATCTCGGCTTCGGTCTGGTCGATCTCGAATCTCACCCGCGCATTGTTCTGGTCGGCCTTCTTGCACCACTCCAGGCGCTCCTCCAACGTCCGGTTGCTGAGCGCCCGGGTGAGGGCGATGTCCGTCTTCAGGCTTCCGGTCGCCTTTTCGTGGGCCCGTTCCAGCACCCGGCGCGCATAGTCCATCCGCGACAGGTTGCGGTAGATCTCCCCCATCCGGTGGAGCAGGGCGGCGTCGGCGCTTTCCTCGAGCTTGTCGTAGATCTCGAAGCCTTCCTTCTCCTTGCCGAGCCAGAAGTAGACCTGGCCCAGCTGGAGCTCCTGCTGCGGATCGTCGCTGTAAATCTTGCGCAGCTCGAGGAACAGGCGCTCGGCCGACTCCAGATGCCGCTGCCGCTCCTCCCCGCGAGGAAGGCTCTGGCCGATCTCCAGCTCGATCATGGCCAGATCGCTGGCGGCGGAATGGATGTCCCCGAACTTCTTCCATTTGGCGGCCAGCGACGCCACCCAGGGATCCCGCTCCGCATTCTGCCGCACCCAGCGCTCCGCTTCCACCTGCGCCAGCGCTTTTGAAAGCGAATTCAGGTGGGAGAGCACGGAATGCTCGGCGGTCCCCAGCTTGAGGGCATTCCAGCCGTTGTCGATCTTCTGCTCGTAGGCGGTCTTCCACTCCTTAAAGCAGGTGGCGAAGGTCGACAGGTCCCGGTCGACGATCGGCCTCAAGAGCTTGGCGGCCTCCTCCGGCTTTCCCGAGCGGGAATACGCGATGCCCACCAGGATCCCGGTCCGCTCGTCGCTCGAGAAGGCGGAGCCCATCGCGATCACGCGGGCGAAGTCCCCGTCCTGGAGGAGATAGTGGAGCGCCGCGATCCGCGCGTCGGAATCCTCGGGCGTCCGTTCCGCGACCAGGATGGCCCACGGCCGGGCTTTGGCGATGGGCCAGCGGAGAGGATCCGTCCCATTCAGGAACGCGTACGCCCGGGCCAGCCGGCGCGCGATGCCGAGCTCGTGCCACGAGGCCTCGGGATCCCCGAGATCCCCCCGGGCCGCGATCGCCTCGAGGCCCGACACTTTCAGTTCGAAATTCCCCTCGGAATCGAGACGGATCAGCCTCGTGAGGCGATCCGGAAGGGTCGGAATGGGAAGGAGGTCGCTCCCCGGCGCCGTCCCCTTCCAGGCCGCTTCGACCCGGGCGAGGAAGACCGGCCGGGCGTCCGGGGGATCCGCCGCGCGGAGGTAGGCCACGGCGTCCGCGTTCCAGGCGTCGTGGCGGGTCCGAAGCAGGCTTTCCTTCAGTTTCGCGAGGATCTCCGCAGGGCAGGGTCGCGACGCCGTCGCGAAGGCGTCCGCCGCCATGGCGAGGACGGCCGGGTGCCGCGTCGACTGGCAGGCGCGGGCGGCCAGCTCCGGCTTCTTCGCCGCGAAGTCCGCGGAGATCCGGGTCATCCACTGGACGAATCTCGGGAGCACGGGGGAGGCGTCGGGAAAATCGGCGAGACGTCCCAGAGCCGCCTCGGCGGCTTCCGCGGCCGCCGGATTCAGGGGACGGTGCAGGCGCTCGGCGGCCGCGCCCGCCGAGCCGATGAAGGCGCTGGCGTCCGGGGCGTTCGTGATCGCCCCGAGCGCCGAGATCAGGGCCGAGTGCCACAGATCGTCCATCCGGGCGGCCCGCGAGGCGTTTCCGGACCGCGCCATGGGGGCGAGCGTCGTGATGGCCCCGGCGTAGCTTTTCTTCGCGAGCTGCTCCGACGCCGTGGTGAGCATCCGATGTTCCTGAATCATCGGAGAGCTGAGCACGCTCTCCCAGCCGAAGGCTCCCAGGCCGATCAGGGCGGGTCCCAGGATGGCGATCCGGCGCCACCAGAACGCGAAGGGCGACAGGGGTACGCGGCCGTAGAAACGCCAGCCGTTCGCCAGCCGGGAGACGAGGTAGGACCGGATCGGCAGGATGGGGATGAAGACGAAGACCAGGCAGAGCGTGGTCACGTACGTTCCGTCCCGGTTCCTGTTCCGCTCGCCGTGCAGCATCGTGCCGACGCCGTTATAGGTCATGAGGGCGGGCGCCGAGCGCATCGGGGCGAGGAAGTTCCGCGGGTCGGCCAGGAAGTCGTCGATCCGCTTCCGCATGACGCCGTCGGAGGTCGCCTTGCGCCGGGCCTGGAGCTGACGCCGGGCCTTGTCCACGAGGCCCTTCTGGCAGAGGTCCCGGATCCCGGCGAAGGCCTCGCCGTCCCGGAGCCGGTTCTGTTCTCCGAGCACCATGTCGCGGAGCACGTCGCCGGCGGCGAACTCCGCGGCGCGGTCGATCCAGTCGCGGCTTCGCTGCTGTCGCCCGTCGAGCCAGGAATTGACCACGGCGAGCGACCGGTACAGGCGCGCAAGATCGTCGCCCAGCTCCTTGTCGCCGGCGGCCCGGACGGCGGGGACGAGATCGCGGTCCGCCTCCGTCGCGATCCCTTCCAGCTGGGTCGCGATCGTGCTGCGGATGCTCGTGTGGAGGTCGCTCGCGACCTGGATGGCGTCGACCGAGCGGCTGAGCTCGAGAATCCGGTCTTTCAGGGAAGGGGCCATGCTGGGGAATAATACCCCAGGCTCGGCCGTGGTGCAGCGTTTCTAGAACGCGCGCCCGTATTTTCAAGGGCGGACCGGCGAGCCGCGGGGAGGGGCATCCCGCCCCTGGGGGGCTCTCCGCCCCGGGACGCAGCCCGAGGCCCTGGTGGCGACGCCTTAGTGCGTGACCTGCCCCGGAGTCACGGTCATGTCCACCGAGGGCGTGCCCAGTTCGTCGTACTGATTCTGGCCCCAGAGCCATACCGTCTGATTGCTCAGCCTCGCCATGCTGTGGGTAATCCCGGCCGCGATCTGAATCGCTCCGGAGAGTCCCTGGACCTGCACCGGCGTCGTGCTCGCGAGGTTGACGGGATTTCCCAGGGCGCCGTAAACATTGTTGCCAAACGACCAGACCGTCCCGTCGCTCCGCAAGGCCAAGCTGAAGTCGTCCCCCGCCGCGATGGCCGTCACTCCGGTCAGGCCGAGAGCCTGGACGGGCACCACGGTGTTCATCAGGTACCCGACATTGTAATCGCCCCCGTGGCCCAACTGGCCGCTATCGCCTTCGCCCCACCCCCACACCGTTCCGTCGGCGAGCAGTGCCAGGCTGAAGAACCTCCCCGCGGCGACGGAGACCGCCCCCGCAATCCCCGGCACCTGGACCGGCACCGTCGTCCAGGTCGTGTTCGGGATGGTCGTCACGCCCAGCTGTCCGAACCCGTTCGCCCCCCAGGTCCAGACCGTCCCATCGGACAGCGCGGCAAGGCTATGTTGGCTGCCCCCCGCCACGGACACGACGCCGCTCAGCCCCGGCACCTGCGTCGGGGTGGGGCAGGGTGCGGAGGATCCCACGCCGCACATGCCGTAGGTATTGTCTCCCCACGCCCAGAGCGTCCGGACATTCTGGATCGGATCCTGGCGGATCGCAAAGCTGTGATTCCTTCCGCACGCGATCGCGACCATGCCCGTCGGCGTCGCGGCCTTGACCGGGACGCCTTGGGTGTTGCCCGAGCTGCCGTCGCCGACTTGGCCCTTCGCGTTCTGTCCCCAGCCCCAGACCTCACCGGTCGACAGGAGCGCCAGGCCGTGGCTGTCCCCGGCGGCGACCGCCGTGGCGTTCGCGATCGTTCCCGCCCGCACCAGGTTGGGCACCACCACGTTTGGCGTGCCCCCGTCTCCAAGCTGGCCGATGTCGTCCTGCCCCACGCCCCAGACCAGCCCGGGCGACTGGAGGATCAGGCTGAAGCTGTTCCCCCCGGCCATTCCCAGCGTGCCGGTCATGTTGTTCAGTTCGACGGGGGCGGTCTCGGCTTGCCCCGTCCCGTTGCCCAGCTCGCCGAGGGTGTTGTTGCCCCAGGTCCACACCGTTCCGTCGGACTCCATCGCGATGCAACTGGTCCCGGACACGGACACGGAGACCACGTTCGTGAGCACGCCGACCTGGCCGGGCGTGGGCACCGTGGTGTACCCCGGCGTCCCGGACCCCAGTTGACCGTAGTAGTTGAACCCCCAGGCCCACACCGTCCCGTCGTTCAGGACGGCCGCGCTGGCATAATAGGAAGCTGAGATGGAAACCACGCCGGTGAGATTGATCGTCTGGGTCGGCACCGTCACCGGAGTCGTCGGCGCGGACCCGTTCCCCAGCTGTCCGCTGCTGTCATCGCCCCAGCCCCAGATGGTGCCGTCCGACCGAAGGGCCAGATTGCAGTACGCGCCGGCCGAGATGGCCGTGATGCCCGTCAGGCCCGAGACGAGGGCGACCGCCCCCGGGGTGGAGGATGCCGATCCGTTTCCCAGTTGTCCCAGGGTGTTGTCGCCCCAGACAAAGACGAGTCCGTCATTCCGGAGCGCCAAGGCATGGGAAGTTCCGGCGGAAATCGCAACGATGTTCGAGAGGCCGGCGACGGGCTGCGGAACGGGGGCATTCGCGGGGGTCGTCGCCCCCGTGCCGAGCTCCCCTTCGCCGTTGGCCCCCCAGACCCAGACCGTCCCGTCCTGGGTGAGCGCCAGGCTGAAACTCCCTCCCGCGGCGATGGCGACCGCGTTCGTGAGATTGAGCACCGGAGCCGGCACCATCGTGGCGACCGAGCCTCCCGTGCCCAGCTGGAACCCCAAGTCGCTCCCCCAGGCCCAGACCGTTCCATCGCTCGCCAGCGCCAGGTCGTGGGTCGCCCCGGAGGACATGGCGGTGATCTCGGGCAGGCCGGTCACCTGAAGCGGGAGGCTGATGTCCTGACCGAACGAATTCTGTCCCCACTCCCAAAGGGTGCCGTCGCGAAGGAGCGCCATGATGTCGGAGTTCCCCGTGGAGCTGGCGATCGCGATCGCCTTGAAGGCCGGCGTGCCCGGGACGGGGGTCGACGGAAGGCTCTCCCCAAACGCATTGGCGGCGACGACTTGGTAGTAGTACGTCGTGCCGTTCGTGAGGCCGGTATCGACGTAGCGGTCCGTCCCTCGGAACTGCGCCGCGACCGAGACGGGGAAGAAGGGCCCCCCCGAATTGAGGGAGCGAGACACCGTGTAGCTCGACCCTTGGGCCGACGGGGTCCATTGGATCGTCACGCTCTGGTTCCCGGTGCGGGTCACGATCCCCGAGGGGATGCCGGGAGCGACGGTCGGGGTCAGCGTCCCCCTGCCCTGGAGACCGCAGGCCGGCAAGAGCAGGGCCAGCAATCCCAACGCCAGAATCCGCTGGAGAACGTTCCTCATGGTGCTGGCTCCCACTGGGTTCTCAATCCGCCGAATTCCGCTCGGAGCTCCCCCGCCTCAGGTTTCACCCCCCCGTCCCCCTCGAAGGAGGGGGGCAAGGTTCATGAAAATCTCATACTCCCGGCTAAATCGCAAATACAATGAACAGTCGTTGGACGCGGGACCACCGCATCCTTCAGGATCCGGGCCGCGGCTCTGCTCTTTGCGCGAACCTGCATTTTACCTGGGGGGGCGGCGGGCCCCCGACTTCCCTGAGTCAACGAGGACTGCGCAACCCACCCGAGACTTTCACGCTCGGGAACTCCCTCCGGCCAACGATCCCGACTCCCAGGGAGGGACGCCAAGAATCCGACTCCTTCCGACCCAGGATTCCGCACGGGTCGAGGCGGATTCCGTCTAATACGGCGGTCCGGCGTGCGACTCACTTTCAGAAACCGGTGGCCTGAATGGATGCGAGCGCCTTCGAGCGGCTGGTGCGCGAGCACCAGCACCTGGTGTACTGCGTGGCGCTGTCGGTCTGCAAGGACCCCGCGGCAGCGGAGGACCTGGCGCAGGAGGCGTTCCTCAAGGCCTACCGGTCGGTGGACGACGTCCGGGAGCCGGCCGTCCTCAAAACGTGGCTCTACTCGATCGCGCGGTTCACGGCGATCGATTGGGTCCGGCGCCGGAAACACGAGCGCTGGGTCGGGCTGACGGTCGAGGCGGCCAGCGCGCTCTCCGAACGGCCCGAGGCCGAGACGAAGGAGGACCGCACGGTGCGTGTCATGGACGTCATCCGGGGGCTCAAGGACGAACACCGCGAGATCATGATCCTTCGCTACGTGCGGGGGCTGAGCTACGCCCAGATCGCGAAGGCCACGGGTCTCACGGCCAGCGCCGTCGGCGAAAAACTGTCTCGCATCCGGGATCTGGTCCGCCAGAAGATTCGCGCGGAGGTGCGCACATGACCTGCGAACGGATTCGGGCTCGCCTGAGCTGGTTGCTGGACGGCGAACTGGAGGCGGAGGAGGAGGCGGCGGTCCGCGCCCACGCGCAGTCCTGCCCGTCCTGCGGACCGCTGCTCGCCGAGCTCCAGGCCTGCGATGAGGACATCCGCGGCGCCCTCGCGGGCGCCCAGCCTCGCCCCGAGTTCGCCCGGCGCGTCGCCCAGGCGGCCGTCCGGAAGCCGCTCTCCTGGAGCCGGCTCGCCCTCGGCGCGGCGGCCGGCTTCCTGATCCTGCTGGGATCGACGTCGCTCTACGTGAACACGCGGGAAGCTCCCCCCCTCACGGTCGCCGTCCACGGGGGGCAACGCTTCCACGCCGACTCGATGGGCGCGCTCCGCGTCTTCGTGACGAACGCCGTCACGTCCCTGCCCATCGCCCAGGCGTCGGTCCGCGTCGCGATCGCGGGGAATCCCGTGGGGACCTTCCTCACGAATCCGGCGGGATCGATCGACGGATTCTTCCACGTGCCGGACCTGGCCGACGGTTCGTATCCCCTGCGGATCGAGGTCCAGTCGCCGGTCGGTGCCGACGTGCTGGAACAAGCGGTCACCGTGGAGCGGGAGTACCGGCTCCTGGTGACGACCGACAAGCCGCTCTACCAGCCGGGGCAGACCCTCCACCTGCGGATGCTCGCGCTCAACGCGTTCACGCTCAAGCCGCGCTCCGGCGACGGACAGGTCGAGGTCGTCGACTCCCGGGGCAACGTGGTGTTCTCGAAGAAAGTCGAGCTGTCCGAGTTCGGGATCGCATCGGCGGACTTCACCCTCGCCGACGAGGTGAACCTGGGAACCTACCGGATCGCCGTGAGCGCCTCGGGGCTCCGTCAGGAGCGGACGGTCGACGTCGCGCGCTATGCGCTGCCGAAGTTCAAGCTGGACCTCGAGCAGGCGCGCGAGTCCTACCGTCCGGGAGACCGCATCCGCGCCACGGTGCGGGCCAAGTATTTCTTCGGGAAACCCGTGCAGGGCCGCGTCCAGGCGCGCCTGGGCCGGGAAGTCGTGACGGGCGATCTGAGCCCTGACGGCCGCTGGGACTTCGAAGTCCCGGCCCCCGAGCCCGGCACCTACTCCGCCGAGATCACCGTGACCGATACCGCCGACCACAAGGAATCGAAGGCGGTCCCGGTGATCGTGTCGCGCGAGGCGCTGAAGGTCGTGCTCTACCCCGAAGGGGGCGCGGTGCTTCGCTCCGCCCCGAACACCTACTTTCTCCTGGTCTCCGCCCCGAACGGGAGGCCGCTGAAAGCGGATCTGCGTCTCGTCGTGAACGGCGTCCAGCAGGACGTCGAGACGGACGAGCTCGGCGTGGCGAAGGTGCTGGTCCAGGGGACGGACATCCGCCTGGAGTGGGCGCGGGACAAGGCCGGGAGCGAGACCCGGTCCCTCCAGCGCCTGGGCGAGGTCGGCGGAAGGGACTTCCTCATCCGCCTGGACAAGCCCGCCTATCGCGGCGGCGAGACGATGAAGCTCAAGGTGGTCGGCAGTCCCGGAGGGCCGGTCTACGTCGATGTGATCAAGGGCGGACAGCTGATCTTGTCGACCGTGGCCGAGAAGGACGAGGTCGCCGTCGACCTCCCGCCCGACCTCTTCGGAACCGTCCAGGTGGCCGCCTACACCCGCCAGACGACGGCCCCGGTCGTCCGGCTGGCCTACGTCAATCTGCCCGAAGGGCTCAAGATTCGGCCGCGGGTGCTGAAGGAGACCTTCCGGCCGGGCGAGGAGATGGGGGTCGAGTTCGAGGTCGTGGACCAGAAGGACCGTCCGGTCCGGGCGGCGCTGGGGCTCTCGGTTGTGGACGAGGCCCTCTTCGGCCTGGTGGAATCGAAGATCGCGAGCGAAAAGGCGTGGCTTTCGCTCGCGCCCGAGCTGATCGACACCCGCGGCTTTCTCCAGGCCGACGCCGCGGCGATCTATCAGGGCGGGGCCTCGAATGCCCAACGCTTCGTCGGAGGGAATGGCCACGCGGACCCGCTTCCCATGCTCGTGAGAAACCCGTCGTTCGAACGTCAGCAGGCGGTGGCGCTGTTCGTCATGGAGTGGAATGAGGCCTTGTGGACCCTCTTCGTCTCGTCGCTGGTTCTGGCGGGCCTCGGGCTCGCGGCGTGGACCTTGTTCCTTCTGCTCCGCCGCCTGGCGCGAGCCAGATTGTCCGGGGTGACCGTGCTCATGCTGATCGCGGTGACGATCTTCTTCATGCTGATGCTGTTCGGAAGAAAGGAGTGGAAGCGGTCGTATGCTCCCGAAGCAGAGTTTTCCTACGCGAAACCCGCGCCGGCGGAGTCGGGCCCGGCGCCTGTCGCGGAGACACGTCCGAGGACCGTCTTGCGGCCGCGGGAGACGGGCGCATTTCGGGGGGAATCCGCGTACGACGAAGTAAAACCTGTAATGTCGAGCAGGAGCCAGGCCAGCGTCATCCCTCGCGATCCGGATGCGGAGGCCAAAGGGTCCGTGACCCCGGCGCCGGAGCCCGCACCGGCCCGCGTCCGGGAGCTCTTCCCGGAGACGCTCTTCTGGCAGCCCCAGCTGATCACCGACGACCGGGGCCGCGCCCGGGTCACGCTCCCCGCCGCGGACTCGATCACGAGCTGGCGGATGCTGGCGAGCGCCGTCTCCCGCGACGGCGCCCTCGGCGCCGACCAGGCGTCCCTCCGGGTCTTCCAGGACTTCTTCGTCGACATCGATTTCCCCGTCGCCTTGACGAAAGGCGATCGGGTCCACGTCCCGGTCGCGGTCTACAACTATCTCAAGGCCCCCCAGACCGTGACCGTGCGGGTGCAGCCGGACTCCTGGTTCGAGCTTCTGGACGAGGGGACCCGCTCGATCCGGCTCCAGCCGGGCGAGGTCACGGCGGTCTATTTCGGCCTCCACGTGAAGGAGCACGGGCGAAAGACCCTGACGGTCCTGGCCGACGGCCAGGTGCAGGATGCGATCCGGCGCTCCGTCGAGGTGATGGAGAAAGGCCGGGAGGTCCCGATCAGCGTGAGCGACCGCGTCCAGGGGCGTCGGACGCTCCGCGTGGTGATCCCGCCCCGGGCGATCGACGGCGCCTCGGTGCTCTTCGTCCGGCTGACGCCAGGCATGAGCGACCTCGTGACGGGCCTCGAAGGGATGATCCGGATGCCGAGCGGCTGTTTCGAGCAGACGCTCTCGTCCGCCTACCCGAACGTCGCCCTTCACGCGTACCTCAAGGAGTCCGGCCAGCTGACCAAGGAGACCGAGGAGCGTCTGCGCCAGGCCCATTCGATCGCGGTGCAGAAGATCCTGTCGTTCGAGAATCCGTCCGGCGGCTTCGGGTGGTATCCGGGCCGCGAGGCGAATCTGGTCCTGTCGGCCTACGGGACGATGTTCCTGGCCGACCTGGCGACGGTCTACGAGTACGACCACCACGTCCTGGACCGGACGATCCGCTGGCTGGAGGCGCGGCAGGATGCGTCGGGGAGCTGGTCCGGCCACGATCACGGGTCGACCTGGTCGCGACTGTCGAACGCCGCCATCCCGTCGACCGCCTACGTGGCCTGGGCGCTCCAGCGTGCCGGACGGGTCGGAGGTCCGGCGCTCACCCGGGCCGAGGAGTTCCTGCGCCGCTTCGACGACGACGATGCGTACGCCGCCGCGCTGATCGCGAATGCGTTTCCCACGAAGCGGAATCTCGACCAGCTGGCCAAGCTGGGGAAGGATGGCCGTTGGACGACGAAGGTGCAGTCCTGGACCCGGGCCCGGGACGGGGCGGCGGATCTCGAGACCACGGCGCTCGCGGTCCTGGCGCTCGCCGAACAGGCTCCCGGACTGGCCGATCAAGGCGCGGCGTGGATCATCCAGGCCCGCGATCCCTACGGCGCCTGGGGGTCCACCCAGCCGACGGTGCTCGCCCTCCGGGCCTTGGCCAGGGCGGGCGGCGGAGCGTCGCGCGACCGGATCGCGGCGAAGCTCTGGGTGAACGGGAAGGAGATCCCGGGCGCCTTCGCGGAGAGCGAGTCGGCCCAGTCGTTCGACATCTCCCCCTCCCTCGTGTCGGGGACGAACGAGATCGAGCTTGAGACGTCGCGGCGGGTGAACGCTCAGGTGGCGGGCCGCTATTATCTCCCCTGGGGGACCGACGATGTCGTCCGGGGCGTGGACGGGCTGACGTTCCGGGTGGCGTACGACCGCGCCGAGGTGAAGGTCGGGGAGACGCTGACCTGCACCGTGTCGGTCGAAGCGGACGCCTTCGCGATGATGGCCGAGGTGGCGATCCCGCCCGGGTTCACCGTCGACTCCAGCGGCTTCGACGATCTGGTGAAGCGCCACGTGATCGACCGGGTCGGACAGAACGGACGGACGCTCGTCTTTTACCTGCCGGGGAAGGGGGCCACGTTCCGCTATGCGCTGAAACCGCGCTACCCGATGAAGGTGGTCGTGCCGCGCTCGGTGGCGTACGAATACTACACGCCGGACCGCCGGGTCGTCGTTCCGCCCCAGGACCTTGAAGTGAAAACGCCCTGAGCCCAGCATCGATCCGGCGCCGCCCCGCCCGGGCGATCCCGCGGCGGCGTCCTGGCGCGGGGGGAAGGGGCGACGGGCGGGGGAGGGACCCCGGCCCAACGAGCGGACGGCCCGGAGCCCGACCGGCGGCGCCTAAAGCGGGATATTCCCGTGCTTCCGGGGCGGGTTCTTGTCGCGCTTGGTCTTGAGCAGTTCCAGCGCCTTGATCAGCCGCCGGCGGGTGTCCGCCGGCTCGATGACGTCGTCGATGTAGCCCTTCTGCGCCGCGATGTAGGGGTTCGCGAACTTCGCACGGTACTCCGCAATCAGTCGCGCCCGGGTCGCTTTGGGGTCCTTCGACTTTTCGATCTCTTCCTTGAAGACGATGTTCACCGCTCCCTCCGGGCCCATGACCGCGATCTCCGCCGTCGGCCAGGCGAAGTTCATGTCCCCCCGGATGTGCTTCGAGTTCATCACGTCGTAGGCCCCGCCGTACGCCTTCCGCGTGATGACGGTGATCTTCGGCACCGTCGCCTCGCAATACGCGTACAGCAGCTTCGCGCCGTTGCGGATGATGCCTCCGTGCTCCTGCGCCACTCCCGGGAGGAAGCCCGGGACGTCCTCGAAGGTCAGGATCGGGATGTTGAAGGCGTCGCAGAAGCGGATGAATCGCGCGGCCTTCGTCGAGCTGTCGATGTCCAGGCAGCCCGACAGCTGCGCCGGCTGCTGCGCCACGATCCCCACCGACCGGCCGTTCAGCCGCGCGAACCCCACGAGGATGTTCTTCGCGAAGTCGCGGTGCACCTCGAAGAAGACCCCGTTGTCCACCACCGTTGTGAGGACTTCCTTCATGTCGTACGGCTTCTGGGCGTTGTCCGGCACGAGGGTGTTCAGCTTGCGGTCGCGGCGCGTGGGATCGTCCCCCGTCGGGACCTGGGGCGACTCTTCCAGGTTGTTCTGCGGCAGGTACGACAGCAGCGTCCGCACCTGCTGGAGGCAGTCCGCCTCGTTCTTCGCCGCGAAATGGGCCACGCCGCTCTTCTCGTTGTGCACCGCCGCCCCGCCCAGGTCCTCGAAGGAGACCTGCTCGCGCGTGACCTCCTTGATGACGTTGGGGCCCGTCACGAACATGTAGCTGATGCCCTCGACCATGAACACGAAGTCCGTGATCGCGGGGGAATACACCGCGCCTCCGGCGCAGGGTCCCAGGATCGCGGAGATCTGCGGGATCACTCCGCTGGCGAGCGTATTGCGGAGGAAGATGTCCGCATAGCCGCCCAGGGACTCGACCCCTTCCTGGATGCGGGCCCCTCCCGAGTCGTTCAGGCCGATGATGGGGATCCCCAGCTTGAGGCACTGGTCCTGGATCTTGCAGATCTTCCGGGCGTGAGCGAGGCCGAGCGAGCCTCCCAGGATGGTGAAGTCCTGGGAGAAGACGCCGACCGGGCGGCCGTCGATGCGGCCGAAGCCGGTCACCACGCCGTCGCCGGGGATCTTCTTCGACGCCATCCCGAAGTGGGTGGCGCTGTGCTCGACGAACATGTCGATCTCGTCGAAGGACCCCTCGTCCAGGAGGACGGCCAGCCGTTCGCGGGCCGTCATCTTCCCGGCGGCGTGCTGGCGGGCGATCTTCTCGGGGCCGCCGCCTTCGAGAGCCTTCTTGCGAAGGCGGTCGAGGTTCGCCTGGCGGTCTTCGGGCATGGGCGACATGATAGCGGGAAGGTCCGGGCTCACCAAGAATTAGCCGCGCTACTTCTTGTCCTCGCCGGTGGTCTTCCACACTTCCAGGGCGCGGGAGGCGACTTCCCGGACTTCGAGGGCGATCCACTCCCGGGACTGGGTGTCCGGGACGGAGGTGCGGCCGGTGTCCCCCAGGAGGCCTTCGACATCCTTGACGTACTCGCGGGCGTCGATCTGCAGCAGGGCCTGGATCGCGCGTCCGCGGACCATCGCCTCGCCATCCTTGAGGAGGGCGGCCAGGTCGGCGGCGAAGGCCGGCCGTTCGGGCGCCGCGGCTTCCTTGGGCGGCCGGGCGTGCAGCAGGCCGAGCGCGGCCGCGGCGCTTCCGCGTACCGACGCCTCGGGATCCTTGAGGAGGCCGGCGAGCAGCGCCGTCTGTCCGACCGCCCGGGCCCGGCCCAGCTCCCAGGCCGCGATCGTGCGGAGCCGCGCGTCGGGGCCGCCGGCCAGCTCGGCCAGGAGCTCCGTCGCTTCCGGGGTGGCGAGCGTGCCCAGCCCCGCGAGCGCCTTCGCCGTCTCCTCGTCGGTGCCGGTCTTCAGGGTGTCCCGGACCTCCTGGACGGGAGACCTACCCCCGTGGAGGGCGGGATCGATAAGCTGGGCCTTCGCCAGATCCTGGCTCGCGCCCGCCTCGTCCTTGGCTTTCTTTCGCTGCGCGCCCCGCTCGGCGTAGAACGACGCGACGCCCGGCGCCTGCTCGATCGCTTCCGAATAATCCGCGATCGCCGCGGCGGCGTCGCCTTTCCCCGCGAGGGCCCGGGCCCGCGCCTGGTGGGCCCAGAGGAAGCCCGCATGGAGCCGGAGCGCCTCGGAGGCGTCCCGGATCGCCGGGTCCCAGTCCTGGCGCTCGACCGCGAGCTCCGCCCGTTCAGTGAGCACCCAGACCACGCCCGGCTGGAGCTCCAGGGCCTTCGTGTAGTCCTCGGCGGCCGCGGCGGCCTTGCCCGAGCGGCGCAGGCAGCGGCCGCGGCTCGACCAGAGCGCCGGGTTCGTCGGATCGGCGCCCAGAGCCGCCGTGTAGTCCGCCGCGGCGCCCGCCCAGTCGTCGCGGCTCTCCCGGAGGTCGCCGCGGTCCGCATAGAAGCCCTTCAGCTCCGGGTCGAGCGAGAGGCCCTGGTCGAGGTCCGCGAGCGCTTCCGCGCGCAGGCCCTTTTCCACCTTGAGGCGTCCGCGCTGGACCAGGACCCAGCCCAGGGCCGGGTACTGGCGGTTGAGCGCCGTGCACGCCGCCAGGGCGGCGTCGAGGCCGCCCAGGCGCCGTTGGATGTCGACGTAGCGCGGAGCCGTGCTCGCGGGCGGCTGGCCCAGCTCCAGCGCCTTCACGTAGTCGTCGAATCCCGCCTGGAGCTGGCCGAGATCGCGCTTGATGTCGCCTCGGAGCTCGACGTAGGCGGGGGTCCGGGGCGCGAGGACCAGGGCCCGCTCGATGTCCGGGAGCGCGGCGGGGAACTCCCCCTTCTGGTGGCGGAGCAGGGCGCGGCGGGCGAAGGTCATGGGAAACTGGAAGTCCTTCTCGATGGCGCGGGAATAGTCCGCGATGGCCTCGTCGAGCTGGGTCTTGCGGAGCCGCAGCGCTTCGCGGGAGAGATAGAGCCCCGCGTCGCGGGGCTCCAACGCGATCGCCTTGGCGTAATCGTCGAGCGCGCTCAGGACGTCGTCCTTCTTGTCGTAGACCGCGGCACGGGCGCGGAGGGTGTCGACGGCGTCCGGGTCGAGTTCCAGGGCCTTCGTGTAGTCGGCGACGGCGCCGGCGAGGTCGCCCTTGGAGGTGAGCACGATGGCGCGGTTGAAGTAGTGGTTCTTCTCCTTGGGCTCGATCTTGATGGCTTCGTTCAGGTCCTTGAGGGCGGGCGCCCAGTCCTTGGCCGCGGCGAAGAGGCGGGCCCGCTCGACGTAGGCCGTGACGAACTTGGGGTTGAGGCGCAGCGCCTGGTAGAAGTCCGCTTGCGACCGCGCGCTGTCGCCCGCGCGTCCGAACGCGATGCCCCGGCCGGCGAAGGCGGCGGCGTTCTCGGGATGCATCTTGATGTTCCGGGTGAAGTCGGCGACGGCGAGGTCGTGGTGCCCGGCCTGCAGGTGGCAGACCCCGCGGTTGTAGACGGTCGGCGCGTCGGTGGGTTCCAGCTTGACGGCGAC
>Ga0070731_10001662_pt1 | contig 22490 bp, 26 predicted proteins | sample Coa_R1_2_FD_66448 | JGI IMG/M metagenome (GOLD analysis project Ga0070731, IMG submission 66448) | Surface soil microbial communities from Centralia Pennsylvania, which are recovering from an underground coalmine fire - Coalmine... | ecosystem: Environmental > Terrestrial > Soil > Unclassified ... | reverse complement strand
CGGCAGGGGCAGGTGCATCTCGGGGGCCATCGTCACGTCGTCGGGCGCGCGTAGAACTCGGGCGGATGGCGCAGCTCCGCGCGCCGCACGATCTGGCCGCGCGCGACCGCCACCAGGATGCCGCCGAGCGCGAGCAGCACGATCGCCGTGACCGACGACGGGCGCGTGAGGAGCTCGCCGACCGGCAATGCGGCCCCGAGGTGCAGGTAGACCCCGGCGAGCCCGGCGACGACGCCGACGAGCGCGAGCGCGCCGCCCGCCATCCCGCACACCTGCCGGAGCCCGAGCGACTCGCGACGCAGGGCCTCGTAGAGGTGGGTGTTTTCACAGGCCACCGCGAGATCCGCGGCGAGCGCCTCGAGGAACGGCACGTCGTCGGCAGCGAAGCGACCGCGCACCGGGTTCATCACCTCGATCACCCCGATGATGCCCGCGCGCGTCCGTAGTGGCGCGCAGAGGAGCGCGCGCGTCTCGCGCCCGGTCGCCGCATCGACCCCCGAATAGAAGCGCGCGTCACGCGTGACGTCGTCGACGACGATCGCCTGGTCGTGCTGGACGACCCAGCCGGCGACGCCGCGGTCGGCGGGGAAGATCAGCTCCTCGGGGTGCGCGCGCCCCGGCGGTCCGCTGGTCGCCTGGCTCGCCACCGGGAAGAAGAGGTGGGTTCGGGTGTCGTCGAGTAGCAGGACGGAGCAGCCCTCGGCGTCGAGGAGCTCGCGCGTGCGCTGTGTCGCGTAGCGCAGGAGCGCGTCGCGGTCCGCGAAGGTGCTCACCTGACGTGCGACGTCGTACAGGAGCTGCAGCCGCTCGGCGTTCGAGATCATCCGGCGTCCGCCCCCTTAGCCCGAGCGACGTCGGTATCACAACCTGCGGCTGCGATTTGCACGGACATCCCTCGCTTGCTAGGGTGCGCGACCCGCCGCGGGCCCGCCCATGATCATCCTCGCGATCTTCGCGACCCACTGGGTCGCGTCTGCGTTCTTCCAGTCGTTCTTCCACCATCGGTACGCGTCGCACCGGATGTTCACGATGTCGCCGCGCGCGGAGCGGGTGTTCCACCTGCTCACCTACGTCTCGCAGGGCTCGTCGTACCTCTCCCCGCGCGCCTACGCGGTCCTCCATCGCGAGCACCACGCGTACAGCGACACCGAGCGCGATCCGCACGCCCCCGGTCGCTTCGCGAACGCCTTCACGATGATGTTGGAGACGGCGACTCGCTACGGCGCGCACCTCGATCGCACGTCGTCGCCCGAGCCGCGCTTCCTCGGCAACTATCCGGAGTGGGAGCTCATCGACCGGATCGGGTCGTCGTGGATCGTGCGCATCGCGTGGGGGACGGTCTTCGTTCTCCTCTACATCTGGCTCGCGACGGCGTGGTGGCAGTTCCTGCTCCTGCCGTTCCACTGGGTGATGGGGCCGGTGCATGGCGCGATCGTCAACTGGTGCGGTCACCGCTACGGCTACCGCAACTTCGCGACCACCGACGCGTCGCGGAACTCGCTGCCGTTCGACTTCCTGTGCCTCGGCGAGCTCTTCCAGAACAATCACCACCGCGCATCCGGACGGCTCAACTTCGCGAGCCGTCCCTTCGAGATCGACCCGACGTACCTGTTCACCCGAATCCTCGCCTGGACCGGCGTGATCCAGCTCGGGCCGGGCGCCCTCGCGCGCGCGTAGAACTCAGCGCGCGCGGACCGGATCGAGCAGCACGCCGGGGTTCAGGACGCCGGCGGGATCGAGCGTCGCCTTCGCCGCCGCGAGCGCGGCCGCGAAGCGATCCGGACGCTGACGGTCGTACCACGGTCGGTGGTCGCGACCGACGGCGTGATGATGCGTGATCGTCCCGCCGAGTCGGATGACGGCATCCGCGGCCGCGCGCTTGATCGCAGCCCACTGCTCGAGCTCGGCGCCGCCCGTGCCGGGTGCGATGATCGTGTAGTACGGCGCCGGGCCGTCCGGGTACACGTGCGTGAAGCGGCACGTGACCTGCCCCTGGCCGCACGCGGCGCGCACGGCCGCCTCCGTAGCGTCGACGACGCCGGCGTGGAACGCCGCGAAGCGGTCCCACGTGATCGCGGTCTCGAACGTCTCGCTGATCATCCCCATCGTCACCAGCGCGTCGCGCAGATAGGGCGCGTTCAGGAACGACTGTCGCCAGGCGCCCGCGGCCCCTTCACGCGCGCCCGCTTCGGTGGTGCGCGTCCGGCCGGCATCGGGGGGTGCCTCGCCGCCGTGGTCACGCGCACATTCGAGCGCCCGTGCCATCCAGGCATCGGGCGCGTGGTCGGCCGACTCGAACGCGATCAGCAGCACGGCCTCGGCGCCCGAGCCGGCGCCCGCGGTCGCCGCCTCGCCGGGATCGACGAGGCGGCAGTTGGCCGGGTAGAGGCCGGCTTGCGCGATCGCGCGCGCCGCCTCGGCGCCGGTGGCGAAGCTCCGGAACGTCACGGACGCCGACGCGCGGAACGTCGGACGGTCCTGGAGCCGCATCCATGCCTCGGTGATCACGCCGAGGATGCCCTCCGAGCCGATGAACATCCGGTCCGGGCTCGGACCCGCGCCGGAGCCGGGCAGGCGCCGGGTCTCGAGGATGCCCGACGGTGTGACGACGCGAAGCGCCTCCACGAAGTCGTCGATGTGCGTGTAGAGCGTCGCGTAGTGCCCGCCGGAGCGGGTCGCGATCCATCCCCCGAGCGACGAGAACTCGAAGGACTGCGGGAAGTGGCGGAGCGTGAGCCCGTGCGGCCGCAGCTGTTCCTCGAGCGCCGGCCCGAGCACGCCCGCCTGGATGCGTGCGGCGCGTGACGTGCGATCGATCTCGAGCACACGGTCGAGCCGGGAGAGGTCGAGCGAAACGGCGCCGGCCCAGCCGTCGCCGATCGCAGGCTCGACGCCGCCGACGACGCTCGACCCGCCGCCGTAGGGAATCACTGCAGCACGCGCGTCCGAGCACCAGTCGAGCACCGCGGCGACGTCGCTCTCGTCGCGCGGGAAGGCGACGACGTCGGGCGCGGGTGCGAAGTCACGGCGCAGCGCGCGGACGACGTCGCGGAAGGACTTGCCGTACGTGTGCGCCGCGCGGTCGTAGGGAGCGGTCGAGCACAGCGCTGCGAGGGCGGGCGGTGGCGTGAGGCGCGGCGCCCGAAGCTGGAGTTCCTCGATGCGTGGCGGCTCGCGGAGCGTGAACTCGCCGAGCCCGAAGCGCGCGGCGAGAGCCTGCGCGATCGAGCGGCGCTGCTCCGCGGTCGGGCCCTCGCCCTCGCGACCCCAGCCCCAGAAGCGGCGCGGCGCCGAAGTGGCGCTCACGGGCGGTGGTCAGGTCGCCGGCGGGCCCGCCGCCGGCCCATCCTACGAGTAACGGAGACTACGCTTGCGTGCGCGAAGCCCGCGCCGGCTGCCGCCGTTACGGCGGAAGGGCGCGTCCGGTGCGTAGGTCTCCGGCTCGAACGCAGGAGGCGGCGGTCCGGCGGACGGCCCAGCCGGGCGCGGAGCCCGTGCAGGGGGCTTGTCGTCGGCGTCGTTCACGCGCAGCCGCCGGCCGCGCAGCTCGAAGGCGTCGAACCGGCGGATCGCGTCGGCGGCACGCGCGGCGTCCGAGAACTGTGCGAACGCGAAGCCGCGGGGACGTCCCGTGACGCGATCCGTGCCGATGCGGACACGCACGCTCGGATCGATCTCTCCGAGAACGCCGCGCAGCTCCTCCTCGGTGGTCTCGAACGACAGATTGCCGATGAAAATCGTGGACGAAATGGTCGCCTCCTCCAGGGTTCGATTTCGCGCGACGGTAGCAGCTTGCCGGGCCCGGCGCTACCCCCTTTTGCGAATATGCGCGCGCAACTGCGGGGTCATTCGAGCTCGGCGCTGAAGCGGATGTTGCCCCGGCGCATGCCTTCGAGGACGACGTCGACCGCGCCGCTGCGGAGCATCCATTCGAGACGATGGTCGCGGTACTCGCGCTTGAACACACCCGACTCGACGAGCTGCGGCACCATGTCGAACCCTTGCATGCTCTGTGCCGCGGCGTCGAACGCGGCCGAGACACTCGGTCGCGCGCGTGCGCGATCGAGCCAGGAGGCGAGTCGCGATCCCGACGCGGGCGCGCTGCCCATCGACGCGGCGCCGTGCACGAACGGCGCGACCGCCACGTCGCCCCAGCCGAAGGCGGCGCCGTTGAACCACGGCGCGCCGCCGAGTTGCCGCTCGAGCCACGCGTTCGCGCCCGCGATCTGCCGTGTGCCGCGCCCGAGGAGGCGGTCCGCCTGCTCGTCGGTCGCGCGGCGGAAGACGCGGATCTCCATCGCCGCCCACACGATGGCCTCGTAGTAGGTGTCGCAGAGCTCCTCGATCATGCGCACGCGCGCGCGCTCCGCGGGCGTCGGCGGGAGGAGTGGCGGCTTCGGCCAGCGGTCCTCGATGTACTCGAGGATCACCGTCGAGTCGAAGACGCGCGTGTCGCCGTCGACGAGCGCGGGCACCTCGAGCCGCGGGTTCGCCGCGGCGAAGTCGGGGTCCTGTCCGCTCATGAAGTCGGGCAGCCGGCACTCGAACTCGACCCCTTTCTCCGCGAGCGCGATCTTCACCTTCTGTGCGTAGGGCGAGAGCGGGTGTTCATAGAGGACGATCATGGCCCTCGCTTAGAACAGATCGCGCCGCCGCGCCGCAACGGGGTCAGGCGTCGGCGGGCGCGAGGGCCTCGAGCGTGCTCCAGATCGCCGCCTCGTCGAAGAGGAACGGCTGGATCATCGGCGTCGTGACGCCCGCAGCGACGAACTCGGCGAGCCGCTCGCGGCAGTAATCCGCCGGGCCGATGATCGCAAGGCGGTCGATCATCGCGTCGGTGACGGCGCCGACATTGCGCTCGCGGTCGCGGGCGCGCCAGGCGGCGTCGATCGCACGCGCCTCGTCGGCGAAGCCGCACCACGCGACGAAGCGGTTGTAAACGGTGGTCGCGAAGTAGGGACCCATCATGTGACGGATCGCATTCCGCGCCGGGGCGACGTCGTCGGTGACGACGGTCTGGAAGCGCGCGACGACCTCGATCGCGGCCGGGTCGCGTCCCGCACGCTCCGCGCCGGCGCGCACGTGCGCGAGCATGCGTGGCACGGCGTCGACCGGCATGAAGTTGAGGATGACGCCGTCCGCGATCTCGCCCGCCAGCTCCAGCATCGCTGGCATGAGCGCCGCGACGTAGATCGGCACCGGCCGCGGCGGCGGCGAGACGAGGCGGAAGTTCCGCGTGCGCACCGTCTTCCCTTCGAACGTGACGCGCTCGCCGGCGAGCATCTGACGGAGCACGGTGACGCTCTCGCGCATGCGCGCCAATGGCCGGCGGAAGCGCACGCCGCCCCACGTGTCGACGATCGTCTCGCTCGAGACTCCGACCCCGAGGACGAAGCGCCCGGGCGCGAGCTGCGCGACGGAGCCCGCGCCGGCGGCGTGCACCGGCAGCGCGCGGGTGTAGAGCGGGACGACGGCCGTGCCGATGCGCGCGGTGCGCGTGACCATCGCCGCCATCGCAGCGACCACGAACGCGTCGGGGCCCGCGCCGGTGTCGGCGATCCACACGCTCTCGTAGCCGAGGATCTCGGCGTGCTCGGCGACCCGCCGGCACATCGCCAGGTCGGGCGGCAGCGGCAGCGAGGCGCCGAGGCGGGGAAGGGCAGCGGCCATCCGGGCTCCCTTGGCACGGCCGCCGCGGCGGGATCAAGCTACCATTTCTCGTACTGCACGCCCCGGCGCTCGTAGCCCGCGCCGCGTAGCATGTCACGCAGCCGCGGCACGATCGCCCCGACGCCGCAAACGTAGAACCGGCGCGTCCGGTCGCCGTCGGCGTCGATCCAGCGGCGCGCGACCTCGGGGTCCAGCGTCCCGCGCTGCACGCGTTCGACCGTGAGGATGGGCGCGCGCCGGGCGAGGTCGTCGAGCTGGGTGCGGTAGAGGAAAATGTCACCGTCTCCGGCCGCGTGCAGCAGCCGCAAGGGGTGGCCGCGCGCGCTCGCGACCGCCCGGCGGATCATCGGAACGATCGGCGCGATGCCGGTGCCGTCGGCGATGAACACGGTCTCCACCTCGGGGGCTCGGTCGAGGACGAACGTTCCCCACGGGCCGGTGAACCGCAGCGTGCTGCCGATCGCGAGCGCGAGCAGGTAGGCCGAGCCCAGCCCGCCCGGCACGCGGTTCAGGCAGATCTCGAGATCGTCGTCCCCGGGATCCGAGACGATCGAGTACGGGCGAATGAGCGTCTCGCCGCCGACCGGCAGGAGGCACGAGATGAACTGACCCGGGCGATTTTGCAGGCGGACGCCGCGCAGGAACAGCGAGCGCGTGTCGGGCGCGTGCTCTACGATCCGGTTGACGCGCGCCTCGTACTCGACCGCCATCGCGTCACATCTGGTTGATCGTGTAGCGGGGTACGACGACGACGATCTCCGCGTTCGGGTCCTCGATGACGGCCTGGCAGCCGAGCCGCGACGTGGGCGTCAGCCCCGGCGCCTTGTCGAGGAGATCGTCCTCGCTGTCCTCCGAGGCCGAGAGCTTGTCGAAGCCCTGCTTCACGATCACGTGACACGTCGTGCACGCGCAGTTCCCGCCGCAGGCATGCTCGAGGTGGACGCCGTGCGCGAGCAGCACGTCGAGGATCGACCCGGGCCGGCCGTCGTGCTGGAACGGCGCCTTGCGCGGATCGAACTCGATCACGCGCTCGGGCTCGCCGCTCTCGAAGAGGACGCGGATCCTCGCCACCGGCGGAGGCTAGCATCGCGGGCGCGGGGGCGCGACTTGAGCCCGGGCCGGCGACGCGTGTAGACCGGCCGCGCCATGGCGATCCACTACGCAAAGGACGGCCACGTCGTCACGATCACGATCGATCGGCCGGAGGCGCGGAACTCGCTCGACCTGGAGCACTTCGGCCAGCTCGCGGACTCCTGGACGCGCTTCCGCGACGACGACGACGCCTGGGTCGCCATTCTGACCGGCGTCGGCGACGTCTACTGCGTCGGCGCGGACCTGAAGAGCTTCATCCCGCGCGTCACCGAAGAGGCGGACAAGCTCCGCGCGGGCGGCTCCACGCAGACGGTCGAGGGCTCGCGCTACACCTACGCGCACTCGCTCGTCGCCGTCCTGCGCGACGGCGCCGTGCACCCGGACACGGGCGAGGAGTTCACGCTCTACAAGCCGGTCATCGCCGCGATCAACGGCATCTGCGCCGCCGGCGGGCTCGAGATGATGTGGAACACCGATCTCCGCGTGTGCGCCGACACGGCGTGGTTCCAGCTCGCCGAGCCGCGGCGCGGCCTCTTCCCCGGCGGCGGCTCCACGGTGCAGAGCGTTCGCCAGCTCACGTGGTGCAACGCGATGGAGGTCGTCCTGCTCGCCGACCGCATCACGCCGGAGCGCGCTTACGAGATGGGGCTCGTGAACCGCATCGTGCCGCGCGACCAGCTGCTGTCCGAGGCGCGCCGGCTCGCCGACACGATCTGTCTCAACGGCCCGCTCGCGGTCCGTGCCTGCAAGCGGTCGGCGAAGGAGAGCACGTTCCTGCCGCTGAAGGAGGCGCTCGCGAACGAGATGAGCTACTCCGCGAGCGTCTTCATGAGCGAGGACGCGAAGGAAGGAATCCGCGCGTTCAAGGAGAAGCGGCCGCCGGTGTGGCGGGGACGGTGAGAGAGGGAACGTCCGATCCGCGCGCCTACTTCTCCAGGAGTGGGTTCGGGCCGATGGGCGTGTAGTCCAGCTCACGCGTCGGAAAGACGCCGATGATGTTGAGCGGACTCGTGCCTGCGTTTGCGAACGTGTGAGGCATGCCAGCCGGAACGCGAACTACATATGGCGCCTTCACGCCCTGGTACGTCGTAGAAGCTGCTCATTTGCCCCGGAAAGATCGCATGGCTCGAGCCGTCGTACGGCTGCTCAGGGGGCTTCTCGAAACTCGTGGCTGGCAATACCTCCGGTCCGAAGGGCACGTAAGGTGGCGCCCTCCGGGGGGCATAAGACATGGCAGCGGCGGCGATCAGCGCCCAGGCGGCGGCGCTACGGCCATTCCGCGGGCCCGATCACATCGGACGATCGGTTGCCCCTTCGGCATGGGGCCTCTTAGCACGACAGAGCCTCATGCCCTATCTGGGGCGATCGGTTGCCCGCGCCCGAACGTGGCTCGCCGTTGTGGGCTGGCGTCGCCACGGTCTGTTTAGCTTCACTGAGCGGCCGCGCGGCTCCCGGTGATCGTTAGCGGCTGAGCTCACCCACGCTCGTCGTCGGCGTCCATGACGGCGCGTCGCTCGCGGGGAACGAATCCTCGGACGCCTCCTGGACGCGGCCGTCACCAGCGGGCGACGCGGCGGTATCGAAGCCGAGCGCCTCGTACACCGGGCAATGACCACCGATCCCGCGGTACGCGAGACCCGCGCCGAGCGATGCGAGGATGCCGCCGCCTAAGGACCGCCGACTCAAGCCGTAGAGCGCGAGCGCACCGCCCGCGATCATCGATGCCCAGCGTTCCGTCGGCCCCACGTTATGTCGCTTCATGGCCGCACGGGCGTGCAAGCATCGTACCGCCTTCACCCGAAGCGCCGCAGATCGAAGCGATCCTTCGTCGCGAGCAGCGGCTCCCAGAGATCGCCGCGCCGGCGGACACGTGCCGGCACGTTGTCGATCCGAAAGTCGTCGATCGTGATGCCGCGCTCCACCTCGGTCCACGTGACAGGTGTCGACACGGCGGCACGTGCGGAGGGACGCACGGAGTACACGGAGGCGAGCGTCCGTCCCCACGCGTTCTGGTTGTAATCGACGAACACGCGGCCGCGCGGCCGCTTCGCGATGCGGTACTCGGCGGTCATGAGGGCGGGGTGGCGTGCAGCGAGCTCGAGCGAGATCGTCCGCGCGATCGACCACACGTGCTTCTGGGTCGGGCCGCGCACGATCGGAACGTACACGTGCATCCCTTTCGAGCCGGTCGTCTTCGGATAGCTCGGCATCCCGAGGTCATCGAGCACGTCGCGTAGGATGAGCGCGGTTTCGACGACGTGCTCGAATGCGGCGCCCGGCCCCGGGTCGAGGTCGAAGTGGAGGTAGTCCGGACGGTCGACGTCGTCGCAGCGCGCGTACCACTGGTTCAGGTCGATGCAGCCCAGGTTCACGATCCAGACGAGCGAGGCCAGGTCCTGGACCATGGGGAAATCGATGACGTTCCCGGAGTCGTGCTCGATCGGGCAGAGCTCGATCCACCCGGGCCGCGGTGTCGGTGCGCGCTTCATGAAGAACGACTTACCGCCCGCGCCATTCGGGTAGCGCCGCATCACCATCGCGCGGTCGCGGACGTGCGGGAGCAGCACGGCCGCGACCTCGACGTAGTATCGGATGAGGTCGCCCTTCGTGACGCCGAGCGCCGGCCAGAACGGCTTGCGCAGGTTCGTCAGGCGGACGCGGCGCTCCCCGACGGCGACCTCGAGGTCGTCGACGTCCGGCGGGATGAGAGTGCGCGTCACGCAGACCGTCTAGCGGAGCCGGCCGCGACCGTGCTAGCGCGCCGCCATGCCGAGCCGGGAGGAGGCGGTTGCACTCTTCGACCGCCGCCGGCGCGCCTGGCTCGCCGGCGACGTCGACGCGTACCTCGCGCTCTGGGCGGACGACATGCGCTTCGTGTCGCCCGTCCACCCGCAGGCGCTCGATCGCGAGCGGTTCGCGGCGCTCGTGCGCACGTCGATGGCGGCGGCGCGGCCGCTCGCGTTCGACTTCCTCCACATCGCCGTTACCGGCGACATCGTGCTCGCGGAGTGGCGGATCGCGATCGAGCGCGCGGGCGCGCGCGTCGAGTGGTGCGGAATGAGCGTCGCGGAGGTGCGCGACGGCCTCATTCACTACTGGCGCGAATATTGGAACCCGGCGGACCTCGTTCCTGCATGAGCTGCCCCGATTTCGCGCGGAAAATGCCCGAAACCGTGATTGACCCGGTGCGCCAATCCGTCGTTTCTAGAGGAATGCGGATTGCACAGGTTGCGCCGCTCTTCGAGCGGGTCCCTCCGCACCAGTACGGCGGGACGGAGCGGGTCGTCTCGTACCTGACCGAGGAGCTGGTCGCGCGGGGGCACGCCGTCACGCTGTTCGCGAGCGGTGACTCGATCACGCGTGCGCGGCTGGTCGCGGGATGGGAGCGGAGCCTCCGCTTGCATGGGGCGTCGGTCGACCCGGTGGCCATCCACCTCGCGATGCTGACCCGGATCTACGAGCGCGCGAAGGACTTCGACGTCATCCACTGCCACACCGACTACCTCACGCTGCCGTTCACGCGCGGCATCGGCGTGCCGACGGTGCTCACGCTGCACGGCCGGCTCGACCTGCGCGAGGTCCATCCGCTCTACCGAAGCTTCCCGAACGTGAGCTACGTCTCGATCAGCACGGCGCAGCGCGAGCCCGTGGACGGGCTCAAGTGGGCCGCGACGGTGCACCATGGAATGCCGCGCAATCTCTACCGGGTCGACGAGCGGCCGCAACGGACGCATCTCCTCTTCCTCGGGCGGATATCGGCGGAGAAGGCACCGGACGCCGCCATCCGGGTCGCGGTCAGTGCGGGCGTGCCGATCAGGATCGCCGCGAAAGTCGATCGCGCCGACCGGAAATACTTCGAGGACACCGTGCGCCCGCTGCTGGACCATCCGCTCGTCGAGTTCCTCGGCGAGGTGGACGACGGCCGCAAGAGCGAGCTTTTGGGCGAGGCGCTCGCGCTGCTCTTCCCGGTCGACTGGCCGGAGCCGTTCGGCATGGTCGTGATCGAGTCGCTCGCGTGCGGCACGCCGGTGATCGCGCGGCGGCGCGGCTCGGTCCCGGAGCTGCTCGCACACGGGAGGACGGGATTCGTCTGCGAGACGGAGGAAGAGATGGTCGCGGCCGTTCGACGCCTGCCCGAGATCGACCGCCGCGCGTGCCGTGCCGAGTTCGAGCGCCGCTTCTCCGTCGAGGCGATGGCGGACGCCTACCTGCGCGTGTACGAGCGCGCGCGCAGCGCAGCGCGGGACGGCATCCGGCTGGCGCCGCCGGCGCACGCCGTACCGGTGCTTCAGAGCTGAGCGGCGGCCGGCGTTGCCCGGGACGGCCCACGAGCCGCACGTCGTCCTTGTGGTCGACGACGATGCGGCGATGCGGGAGGCGATGGTCGCGGCGCTCGCGTCGGCGGGGGTGCGGACGATAGCGGCCGCGGACGGTCGCGAGGCGTTGACCGCGCTGGAGAGCGGCGCGATCGACCCGTGCCTGATCGTTCTCGATCTGCGGATGCCGACGATGGACGGCTGGGAGTTCCGCGAGCATCAGCTACGCGACCGTCGGCTGGCCGCGATCCCGGTCGTCGTCGTCTCGTCGTACGCCGACCCGCGGCGCGAAGCGACCTCCATGGGTGCCCTGGCGGGCATGCGGAAGCCGATCGAGGTCGAGGAGGTGTCGCGGCTCCTCGCCGTGACCTGTCGGCGCTGACGGTGCGGTACCGCCTCGCCTTCCGCGCCCGGGCGGCGTAACTTCCTGCCATCCAACGCGTTCACGAGGACCTGCGAGGGGAAGGAGTGTCCTGCATGCGCCTGCGCAACTGCATCTTGGTGGTGGCGATCATCGTCTGGAGCCTCGGCGGCGCGCTCCGCACGGCAGCCGCCGCGGACGCGAGCGGCGGACCCACACCGCCGCGCCTGAGCTTTCTCGACGGCGAGGTCTCGTTCTGGCGGCCGGGTGCGGAGGACTGGGCGCCGGCGAAGACGAACATGCCGCTCGCGCCCGGCGACTCGCTCTACACCGGCGACAACGCGAACGTCGAGCTCCAGCTCGCGCCGCGCGCGCTCGTGCGCGGCGGAGCGGGCACGCAGATCGGGCTCGAGTCGCTCGAGAACGGCTACGTGCAGCTGAAGGTGACCGCCGGCCACCTCGCTCTCGACCTCCGGGAGCGCGATCTCGGAGAGACGATCGAGGTCGACACGCCGCAGGGCGCGTTCACGATCGATCGGCCCGGCTACTATCGCGTCGAGGTCGACGAGAATCGCACGACGTTCCTCACCCGCCGGGACGGCGCGGCGTCCGTCATCCCGGCCGGTGGCGAGCAGACGGACGTCGGCCCGGATCAGCAAGTCGTCCTCGAGGGGAACGACGAACACGCCGAGCTGACGTCCGGCGCAGCGCCGGCGCCCGACGACTGGGACAAGTGGAACCTCGAGCGCACCGATTCGCTCGGCGAAGCCCCGAAGAGCGCGCGCTACCTGCCGCGCGGCGTCTCGGGCGGGGACGATCTCGACCGCAACGGCTCGTGGCACGACGAGCCCGAGTACGGCCCGGTGTGGACCCCGTCGGCCGTCACGCCCGACTGGGCGCCGTACACGACGGGCCACTGGGTCTGGGATCCGTATTACGGCTGGAGCTGGATCGACGATGCGCCATGGGGGTGGGCGCCGTTCCACTACGGCCGCTGGGTGTCCGTCGGCGGCGGCTGGGGCTGGGCGCCCGGACCCGTCGCCGTCGCGCCCGTGTATTCGCCGGCGCTGGTGGCCTTCTTCGGTGCGCCTGGCGTGGGGGTTTCGGTGAGCGTCGGTGTCCCGTTCGTCAGCTGGGTCGCGCTCGGCTTCGGTGAGCCGCTCATTCCGTGGTGGGGACCGCCCGCGTTCATCGGTCACTGCTGGTGGGGTGGGTGGGGCGGCCCACACATCGTGAACAACGTCGTGATCCAGAAGAACGTCTTCGTGAACGTGAACCGGGTGAACGTCTACAAGAACGTCAGCGTCCAGCACGCCGTCGTTCGCGTCAATCGCGATCAGTTCGGCCGTCCGGGGGCGCAGCACGTTCGAGTCTCCGAGGCCGATGCGCGAAACCTGCGCCCGGTACGCGGCAACCTCGGCGTGCATCCGACGCCGCAGAGCCTCGTGCCGGCGGCTGGACGCGGCCGTCGACCGCCGGACGCCGTTCGCGCGCGCCCGGTGGTTGCAACGCGCGCGCCGCAGGATCCGTCGCCGCATCTGCGCGCGTCGGGGCTGAATGCGGGGCCCGCACACGTGCCGCCGCCGCGCATCGTGCAGCCCACGCGTGGACCGCGTGGCGGCGGTGGTGCTGGGCGCGCTCAGGGTCCTGCAGGCGCCGCACCTGGCGCCGCGACCGCACCGCCTCCGCCGCACGCGCCGACGCGTGGCCCCGAGGGCCGCGCGGTGACTCCGCAGCCCGCGCGCCCGCAAGGGCAGCACCCCGGACACGCGGCACCACGAGGGCCTGCCGCCGAGCGCACGCCGCCGCACGCTCCCGCCGTGGAGCGTCCGACGCCACAACAGCCGGCGGCGGAGCGCCCGCGCGGCGGCGGCGGATCGCACGCTCCCGCGCCGCAGGGTGGCGCCGTGCCGCGCACCGAACGCCGGCCGAGCCCGCACGCTGAGCCGTCGAGCCCGCCGCGCGGGTCGCAGGGCGGCGCGCCGCGCGAAGAGCGAGTGCCGCCGGCCGCGACACACCCGGCTCCGGCGCCCGGATACCCGCGGGGCGGAAACCCGCGCGGGGGATACCAGGGCGGCGGCGGGTCTCGGCCGGCGGGAAATCCGCGTGCAGGCTCGGCGCCGGGGGCGGTGCATCCCGCGCCGGCGCCGCATCCCGCCCGTCCGGCCGGGCACCAGCATGAGAGGTCGGGCGCGTCGATGGTTCCTCGACGCAGCGTCGCGGCGGCCGGATTCCCGAGCCAGCTGCGAGCGCACCACGCCGCGCCCGGCTCGCATCGCGGATAGGCGAGGTGGGGTAGCGCGGTCTCCCGCGCTACCCCAGGCGTCTTCTGCGGCGTGCTACGCCGCCGCACGAGCACCGAGCGTGTCGGTGATGGCTACGCGCGTGACCTCGTCGAGGTCTTGCGCATCGAGGACCGCGGCGACTTCCATTGCGAGGTCCCCCGCCCGGGGTGCACGGTCGCTCCCGTGCTGCGCCGCCCCCGCGTACCCAGTAGACGACGGACGAAGTCACGTCGTTGCGGCACGCTGGAGATGCCGTGAGGTGCTACGAGGCGACCGTCTCTTCTTCGCACCGGAGGATCCACGATGCCAGACGCGAAGTCGCTTTGCCGCACCGCTCTGCTTGGCCTCGTTGCGAGCACCGTGCTTCTCGTTGCCGCCGTTCCTGGCGCGCGGGCGGACCAGTGCAAGCAGGCCGGGCCGCTGCCGCAGTCGAAATGCACGAAGGACTCGCAGTGCTGCCCAGGCCTGGTCTGCCAAACGGCTGGCCCCTCGAAGAACAACGCGACGATGCAGTGCATGCCGGGATGCCGCATCGGCGGGGCGTTTCAGACGCCCGCTCAGAAGAACACCGCCCCGAACAATTGTCAGTCGTGCCAGCCCTCCGTCAGCACGACGGCGTGGACGAACGTGGCATCGGGGACGACATGCCGTCCTTCGGCTGGTGTCTGCGACGTCGCCGAGACGTGCAACGGGACAAGTGGGGCATGCCCCGCGAACGGCTTCGCCTCCTCGACCACCGTCTGCCGCGCGTCGGCCGGCACCTGCGACGTGGCCGAGAACTGCACGGGAACGAATGCGACGTGCCCTGCGGACGCGAAGAGCACGGCCGTCTGCCGCTCGGCGCAGGGTGACTGCGATGTCGCCGAGAGCTGCGACGGCACGAGCAACGCTTGCCCCGGGGACAGCTTCGCATCGTCGACCGTCGTCTGTCGTCAGTCGATGGGCGATTGCGACGTGGCCGAGAACTGCACAGGGACGAGCGCGGCGTGCCCGCCGGATGCCTCGCAGCCCGATGGCACCCTCTGCGACGACGGCGGGACGTGCGCGGCGGGAGTGTGTGAGACCACGACGACCACCACTATCAGCTCGACGACAACCACCACGGGCTGCACCCCCCGCTCCTGCGCCAACTTCGATTGCGGCACCGTGGAGGATGGCTGCGGCGGCACCGTCGATTGTCCATGCGTCGAATGCATACTGACATGTCCCGATGGCTCGATGCACACGCCGCCCGCAATAGCATGCGGGGCGGGTGGGGTTTCCTCGAGCACATGCGCTTCCGCATGCCCCCAGATATGCGTCGGATTTTGCTCGGGTGGAGAGGATTGCACGTCCCAGGAATGCGATTCGTGTGGCTCGTCGACGACGACAACTACGGTGCCCGCCACGACTACGACCACGACGATGTGCACCCCTGCGGCCTGCACCGATACCGACTTCGGCCCCACACCCGATGGATGCGGTGGCACACTGACCTGCTGTGGCAGCTTATTCTGCCCATCGGGGACCACCACGCTTTGCGAATGCCTCTGCGGGGACGGCGCGGTCCCCACGGACACGCCCAGTTGCGAGTTTTCGGCGGCGCAGTGCGATGCTAGCTGCACGGGATCCTGCGCAACTGCCTGTGGGGCTCAGGGGCACCCAACGGGGACTGGAACCTGCAACCAGTGTTCACCAGGCCCAGGCTGAGCCTGGTCGGCCCCGCGCTCAGCTACGGGGTCTCGTCGAGTAGCGCCTCGGCCATCTCGTCCGGCTCCCGCCCCAGCTGATTCGGTGTCCCGTCGCGGCTAAGGCCGCGCTCTGCCGCCTCGCCAGGTCCTCCGCGCCCAAGCGCATAGGCATCGCGCGCAACTTCTTGTGCTGCTCCGGCGTCATCGGCTGCGGTTGCCGAGACGTGAACGCCAGCCAGCCGCCGCAACATCGTCACGCACCAGTAGACGCCGCCGACGAACATGGCGGAGCCGACCCAGAACCCCCGGGCGGGTGACACCCACACGGGACCTTGACGTGGCCTCGCCCGAAGACCGGCGGCGGCCAGTCCGCGAGCGCCGCGATGGCGACCCAGAGCATCGCGAGGCCCGGCACGAGGCCGAGGAGCCTGACGATGCGGCGCGACTCGCCCATCATCGGCGCGAAGCCGCGATGCGCCGATGAACGTCCGCGCCGTCTGCCGCTACTCGCACGGGATGAAGTGGCACAGTCCGCCCCGGCAGAACTTGCATCCGAGGATGTTCGCGGGCCGGGGAAGGAACGGGTTGCAGTCCGCGTCAGCGACGCAGCGGTCGGCGAGTTCAGGCGAGCACGTGGCGCCGCTACCTTGCGCGCACGTGCAGTCGCAGACACCACGGTCGCAGAAGGGCGGCACGCACGGGTTCCCCAGCGCCTCACAGTCGGCGTTGATGCTGCACGACGGCAGCGCGCCGAGGGTTGTCGACGTCGTCGTGGGTATTCCTGGACAGCCGGAGCGCCATTCCGGTCATCGGCGGAGCCCCCTTGTGGTTCGGCTACATCGGGAAGTGTGCCCGCATCAACCGTCTCGCGAGCGCCTCACGACCCACGCGCGTCTCGACGCCACACCGCGCGCAGACGAAGCGCATGGGGCTGAGGTACTTCGAGGCCGCCCCTCGATGCCAACGCCGGCTCGCTCGGGCAGCTCTGGTTGCGAAGAGCGGCGCCAGCATCTTGATCTTCGCCCGCAACGTAGTTGCAGCGCCGCGGTGTGTGACGGCCGCGCTCTCTGGAACTCAAGTCGCGAAGAAATCCTGCACGGCCCATTCAGACGTGCTATACTTGTGGGGGTCACAACGCCGGGGGAGGCGGAGGGAAGGAGTTACATGAGGAGCAGGACGTTGCGGGCCACGGCGCTCGCGCTCGGGCGCATAGAGGTCAAGATGCTCGACGCGCTCGCAACCCTGGAGGGTCGTTCGAGGTCCGATGTCGCACGCGAGGCAATCGCCGCGTTGCTGGCGCGGTGTAGTGCGCCGAGGTCTGCCGAGCCCGACCTCGCTTCGGGGCGGAGCCCATCGGCGGGGACCGCCGCGAGGACGCCGGCGCGGGTCGCACTGATGGAGCCCGAGGAGCGGGTGAGTTGAGATCCTAGAACACGACCGGCCCGGTGCGCCAACACCGTGGAACGAGAACATCGACTTCGAGGCGCTCGTCATCCGGGGCACGCGGCGGAAGGGGACGGGCGAGATGCGGCACTTCCAGGTGCCGATGAACAACGACCTCCATCGGGAGTTGCGCGCCATCGAGGCCGACCAGGTCGCGTGCTGGGGGAAGCGGTCAACCTGGACCTGGCCGAACGAGACGAACACCGGCGCCAATGACGGCGACGAGTTCGTCCGCGCGGTCTTCAAGCCGGCGCTCATCAAGGCCGGCATTGTCAGGGTCATCGAGTGGCCCGAGCCGACGCAAGTCCGGTGCATGCTGTGGAAGGGCAAGAAGCAGGTGCCCGGGTTCCGCAGTGTCGACGAGGTCCATCGACGCTACGAGGGCAAGTTCCGGAAGGACCTTCGCCATACGTTCAGCAGCTGGGTCGCTGAGCGCGGCAGCGTCGACGTCATCCCCGAGCTACTGGGGAACGCGAAGGGGAGCAGGGTCGCGGCGCGCGTCTACATCCATGCTTCCGCCCGGAAGAAGCGTGCGGCCGTTGAGTCGCTCGATGGGCTGGTCCCGGCGCTCACGACTGAGCATGGCCCGATGCTGGCCCCTTCGACCGGGACGGAGCAGTAGACGCAGGGAGCGCGAGGGCAACCACGAAGCGCTGTTTTTCCGCGCTATTCGGACTTCGCCGCTATCGTCCTAGAGGAGCGTCCCCGACCGGATTCGAACCGGTGTCGCCGGCGTGAAAGGCCGGTGTCCTAGGCCGTACTAGACGACGGGGACGTAAAGGAATCGCGGGCTTAGCAGGGCGGGGCAGGGCGCGCAAGGCCCGATTGTGCGGAAATTGTGCGGAAACGGCGGCGGATACGTTCATGCCTTCGCCTTCCGCTTGTCCGCGAGTCGGACCACGTTTCCGCGAGCCCGTGCATGCGCCGTGGCGATCCGGGCGCGGAGTGCCTCGAGGTTCCCCAAGTTGTAGCGGCGAGCGACCTCGGCCGTTTTCCAGCCCCCCATCGCCATCACATCCTCGATGGTCCCGCCGCCCGCCGCGACATCGGTCGCCGCGGTGTTGCGAGTATGGTGCCACACATACCCGTCGGCCTTCCGGCCGAACGGCACGCCAGCGGCCTCGCAGGCCTTCTTGAACGCGATGCGGAGCCCGCCGAGACACGCATAGCGAGCGGACTGCTGCCGGATTCGACCAGGCACGCAGTCCCGCCCGTGCCAGAGATACGGACACCACGGCCGGGCATCGGCCATCGCGCGCTCGATCATCGCGAGCCCTTCGTCATCAAGCGGGAGGACTTGTGGCTTGCGGGCTTTGCACTCGCTGGGCGGCCACACGATGACGGCGCGGTCAAGGTCGACGAAGCGCCGGAGCGTCCGGAACAGCTGGCCCTTCCGAATCCCGTACCGCCGGGAGAATCGCAACGGGTCGACGGCATACTCGGGGAGGCCCGCCACGATCTTCTCGGCTACCGCCTCGCCGATGTAGAGGCCTGGTTGGGCATGCTCTGCGAGCGTCGGGACGTAGAGGAGGCGCGGGAGCTTGCCGCCACGCCAGGCCATGCGGAACGCTTTGCGGAGAAGGTTAAGGCGGCGGTTGATCGTCCCGGCCGTGAGCTCGGCCCGTTGCCACTCAACTTGTAGACGCTGCACATCCTGCGTCGTCACGTCGATGGCGAGGCGGTCGCCAAGTGCTTCGCGGAGGATCCGGAGCCGCGCCCGCGCGGTGTCGAGCGATGCACGCCGGTTGACCTCGTAGTCGAGCAGCACGCCGTCGAGCAACGTGCCGACCGTCAAGCGGCGCGTCTCGCTCGTCCGCTCGCCCTTCCCGTGCTCTGTGATGCGTTCGCTGCGGAGCCGCGCCGCTGCCCGTGGGCTCGTGCAGTCGGTGGGCTCCCGGTGCTCTTCACCGCGAACGCAAAACCGGATCCACAAGACGTCGCCGCGGCGATACACGCCGGTCGGCAGTTCTCGCTCCTGGTCTTCGCCCTTTTCCATTTGGTCTTGGTCCTCCGTTCGCTTGCGGCGCCGTCTAATGCGGCGCTCCCTTTAACCAGTCCTCGAGCGCCCGCCGTGACCAGCGGGCGGACGTGCCCTTACCGCGCGGCTGCTGGAAGCCGGGGACGCGATCCTTGTGGCGCCACAGCCAGTGCGCGGACCGGCCCGTGAGCTTCGCCGCCTGGTGCACATCAAGCGGCTCGTCGGGCTCAGGCGCCGGCGCGGGTGCGGGTGCGTGCTGGCGCTCGCGGTCCTCGAGATACGAGATGCGAGCCCGGACCTTCGCGAGGAAGATTTCCGCGCTGCCGGCAAGGCGCCGGAGATCATGGAGCGAGATGCTTGGGACATACACCCTCAGCATCTCTGCGCGGATTCTATCCGCTGCCCGTCCGCCGCCGTACTCCGGCGGGATGAGCGCGTCGTCGGGATGCGGCCTTCCGCCCGGAGCAACTTCGTATAGCGACGTCAGGTCCGCCATTACACGCGCCTCCGTCGTCTCATGGCGCAATCTTCCCACGTCAGAACGTGCCTGAAAAGTGAACGTGTCTGAAAAGTGTCAGACGACGATCTACGACCGGGCAGCGCTCGAGGACGAAGGGTTCAACGGTCACAAGCCCTACCGCCATTCCGGTAGCCCAGGTTCCTGGGGACGGTAGACGCCCAGTCCTGCGCATGGGTAGATGCCAGACATGACAACGCCCCGCAGGCACCATTGCCCACGGGGCGCCGCCAGGTTCGGCAGAGAACCCACTATTCTTGTAGCAGCTAGCTATCACGCTTGCAAGTACGCGCCCGCCTCGGTACGATTGCACTGCCACGCGCCCCTGACCGTGTGACTCGCTGACGACTCGAGGCGCCCCGTTATCCAAAAGGCGGTGGCGTTCTCGAGCGCCATCGAAGTGCCTGCGCGGTCAAGCATCGCTCTCGCGCGCGTTAAGACTGGACGCGAACGGCGTTTCTGGTAGAATACTATCTACTACCACACAGCGCCCCGATGGGCAGGAGATTACCGCAATGCCAACCGCCGAATACGATGCCGTCGCGCGCCTAAGCGCGCAGCTCCAGAAGAGCACCGATCCCGCCACGACCTTCCGTCTGACGAAGGAGCTTCAGACGGCCGCGAACCGACTGCCTACGAGCCTTGGCCGCAAGGCGGACTTCCTCGAGGACGATGCTCTCGAACGACGGGCGCAGGGCCTCAGCATCGAGAGGATCTTCACCCGCCCGTCTCGCAACGACGAGGAACGGGACGCCGCGGAGTTCGTGGACCATGCCATCATCTTGGGCGCCGCGCTCCACAATCGGGATCCACGCACGACCAACTTTTGGCGCCGTGGTCTCGAAGAGCGGCCATGGTTGGCGAAGGCGTTGGACAGCGGCACGGCGGCCGATTGGGTGCCCACCGAAACTTCGGCGGATTTGGCCCGGCAAGTGCGTCTCGAAACGAAGATTGCGGGGTTGCTGAACAACGTGGCGATGCCGGCGCCCACGTACAAGCTACCGGTGCAGGGCAATCCGCCACGGGCAAAGCTCGTTCCGGAGACCACTGGCTCCGAGGACTTCCTCGACGCGAGTAAGTTGATCCCGGAGAGCGATCCGGTGTTCGGCGCCTCCGCGACGCTCCATGCAAAAAAGGTCGCGGTCCGATGCACCCCGAGCCTGGAACTCACTGAAGATAGCATTATCCCAGCGCTGCCGTTGATCCGCGAGGAAATCGTCGTGGCGCTCGCCCAGGCCCGTGAGGATGCGATCATCAACGGCAAGCGCTCCGCCGGACTCGACGGCGACGTGACGACATCGAATGATACGCGCCGCTGGGTCGATGGCTTCCGCGTGCTCGCCAGCGGCGCCAGTTTCGGCAACGGGCAGGCGGTCGTGAGAACGGCCACGGCGGGCCGCATCGAACTCGGTGACATCCGGAAGTTGCGGCAAAAGCTCGGCAAGTATGGGCTCAATCCCGCGGATCTGTTCTGGCTGACGAACAGTGCTGGTTACAGTCAGTTGATGAGTTTGACGGATGGCAACGGCAACCCCTTGGTCGTCACGCTCGAGAAGTACGGGCCACAAGCCACCTTGGTAACGGGGTCGCTCGGCGCGCTCGACGGCATCGGGGTCATACTCTCGCAGTTCGTTCGCGAAGATCTGAACAGATTCGGCATCTATGACGGCGTAACGACCGATTCGAGCATGATCCTCCTCGTGAATCGCAAGCAGTTCGTGTGGGGCGACTGGCGCAATCCGGTCATCAAGGCGCGCGAGGTGATAGAGACAGACCAGCTGATTTTAGTTGGAAGTCAGAGAGCTGACGCCGTGGCGTACCGTCCGACCGAGCCCATTTGCGGCTATATCTACGATGTCAGAATCCCTTCCTAAGCGTCACCTTGAACTCATGACGCTGCCCGAGCTGGCCACCCGGCTCCGGCGGACGACAGCCACGGTTCAGAAGATGCGGCTACCCGCGTGCGTCCGCATCGCAGGCAAGAGACTGTGGTTTCGCTCCGACGTAGAAGATCTGTTTCTGCCGGACACCGGCTATCGCGACGAACTGCGGGCGGACGAACTGGCCGCCGCGCTGCACTGCTCAGTGCCAGCCGTTTACATCCTGATCCGGCGCGGCATTCTGCCCAAGCCTGGGCTCGTCAACCCTGGACGCCGGGCGCGGTGGTCTCGTCGGGACGTCGAGCAGCACTTGCGAGCCCAACTGCCGCGTCGTGCGGCAGCTGTGAACGGCTAGCACCATGGCAGCGCGGCACCGCACCTGGGAAGGCACTGACCCACGCGATGCGGCGTTCGATCGCGTCTTCAGTATTTTCGACCCCGACGACGTCGATACGATCCACGGCGGGCATCGTAGCATCCTGATCCTGCTCGCTGTTCCTAACGACAGACTCGAGAAAGCCGTCATCGTCCACCGGCAGCGCAGCACGGATGCTCGACGCGATGTCCGCGTGCTGGTCGCGATGCTCAAGGGCGGCGACGGCGCGGATCCGGATCGCGCCCGGAACCTGCGGAACCGACTCGCGCTCGCCCGACGGGACTTCGGTGGAGCCTGCGATGTGAAGATTGCCGTCTATTACGGCACGAAGATTCCGGCGCGTGACCATGCCGTCGAACCACCATCACCAGCCATGCTCGACCGCATCCGGCATGAACTCGAACACGAAGACGGTCTCGGCGGGCATCACTGGAAGACCGCCTTGACGCTCGACGAGCTACCCACGCCACCGCATGCAAGGCTGCATGTCGCTCTCGTGGGTGTTGACGCTCGAGGCCGGCTGCACGACGCGCTGCCGCGACCCAACGTCCATGACCTCGATCGTTGGATGCGCCGTGACGCTCGCCGGCTTGTTGCCGCCATGATGGAAGACCCGACGTTCAAGCAGACCATCACCTACTGCGACGAGCACGGCCTGACGCTGTTGTGGCTTTGCCGGAGCGTCGAGCCGCATAGGAGCCCATGATGAAATGGACCAGAAAAGTTCCCCTGCGACGCAACGGTGGTCTCAAAGGCGGCCCAGCGCGGGCACGCGTGCTCACGGCCGAACGCCGGCGCGAAATCGCGCATATGGGTGGCAGAGCATCCGCGCAGCAGCGGCTCCGGTGCGAGCGAGAAGAGGCGGCTTCGGCCTGATGCGTGCAATCTTCCCGGAATCGGAG
>Ga0070731_10001660_pt1 | contig 22536 bp, 18 predicted proteins | sample Coa_R1_2_FD_66448 | JGI IMG/M metagenome (GOLD analysis project Ga0070731, IMG submission 66448) | Surface soil microbial communities from Centralia Pennsylvania, which are recovering from an underground coalmine fire - Coalmine... | ecosystem: Environmental > Terrestrial > Soil > Unclassified ... | reverse complement strand
CGTAGGCTTCGGGGCGGGCGTCCGTGTTCTTGACCCACAGGCAAATGGGCGTGCCGAGGGTCCGGCCCTCGAAGGTGCCGGAAAGGATTTGCACCGTATCGGATTCCTGGCGCGGCGAAACGATTTTGGACTGGCCCGGCCGGCGCCGGTCCAGGTCGGGCTGGATGTCGGCCTCGGAAAGCTTGAGGCGCGGCGGACAGCCATCCACGACCACACCCACGCCACCGCCATGGGATTCGCCCCACGTCGTGATGCGGAACAGTTGTCCGAAGATGCTGGCCATGGGTCGAAGGATGCAAAAAAATTACTGCCCGGTCAAATTTAACCACGGATTACACGGATTAGACAAATCGCAAAAAAATCCGCGAAATCCGCGAAATCTGCGGATTGACTTGAAACTTGGAACCTGAAACTTGAAACTCCGTATTACATGAATCGCATTGTGGAATGCTTCGCGCGGCTCAAACGCACGGGCAAAAAAGGTTTCATCGTTTATATCGGCGCAGGCGATCCGAGTCTGGCGGCCACGCGCGGGCTGGCGCTGGCTTTCGACCAGGCGGGCGTGGACGTTTTGGAACTGGGCGTGCCGTTCAGCGATCCGCTGGCCGACGGACTGGTGAATCAACTCGCCGCGCAGCGCGGTTTGGGATCCGGCACCACACCGTCCAAGATCCTGGCCACCGTGGCCGCCATCCGTAAAAGCTCGGAGATTCCGATTATTCTCTACATTTACTTCAACCTGATTCATCGCGTGGGCCTGGAGCGGTTCATCGAAGACGCGGCCAAAGCCGGGGTGGACGGTTTGCTGGTGCTCGATTTGCCGCCGGAGGAATCGGATGGTTACGAGGCGCTCATGCGGAAGGCCGGACTCTGCCATATTTATCTGGTGGCGCCGACGACGCCGGAGGACCGGATTGAGTTCATCGTCAAGCGCGGCAGCGGGTTCATTTATTATATTTCCCGCGAAGGCGTGACGGGAATGCAACAGCAGGTCGCGTCCAACCTCGCGCCGCAGGTCGCCAAAATCCGCGCGCACACGAAACTGCCCATCGCCATCGGGTTCGGCATCTCGACCCCGGAACAGGCAAAGGCGGTTGCCGCCGCCGCGGACGCGGTCGTGGTCGGCAGCGCGGTGGTGAACCAGATTGCCGAGCACGGGAATTCGAAGGATTTGGTTGCCAGGGTCAGTGTGTTTGTGAAATCACTGGCCGGCGCGGTGAAAAGCATTTAGCAACCACGGATGAACGCGAATTTTTTTTATTGCGCTTGCGCCCCTCGCCCCGTCCCTCTCCCCGCCCGGCGGGGAGAGGGTGGCGCAGCCAGGTAAGGGGCTCGTTTTGTGTACTCCGTGTTTCATCTGTGAACATCTGTGGCTGAAAATATGAAAGTTAAACTAAATACCAAGGACCGGTTCGTCATTATCATGGCGGGCGGGCGCGGGGAGCGGTTCTGGCCGGTGAGCCGCGATAAGACACCCAAGCAACTGCTCACGTTGCTGGGCAAAAAATCCTTTTTACAACAGGCGGTGGACCGCGTCCTGCCGCTGGTGCCGGTCAAAAACATTTTTGTCATCACCAACGAGACGCAATTGCCGGAAGTCAGCAAACAGCTCCCGAAAATCCCGAAACAAAATCTCGTGGCCGAACCCGTGGGCCGCGATACCACCGCGGCGGTCACACTCGGTGCGGCGCTGGTGGGTGCGCGTTCGACGACCGGTGTCATGGCGGTGCTGCCCGCCGACCACGTGATTCCGGATGAAAAGAAGTTTCAGCAGGTGTTGAGCGACACGTTCGATCTGGCGTCGCGTGGCCGGGCCATCATTACCATCGGCATCAAGCCGGCCGGGCCGGACACGGGGTACGGTTATATTCAAGTGGGCCAGGAATTGCCGCCGGCACAAGGCGCAAAGAAGACGAAGACGACCTTTTACCGCGCGGAACGGTTTGTTGAAAAGCCGGATTTTCATCGGGCGCTGGAATATGTCAACAGCGGCCAGTACCGCTGGAACGCGGGGATGTTTGTGTGGTCATTCGTGACCGTCACCGAGGGATTGCAGAAACATCAGCCGGAAATGTACGCGGCGTGCCAGCGCTGGTTCAAGGTGGCGAACAAACCGGCCAAACTGGCAAAGGTGCTGGCGAAGGAATATCCCGGCATCAGGAAAGTCTCGATTGATTACGCGCTGATGGAAAAGGCGCAGAACGTCGTGGTGGCCGACGGTGCGTTTGAGTGGGATGACGTCGGTTCCTGGACGGCGCTGGGGCGACATCTCAAGCCGGATGCCGAGGGTAACTGCGTGGTGGCGGATTTCATCCACGTGGACGGTGCGCGGAACATCATTTACGACGCGCGCACGAAAAACCGGACGCCGATTGCGGTGGTGGGTTTGCGCGATTCGATTCTGGTGCAGACGGACGACGCGGTGTTGCTGGCGCACAAAAGCCAGGCGCAAAAGGTCAAGGAACTGGTCCGGAAACTCGGCGAGGATGCGAGGCTGAAGAAGCTCATTTAACCGCAGATTACGCGGATTAATTGTTAAACGTAGAGACGGCAGAGACGTACGGTTCGGACACGGATTTCACGAATTACCCGGATTAGCATGGATTCAATCGGTGAAAATCCGTGTAATCCGTGTCTTTATTTCCCCAAACGCGGCTTGACCTTTTCCGTATAAAAGGCAGACTATCCGACTTGGTTCGTTCGAGTTGTAAGTTTTGGGTTTTGCATTTCAAGCTGGAGAAGAATGGCCAGTGAGCATGAATTCAAAATTGAGAACTAAAAATTAAAAATTTAAGAAAATGCAGCACATTCGAAACATCGCCATCATCGCGCACGTGGACCACGGCAAGACGACGCTCGTGGATTGCCTGCTCAAACAGTCCGGCACCTTCCGTGAGAACCAGCATGAGTCCTCGGACGAGCGCCTGATGGATTCGATGGACCTGGAAAAGGAAAAGGGCATCACCATCCGCGCCAAGAACGCCGCGTTCAAATACAAGGATTACCATATCAACATCGTGGACACGCCCGGCCACGCGGATTTCGGCGGCGAAGTCGAGCGCATCATGAACATGATTGACGGCGTGCTGCTGGTGGTGGATGCCGCCGAGGGCCCGCAGGCGCAGACGCGTTTCGTGCTGCGCAAGGCGCTGGAAGCCGGCGCCAAGCCGATTGTGGTCATCAACAAGATTGACCGCGACAATGCGAATCCCAAGAAGGTGCTCGACCAGGTTTTCGAGCTGTTCATCTCACTGAACGCCACGGACGAGCAGCTGGATTTTCCGTTCGTCTATTGCTCGGCCAAGGACGGCTACGCGAAGATGGATTTGAGTCACGTCAGCGGGACGATGGAGCCGTTATTCGACGCGATTGTGAAACACATCCCGTCCCCGCGCGCCAAGGCCGGCGACGGGTTCCAGGTCCTGGTGGCGAACCTCGATTACTCGGATTACCTCGGCCGGATCGCGTTCGGCAAAATCATGGCCGGCAAGCTGAAGGTGGGCGATGCGGCGTGCTGCCTGCACGGTCACGGCAAAATTTCGCAGGGCAAAATCACCATGATTTATCACTTCGAAGGCTTGAAACGCATCGAAGTGCAGGAGGCGCACGCGGGCGACATCGTCGGCGTGACCGGGTTCGAGGAGGTGTTCATCGGCGAGACCATTGCGGACAAGCCGGAGCGCGGGGCGCTGCCGTACATCCCGATTGATCCGCCGACGATCCAGATGGAATTTGCCGTCAACGACGGTCCGCTCGCCGGGCAGGACGGCAAGCTCGTCACCGCGCGGCACATCTGGGAACGGTTGCAGAAGGAAATCCGCACCAACGTCGCCTTGCGCATCAAGCAGACCAGCGACCCGAAAATTTTCGAGGTCGAGGGCCGCGGCGAGATGCAGATTGCCATTCTGGTGGAACAGATGCGGCGCGAGGGTCACGAGGTGCTGGTGTCGCGTCCGGAAGTCCTCTACAAAAAGGACGCCCAGGGCAACATGCAGGAGCCGATTGAAAAATTGTTCCTCGAAATCCCGGGGGAATTCATGGGCGCCATCATGGAAAATCTTTCCGGCCGCAAAGCCGAGATCACGAACATGAACCATCACGGCGACCAGGTGACCATCGAGGCGTTGATTCCCATGCGCGGGTTGATCGGATTTGAGACCGACCTGGTGAACCAGACGCGCGGTCTCGGCGTGATGAGTCATCTGTTCCATGAATACGGCGCCGACCGCGGGGAGATTGCCGCGCGCAAGAACGGTTCGCTCGTGAGCATGGAAAGCGGCGAGGCCATGGCCTATGCGCTGAACATGATTCAGGAACGCGGCCGGCTGATGGTGGGGCCGGGCGAAGCCATTTACGCCGGCATGATTGTGGGCGAGAACGCGCGGGAAAACGACATTCCCGTGAATCCTTGCAAGGCGAAACGGCTGACCAATATGCGTTCGCAGGGCGATGGCAAGGGCATCCAGCTCAGCCCGCCGTACAAGCTTTCGCTCGAACGGGCGCTGGAATACATCGGTTCGGACGAGTATGTGGAGGCCACGCCGAAGAACCTCCGGCTCCGCAAAAAAATCCTCGACGAGAACCAGCGCAAACGCGCCGAGAAATCGCGCGTGATAAAAATCCTGACGGAATAACGAAGCGCGTTACCGGTTCAAGCAGGCTTGCCCTTGTATTCCATGCCGATGAGGCACACGTCGTCGGCAAATTCATGGTCCACGGAGAAACTGCCGATGGCGGCCAGCAATTCGTCGAACAACTGCGCGGCGGGCCTGGGCATGCGGGTTTTCACATCCATGATCAGCCGTTCCTGGGAATACAATTCCTCGTTCGGGCCCTGAACTTCATAGAGACCGTCGGTGAACAGCATCGTGAGATCACCGGGCGCGAGGTTGATTTCGGTGGTTTGATACGGCGGGTTTTCGAACAGGCCGAGCGCGGGCTGGCTCTTGCCGGAGGCATTGACGAGCGGTTCGACGCGGTCGGGCGCACGGCGCACGAGCAGGGGTTTGGGATGGCCGGCATTGGCAAAGCGCATGACCCCGGTGCGCCAGTTGGCGACGAGATAAAACGCCGTGGTCAACATCGGTGAACCGGTGGTTTTAAGGATGGTGAACAGGTCGGCGTTCAGCTTGCGCAAAAACATTCCCGGATCCTGCGCGATGGGTTTTAATTCCTCCACCAGCGCGCGAATCATGGCGGTGACCAGCGCCGCGCGCATGCCGTGCCCGGTCACGTCGCAAATAAAAACACCGGCCACGTCCTCGGACAACGCGGAAACGCTGAAGAAATCGCCGCTGACGGTTTCCGCCGGCTGATAGCGGTGCGCGAATTGCAGGGCGCTTTGTTCCGGGGCAACGTCGTGGGGAAAGGTGGGGTATTGCTGCGGCAGCATGGCGAATTGGATTTCGCGCGCCATGTGGAGGTTTTCCTCCATCAACAGGTTTTTGGTGCGCAACTCCTCGCGGCTCCGGGCCAGTTCGGCGTTCGCGCGGCGGATTTGTTCCTCGGCCAGTTTCTGCGCCGTGATGTCCCAGAAGATCCCCTGCAAACCAATGATGCTTCCATCCAGGCCGTACAGCGGCGTTTTGACGACCTGAATGATGCTCTTCTCCTGTCCCAACGGGTGATGTTCCTCGACGATTTCGTAGGTCTGGCCGGTTTCGATGACGCGCCGGTCGTCCTTCTGGTATTTCTCCGCCAGTTCCTTCGGGAAGAAATCGAAATCCGTTTTGCCGAGGATGTCTTCCAGCTGGCATTTATAATGTTTGCAATACTGTTGATTGGCGAACGTGAACCGTCCCTGCAGGTCTTTCCGGAACACGTTCTGGGGCATGGTCTCGACCAGCGAATGGTAAAGGGATTCCGAGTTCCGCAGGTTCATCTCGGTCTGCCGGCCCTGGGTGATGTCCTCAACCGAACCTTCGTAATAAAGCAGTTTGCCCTGGGCATCGCGGACGGCGCGGCAATTTTCCGAAATCCAGATGGCGGAGCCGTCCTTGCGGTAAATCTGGGATTCGAAGCCGGTGATGGTGTCGCTGGTTTGCATCAGCCGCACAAATTCCTCGCGCCGGGCCGGGTCCACGTACAGGCTGCGCCCGATGTCCTTGATGCTCGCCATCATTTCCACCGGCGAGTCGTAGCCATAAATGTGCGCCAGGGCCACATTCGCCAGCAAATAATGCCCGTCGGGCGTGGTGCGGAAGATGCCTTCCACCAGATGGTCGAACAGGCCGTAGTAATTTTCCCGTTCCTTGAGCAGGGCGGCCTGCTCGTGCTGGCGTTCCATCGCACAGCGAATCACCGGTTCCAACGCCCGTTCGCCAAATTGTTCCTTGGCAAAATACTCCTGCGCGCCCGCCCGGACCACCTCCACGGTAAACGCTTCGTCATGGGTCGGGCCAAAAACCACCATCGGCACGGTCGGCACCTTGGCGGTGAAGAACGTGACTTGAAACAGGCCGGCGGCATTGGCGGAGGGCAGTTCGAACAGGACGACATCAAACGGCTGGGCCGACAACCGGGCCAGTCCGGCATCCAATGCCGCCACGGTGACAATTTCTACGGGTTGCCCCTCATCACGGAGTTTGCCGGCCACGGCACTTGCGAAACGCTCGTCACCGGCAATCAACAACACTTTCAACAATTCAGATTCCATAGTGTGAACCGGTCTAACCTCATACGCCAGGGCCGGTTCAGTTCCATCCGTCAGCGATGAACATACGGATTTAACGCGCCACTGCAAGTGAGTTGCGTGCCCGGCGGATTTTTGGTTCAATGGGGTTGAATGAACAGGCGACCTGAACTTCACGGGACCGGTCTCTTCAAATTTTTTGTGCTCCCACCCCCAAAGACCGCATCACCGGCGGCTTTGGGCCCAACCCCAACGTGTGACCTGGATTTATGAAAACCTACCAGCCTGCAGATATTCGGAATTTCGCCGTCGTCGGCCATGCGTCGTCGGGCAAAACCATGCTCAGTGAAGCCATGCTCGCGTGCGGCGGCGTCATCAACCGCATGGGCCGCATTGCCGACGGTTCCACCGTGTCCGATTACCACGTCAGTGAGAAGAACCGTCAGATTTCGGTGTCCGCGTCCCTGTTGCACACCGAATGGATGGGCAAAAAATTCAATCTCATCGACACGCCGGGTTACCTCGATTTCATCAGCGAAGGCCTGGGCGCGTTGCGCGTCGGCGATTTTGCGCTGGTGGTGGTTCACGCCCAGCACGGCCTCGGCGTGGGCACCGAACGGGTGTGGAATTACGCGACCCAGTACGGCATTCCCAAAATGATCGTCGTCAACGCCCTGGACAGGGAGAATGTGGATTTCGACGCCGTGGTCAAACAATTGCAGGAGCGGTTCGGCCGGCACGTCTTTCCCTTGAACTATCCGGTGAATCCCGGTCCCGGTTTCAACCGCGTGCTGGACGTGTTGCGCAATGAAACTGTGACCTACCAGACCGATGCCAGCGGCAAATACCAGGAGGAACCGGCCACCGGCGAATGGGAGGCCAAGGTCAAGGAATTGCACAGCCAGCTCATCGAACACATCGCCGAGTCCGATGACGAATTGATGAGTAAATTTTTTGAGAAAGGCGGTCTGTCGGAGGAGGAATTCCGGGCCGGCATTCATGCGGCAGTGCAGCGGGAATTGTTCATCCCGCTGTTCACCGTGTCGGCGGAAAACAACATCGGTGTGGCGCGCCTGATGGATTTTATTGCCAAATACGGGTCGTCGCCGGTGGACCGCAAGAAGGTCAAGGCGGTGGATGCCAACGGCAGGGAGACGGAGGTGGGCCTGGATGATCCGGAGACCGTCGCCTACATCTTCAAAACCATGTCCGAGGCGCATTTCGGCGAACTGTCGTTTTTCCGCGTTTATGCCGGCTCGGTTTCCACGGGCAAGGATTTGTTCAACAGCGATCGCAAGGTGAACGAGCGCATCGGGCAGATTTACCTGCTCAACGGCCAGACGCGCGAGGCCGTGCCCACGCTCGGCGTGGGTGACATCGGCACGGTCGTGAAACTCAAGGACACCCATACCGGCAACACGTTGTGCACCGCCAAACACCCGGTGACGCTGTCGAAGGTCGTCTATCCCAAGCCGAACATCCACGCCTCGCTCGTCGCCAAGGTCAAGGGCGAGGAGGACAAAATCGCCTCCGGCCTCGCCGCGTTGCACGAGGAGGACCCGACGTTTCTTTACGTCGTGGATTCGGAACTGCACCAGACCATTATTTCCGCCCAGGGCGAATTGCATCTGGAGGTCGTCGCCGACCGTTTGCGCCGCCGGCACAACGTCCACGTTGAATTGGCCGAACCGCGCGTCAAATATCGCGAAACCATCAAAGGCAAGGGCGATTCCAAGTATCGCCACAAAAAACAGACCGGCGGCGCGGGCCAGTTCGCCGAGGTCTGGATGCGCATCGAGCCCAAGCCGCGCGACAGTGGCGTCGAATTCACCAACTCACTGGTCGGGCAGAACGTGGACCGCGTGTTTGTACCGTCAGTGGACAAGGGCGTTCATCAGGCTTGTACCGAGGGCATCCTTGCCGGGTGCCGTGTGACGGACGTGAAGATTGATTTTTACGACGGCAAGATGCATCCGGTGGACTCGAAGGACATCGCGTTCCAGATTGCCGGTTACTTTGCGTTCAAGGAGGCGTTCATGGCCGCCAAACCGTGCCTGCTGGAGCCGATTGAGAACGTCGAGATCCGCATCCCGGAGGATTGCATGGGCAAGGTGATGGGCGATCTGTCATCGCGGCGCGGCAAAATCATGGGCATGGACAACGACAGTTCGTTTCAGGTCATCAAGGCGCAGGTGCCGACCAAGGAACTCTACCATTATTCGAGCACGCTGCGTTCACTGACCGGTGGTCGTGGCGTCCACACGGAAGAATTCAGCCATTACGAGGAAATGCCGCGCGAGGCGACGGAAAAAGTGATTGAAGAGGCAAAGAAACGGAAGGCCGCCGCCGAAGCCCATTGAGATGAATTCCTTGTGAAGTATCTGCAGCGATATTAAGAAAGGCAAACTATGACAACTCTTGATTGGTCTTTCATTACCATGGGGTGTGGTTTGTTTTGCGCCATTGTCCTCATCGTTAAACACAGAAAGAACAAAAATAAAAAATCGAATTAAGGCACTGGTCCTTGTGCCGTTCATTTGACTTATCTCGGGATATTACCTAATGTTTCTCCATGACTGCAGTTGAAGAGCGCCGCATCAAAGTCCTCCTGAAGAACGCCGTGGTGGAAGTCCTGGAGGAACGGCAGGATCTCCTCCGGGGGGCATTGCAGGAAAGCCTCGAGGACATGGCCATGCTCAAAGCCATTCAACAGGGCGAAAAAACCCGGCTCACGAGCCGCAAGAAAATCTTCCAACGACTCACCCGCATGGCGTGAATACAGCCTTCCGTGAATCATTTGACGCGGATCTGTCCGCGATCACGGACGCGGCGTTGCTTCGTCGAATTAGAAAAGTTATTGAGCAGGTCGAAGCTGCGAGAACCTTTCAACAAATCCCCAACCTCAAGCGACTCGAAACCACTGGCAAATACTATCGCATTCGGATTGGCGATTACCGTGTTGGCTTTGTTTTTGAGTCCAGCACGGTGACGTTCGTTCGCTGTCTCAACCGCAAGGAGATCTACCGTTACTTCCCCTGATGGAAATGCCGCGCGAGGCGACGGAGAAAGTGATTGCGGAAGCGGCCAAACGAAAAGCCAACCATGAGCCGCATTGACGCGGCCAACCTTAACGGACCCCGCGGCGCGGTTCAGTGAACCAACGCCATCTCGTGCTTGCGCACGGCGGAATAAAGCGCGTCCTTCAGTTTCGCGCGCTTGAACTTCAGTTCGTCAATTTCCTGATCGGTGGCAAACTCAACGTCTTCTTCGATGCGGCAGATTTCGTCGTCGAGTTTGTGGTACTCCTCGAACATCGCGCGGAAATTGGCATCCGCCAGCTTGAGCGAGCGGATGGTTTCGCGATGTTCGGGGAACTCACTGACGAAGGGATGGTGAATATCCATTGGAATTCCTCCAGGTTGAGGTTTCGCGGTCGTTACACTGCGGTGCTTTTCCCATGACCTGAAGTTAATAAAGCCCACAAATCCCAAACTGGCTAGTTAAATTTTGGGAAAATTTTTACCGCCATTGCCCGCGATCCGTTCGCCGTCGTCTTTCCGTCTTTTCAAGGCCGGCGGAATGGCCTAAATTGCCGCTATTGTCGTCCCATGCCGAGCGTTTACATCAAAACCTACGGTTGCCAGATGAATGAGCGCGACAGCGAAGCCGTCGCCGCCCAGCTCGTGGCCAAGGGCTACACCCTTGCGCCATCGGAGGTTGGGGCGGATGTGATTTTGCTCAACACGTGCAGTGTGCGCGACTTCGCGGAACAAAAGGCCATCGGCAAAATGCAGAATCTCGCCGCCGATGTCCGGAAAAACCGTCCGAATGTCGTGCTCGGGTTCATGGGTTGCATGGCGCAAAGCCGCGGACAGGAACTGATCGACCGGCTGCCGGACGTGGATTTGGTCCTCGGCACGCAGAAATTTCATCGCGCGGCGGATTGCCTCGATGAAATCCTGGCCGGTCGTCGCGACAAGATTGTGGACGTGGCGGAAGAGCAGGGGAGCGAGGCGACCATTCGTGAACATTTGCTTTACGGAAATGCTTCAAAAAATGGCGGCGGTCACAGACCGCCGCTACAGGTCACAGCGTTCGTGAGCATCATGCAGGGCTGCAATCAATACTGCACGTTTTGCATTGTCCCATATACACGCGGCGAGGAGCGCAGCCGCAGCATTCCCGACATCGTGGGCGAGTGCCGCCAGTTGGTGTCGCAGGGTGTAAAGGAAATCACCCTGCTCGGCCAGATTGTTACCAGTTACGGACGGAGACGCGCATCCGAAGCTGCGGTGGCAGGTAGGGCTCGCTCTCCGAGCGAGCCGGTTGAAAATTTGGAAGTTAGGCGGCGCGATGAGGACATCGCGCCCTACCAAATAAAGGATGGCAGATCCGCGTTTGTCCAGCTCCTCAACGCGGTCCACGAAATCGATGGACTGGAACGCATCCGGTTCACCTCGCCGCATCCGAAGGGTTACGGTGACGATTTGATTGAGGCTTATGCGCGGCTGCCGAAACTGGTCGAGAGCGCGCATCTGCCCGTTCAGAGCGGCAGCGACCGGGTGCTGAAACTCATGCATCGCGGCTACACGCGAGAACGTTACGCCGGTATCATTGAAAAACTGCGCCGCGCCCGGCCCGGAATCGGCATTACCACCGACATCATCGTTGGATTCCCCGGCGAGACGGAGGACGATTTTGAGCAGACCCTGACACTGGCGCGCGAAGTGCAATTCGACAACGCCTATATTTTTAAATATTCGCAACGTCGCGACACGCCGGCTGCCGCCATGCCGGACCAAGTGCCGCAACTCATCCGCGAGGAACGCAACCAACGGCTGCTGGAAGTCATCAACGAAATCGGCAAACGCAAATACAGTGCGTTGGTTGGGCGGCAGGCGCAGATTCTGGTGGAAGGGCCGAGCAAAAAGAATCCGGCGCGGATGACCGGCCGGACGCGCTGCAATAAAATTGTGGTGTTCGATGGCGCGGACCGGCATCGCGGGCAACTGATGGACGTGAAAATCACCCGTGCCGGTTCCTTCACGCTCTACGGCGACCCGGCGATTGTGAATTTGTAACTGGCGTAGCGGCTTTCGGGAGAAAGCCGCATTATTTGATTTCCCGGAATCAGCGGCGCTCTACCAAGACGCCGCTACGCGATCCGACCGTTGGGGAATTTTGAAGGAGTGCAGCCTATCCTCTGATTAGGTTGACGGTTTGTGGTCATGCTCTGCATCTTTCATATCTCGCTTCATCCGCTGTGCCTTGCGATTCCAATACCACGCCACTCCTAAAATCAACAGTGGAAACGGTTTGACAATAATGTAATAGGCGACTGAAGGACTCTCGTGATGCGCTTCAATCCTATACTGCCCCGGATTGAGAATCGGAAAATAAACAGCAATCAAAATACCTGCCCCGACTATCGCCGAAACGGCTGCAATAATCTCGTATGGTAATGACTTTTTCACAGAGTCAACCTAACCAACGGTCGGCTCGCTCTGCAGCCTATCTCGTTTCATGATTTTGACTCTGTTCCCGGTGAAAATGCTTGTCCAGAAAAAGTCGCGCGGGAATCAGAAAATGATCCACCGAATCAGTTGTTGTAGAAAAACGCGTCCAACGATGGCAGCGCATGGCCGGTAAAATCAAACAGGGTGGTGTTGTCCACCACGTTGGCCTGGCCCAGCTCCCAGCCTTCGCCCGGCACGCAGATGAAAACCGGGTCCCAATACAAATCCCCGATGCAATGGCCCTGGTTCACCAGTTTGATGGCGTTGAGACAATTCAACATGAACTCCTTCTGCCCCAACGGCGTGCTGGGGAACGGTTCCGGGCCGTTGTTGGCCAGTTGCCCGGGATATCCGTCGCACTTGTTCGTGCTCCAGTTGTACCCGGTCTCCATGATGAGCACGGGTTTGTTATAGTTCGTGTACCAGGAGTTGATCTGGTCCCGGGCCTGTTCGGCAGTATATCCGGTCCAAAAGGGATAATACGAACAACCGGTGATGTCCCAGGGGACACCATAATTGACGGCCTGATTGAGAAATGAGATGACGGTACTGGAACTTACATTGTTCAGGTGAATGATGACCTGTGTCGAGGGCGAGACCGCTTTGACCCCCGCGTAACCCATTTTGAGCAGTTGCGCCAGTTGCGGCCAGTTGCCGCGGCTACCGGCGGGAAGCAAGATCCCGCCGTTGATCTCGTTGCCGAGCGAAACGTATTCGGGGGTCGTGCCCTGATTTTGCATTTCCGTCATGAAATTCGTTGTGAAGTTGTACACCGCGTTGGTGAGCTGGGCGAAGGTGTCATTCGTCCACGCCTGCGGCAGGTTGTTGGCCCAGCCATCACTGTAATAAAAGGTCAATTCGATTTGCAGTCCCATCGCTTTTGCGCGGGCCGCCAGGGCCAGGATGTTGGTGGGGCTTTGAATGCCGGCCGGGAGATCGCTGTTGGCCGGGCTCGGGTTGTTGTACAGGCGCAGCCGGACGATGTTGAAACCGTGATTTTTCAAAATCTGCAAGCAATCCGTCGGCACGCCGTTGGTCTCGTAAAAAACGCCGCCGCCTTGTTCCACGTAGGTCAGCTCGGAGATGTCGCCGCCCTTCAAAAAAGTATACGGGACGTCATCCTTGATCAGTTGAATCAAATCCACCTTGCACCAGTCGCCGCCGGTGCCGTCATCGGAATAGACACTGACCAGGCATTGGCCGTTGGTGACATTGATTCCCCGGACGATGGTGTTGGTCCATGAGGATGAAATGGGCAGGCTGGTCATCCGGTCGTTGCCGCCGAGGTAACAGGCATTTTGACCGCCGCTGTTCTCGACCATCGCCGCCAGTTTGTAACAGCCGTTGGGCAGGTTGGTGACCAATTGAAAGGTTTGCACCTGATAAGGACCGGCATTGCTTTGCAGCAGGTAATAAGAACCGGAAAAGGCGCCACCGGACGGGAGGGAATCCGCGCCGATGTTCCCGGAGGTCTGCCAGTCGGCGGAAAGGTTTCCGGACTCAAAATCGCCGTCCTGTAATCCACCGATGGCCAGTGCCGACAACCGGAAGAAGGCCGGCGCGTTATTTATCGGAACCGTCGCCGAATTTTGTCCTTCGGTCATCGGAAAATTGTTCCAGGCGGCTCCGCTTAGATTCGTCGTGCTCTGAAGACAAACATTCAATGCGCCCGGCCAGGCCAGTGAAACCGTTCCGTTGGATATGGACCCGACCGCCAAATTATCAGCGCTGGCAGTGGTGATGGTGAAATTGTCAAAATTAAACGTTCCGCCGGTGCTCGTATGGGTGAAAACCAGTCCGGCGCCGGTGATATTGCCGGTCAGGTCGCCCGAGGCGGCGGGACCGATGGTGGCGCCGTTACCGGTTCCATTGCCGCTGACGGTCAGGGAATCCCAGCCGGCGGCGGCGGGATGGAACACGTTGGAATAGGTGGCAAAAGCCCCAGTGGTGGCGGGCACCGGCAGGGTGTTTGTAGAAACAAACCAACTGCCGCTGTTCATCTGCACGGCAAACCGCGCGGTCACATTGGCCGGGGTCAGGGAAGGTTGAATGTCGGTCGAAAAAGTAATGCCGGAGTAAAGCGCCGTATTGATGCTCGGGAAGGCCGCTCCGTTGGACGCGGAAAGAACCGTGGACGTATAAAAGGCAGTCGTCGCGGCGGCGTTCTGATAGGCAAACACGGCCCCATCCGCCCCGGAATTCTGGTAAAGACGGCCCGGAACACCTGGAATGGACACGACATCATTGGCCCAACCCACGGTGCTGACGGGAAAATCACCCGACATTCCCGGGAACGGAAAGGTCTCCCGGTAAAGCGCCACCTGGCCGTGTGCTGGTCCCGCCACCGACAACACACCAACCAATCCGATTAATATCCGGCAAATTCTCATCCTCTGAACTTGTTGAATGGGCGCAATGTTCAATGTGATTCAAAGTTGCCGGGCGTCAAGTTACATCTGGCGGGCGAACCGGGTTCTGTTGCTGTTGAACGACGCGATATTCATGCCGTCCGGTTTTCTCAACCACCGACCGCAGGCTTCAAAAAATTTCTGATGCTGGCGGCCACCGGGTTGGCGGCGTAAATCTGCAGAAAATGACCGGTGCCGGAAATTTGTTCGAGCTGGAGATGGGGAATGAAGGCGGCCGCTTTTTGAGCATCAAACCGGGGAGCAACACTGCCGATATATAAAACCGGGGCGCTGATTTTGGGCAGGCTGCGGTCGGGATGCAACCCGTCGACCTGTTCGGGCAGGAAGCGCAACACGGCGTCCGGCGCGGAACCCATGGTTTGCAGGATGGCTTCGCAACGGGCGTCGCGTTCGGACGGCCTGAAGAAGGCTATCCGCAGGTACCGGACCAGCCGCTCCCGAAAATCCGGTTCCTCCAGCCAACTGCGAATCCGCTCCTGACCGGCCAGGGTTTTTTCCGTTGCGGGCAGACTGCCGTCAAGATTGATAACCGCCCGTGGTTGGAGCCGGCCCGAAGCCGCGGCGATCAGTGACAACACGCCGCCCATGCTGTGTCCAAGCAACACCGGACGCTCCAGCCGGTGCTTTAATGCAAAGTCCACGATCACGTCGGCGTAACGTTCGAACCCGGGCAAAAATCCGTTCAGGGGAGATTGCCCATGGCCGGGCAGGTCCGGTTGAAAAATGCGGAAATCCCTGGCCAGCAGGCGACTCAACCCGGCGAACTGTCCGCCGTTGCAGGCCCAGCCGTGGGTGCAAATCAACGGGATGTCGCCCGAACCCGAAACTTCAAAGTGCAGTTTCACTTCATCGGAGGCCATTCCGGCCACGCTATTTTTTGGGGCCCCGGCTTGTCCAGATTGAATTTTTCGCGTCCTTTCGTGTCAATTTACTCGCGATTCATCAGGGTTCATGATTAATTCCCCGTCATGAAATTGTCGTTGCTGTCCATTTTGCTCGGACTGGGCGTGGCCGTGCCGCAGGTTTATGGCATCGCCCGGCCGCAAAAATTCGCGGCCGCGGTCCGCCGGTTCCCGCGCAACCTGCCCCTCGGCGTCGTGCTCATGGTGCTCGGCACGGCCGGGTTTGTCTGGAACGTCCACAACGAGTCGGTCTCCGATTTCGCGGCGTTCAAGCCGGCGCTGATGGCGGGATTTGTGGCGGTGGGCGTTTTGAGTTGTGTGTATATCCAGGACTTTCTGGCCGTGCGTGGACTGGCCGTCGTCGCGTTGTTGCTGGCGAAATTGATGGTGGACACCGGGCGACCGCACTTGGGCGAGACGCCTTGGGTGCTGGTCATCCAGGCCTGGGCGTACCTGCTCGTCGTCGCGGGCATCTGGTTCACCGTCACGCCGTGGAAACTGCGTGACGTGTTGAATTGGGCCACGGCCACCGATACGCGTGTGCGCGTGGGCAGTGCCATCCGGCTCGCATTCGCCCTTTTCATTCTGCTGCTGGGACTGACCGCCTTCCGCGCCATGTAATTTAAAGGACGGTTCAACCTGTCCGCCGTTTACTTTTCCCGTCCAGTCCGTCATCGGGTTGTAACCTTTTCACCACGAAACCGTGACATGGTTGTCTTGTCACACAATCGTAACATTTTCTCCGCTTGTTCGTAACAAAGTTGTTTCAATCTGCCGCCGCACCGCAAACCACAATCATGAAAAAACTCAAAAATCGAAGGACCCTCACCCAGGCGGCCATCTTTGCCGGCGCAACCGCGCTGATGGCGTTGACCCCAAACACACGGGCGCAAACGTCCGTGGACAACCTGCTGAACAAACTGGAACAGAAAGGCATTCTGACGCCGAACGAGGCGGACGAACTGAAGGCCGAGAACGCGACCAATTCCGTCGCTGATTTTAATCAGGCGTTGAATTCCAAATTCCCGATGCCGGATTGGATCACCGGTTACAAATTGAGCGGCGATTTCCGGGGCCGGTTTGATGAACGGACCACACCCAATCCGGCGCAGGAGGACAACGCCCGTCTGCGTTATCGCCTGCGCGTGGGGTTGCAGGTCAACATGAAGGACAATTTGCAGGTGGGGCTTCGCCTGGGCAGCGACGATGCCAACAGCGCCAACGGTCTGGGGGGCGCTCCGCTCTCAAACACGTCCACGTTCCAGGGCAACGGCACGAAGAAATTCCTGTACATCGATGCGGCTTACGGCAAATGGACGCCGATCAATGACGACACCTGGATGGTGGCCGGAACCATCGGCAAAATGGACGAGCCGTTTCTGGAGACCCCGATGGTGTTCGATGCCGATTACACACCGGAAGGCGGCGCCTTGCAGGCCACTTATCAGATCAATGACGAAAATTCCGTGGCGGTCAACGGTGCGGGCTTTGTTCTGGCGTATTCGGGCTCGGCTGCCGAAAACATGTCGTTCCTCTACGGTGCGCAAGTGGCGTGGAACTCAAAATGGACGAGTCATATTGCCAGTTCGCTCGGCGTCGCGGCCTACAATATCGTCAATCGCGACATGCTCACCACCGCCAACGCCGGTTCCGGCAACAAAGGCAACTCGGTCAATGCCGCGGGTGATCCCATCTATAACCTCAATCCCATTGTCGCCGATGCCAGCCTGACCTATACCCTGGACGGCTTTCCGCTCTACAAGGGTGCGTTTCCCATCAAACTTACCGCCGAGTACCTGAATAATCCCGGTGCACCCCGTTCCGGCGGGGCCGTGGTGGGCGGTGCGCCCAGCGGCAACGAAGGTTACTATGCCGGCATCACCTTCGGACGCGCCGTCCAGCAGGGTACCTGGGACATCGGCTATCGTTACGAATCGCTGGATGCCAATGCCTGGTACGCCCAGATTGTGAACGACGACAACCAGGCCTACAACGCCGGTTTCGCCGGCGGCACGAACGTCAAAGGCCACCTGTTTACGGCCGACTACGCCTTGACGGACGCGCTGCTCTTTTCCTTCACCTGTTATGTCAACAGCATGATTGGCAACACCAATCCCGCTGGTGCCAGTTCCCGCGAAATCCACGCCATGGCCGACCTGATGTGGAAGTTTTAACCTGATTGTAACGTGAATAACTCATACAAAACCGACTACACTCCCAACCAGAAAATGAAAAAAATCATTCTTTCCCTCCTCGGCTGCGGTTGCTTGCTGGCCGTGGGAAACGGTCTGCAAGCCCAGACGCTCATCAACGGCGCCGGCTCCACCTTTGACTACCCGGCTTTTACCAAATGGTTTGAAGCCTATGGCGAAACTCACCCCGACGTCCGTTTCAATTATCAATCCATCGGCTCCGGCGGCGGGCAGAAACAACTGCTCAACCAGACCGTGGACTTCGGCGCCTCTGACGCGCCGATGAAGGACGAAGCCATGGCCAAGGCGCCCGGCAAAATCCTGCACTTTCCCGTCGTCGCCGGCGGCGTGGCCATCATGTATAACCTGCCCGGCGCTCCCAAGCTCAAGCTGGACGGCGACACGCTGGCCAACATTTACCTGGGCAACATCCGGAAATGGAATGATCCCAAAATCACCGCGCTCAATCCAGGGGTGGATTTGCCGGACCTGGCGATCGTTCCCGTTTATCGCACCGAAGGCAGCGGCACCACGTTTATATTCACCGATTACCTGAGCGCCATCAACCCGGTTTGGGCCGACACCGTGGGTAAAAGCACCTCGGTGAAATGGCCCGCCGGCATTGGTCTGGGCGCCAAAGGCAGCGAAGGCGTGGCCGGCCAGGTCAAACAAATTTCCGGCGCCATCGGCTACGGCGAACTGGCCTATGCCGACCAGAGCAAAATCCCCTACGCCAACATGAAAAATTCGTCGGGCAATTTCATTTCACCCGCGCCCGATTCCGTCAGCGCCGCGCTCGCCACCGCCCATATTCCGGACGATTTCCGGTTCTCGATGGTCAATGCGTCCGGCGCGGACGCTTATCCCATCGCCGGCGCCAGTTGGGTGCTGGTCTACCAGCAGCAAAAGAGCGCCGATCACGGCAAAAAACTGGTGGACTTTTTGAAGTGGGCCGTCACCGACGGGCAGAAAATTTCGTCCACGCTCGACTATGCGCCGCTGCCCGACAGCGTTCAACAGCGCGAATTGAGTGTGCTCGATACAATAAAATACTGACTTCGCTCCGCCGCCCGATATTTTATGGGCGTGAGCCGGACGGAGAGCGTCGTTCCTCCCGCTCTTCGTCCGTTTGGTTTTTAATTGGTGGCCGGTTCGCGCCGGTGGCCGCCGGGCAGGGGGAATGATAAAACGTGACCGAATCAGCGCCAATTCAAACTGCGATTGCGAAAGCTTCCGCCTCGCATTTTGGTGACCGCGCCTTCAAATGGCTGTCGCTGCTCATGGCGCTGGCCGTCTTTGTGCTCGTCGCGCTCATCGGTTATGAACTGGCCCGCGGTTCGCAGCCGGCGCTCCACAAATTCGGCTGGCACTTTCTCTTCAGCAGCGACTGGGATCCGGGCAGCGACAACTATGGCGCGCTGCCCTTCATCTTCGGCACGCTGGTTTCCTCGCTGATTGCGCTCGTCATCGCCGTGCCCATCAGCGTCGCCACCGCGGTCTATCTCACGGAACTCGCGCCCCTTTGGGTGCGCCAGCCGCTCATCATGTTCATCGAACTGCTCGCCGCCATTCCCAGCGTCATTCTGGGTTTCTGGGGACTGTTTGTCATGGTTCCGTGGCTGCACGACCATCTTTTTCCAGGGTTGCGGTCCATGCTCGGGTTTCTGCCGCTCTTTCGCGGCCCGGATTACGGCCCCTGCATGCTCGCCGCCGGCATCATCCTCGCCATCATGATTGTGCCGATCATCACGTCCGTCTCCCGGGAAATCCTGCGTTCGGTTCCCGGTTTGCAGCGCGAAGCCGCCTACGCCCTCGGCGCCACGCGCTGGGAGGTCACCCGCATCGCCGTGTTGAGCTATGCCAAAAAGGGGATTTTCGGCGCGGTCATTCTGGGGCTGGGCCGCGCGCTGGGCGAGACGATGGCCGTGACCATGGTCATCGGCAATTCACCGCAGTTCGTCGCGTCGCTCTTCCAGCCGGGCAGCACGCTGGCCAGTTGGATCGCCAACCAATTCACCGAGGCCATCGGCGATTTGTTTTACAGCTCGCTGTTTGAACTCGGGCTGGTCCTGCTCGGCGTGACCGTGCTCGTGAACATTTTTGCGCAATTGCTTTTGAAAACCTTTGCCGGGCCCAGCGTCAAACCCCAACACTAGGAATTTATGATTCACGATTTACAATTTACGATTGAGGCGACAACGCGTGGCTCCCGCCCGATCCGGTCGAACTCGTCACTCGTTATTCGTTACTCGTCACTCGCATGACCGCCCCTAACCACCGCTGGCGCCAGTTCAAGGACCTCCTGATGCGGGTGGTCACTTTTGCCTGTGCCATCCTGGTCGTCGCCCCGCTGATCTTGATTTTTTACCATATCGTAAAGCAGGGATTCAGTTCGCTTAATTTCGCGTTCTTCACCCAATTGCCCAAACCCCTCGGTGAAAAAGGCGGCGGCATGGCCAACGCCATCGTGGGAACGTTTGTGTTGCTCGCGGAAGCCGCGGTCGTCGGTGTCCCGGTGGGCGTGCTCGGCGGCGTGTTCCTTTCCGAATACGGCTCGTCCAAATTGAACTGGTGGGTCCGGTTCGCCGCCGATGTGCTCAACGGCGTGCCGTCCATCACCTGGGGCGTGGTGGTCTATGGCCTGATGGTCGTGCCCATGCACGGCGCGTCCGCGCTCGCGGGCGGCGTCGTGCTGGGCCTGATGATGATTCCCCTCGTGATGCGGACGACCGAGGAGGTGCTGCAACTGGTGCCCGGCGGTTACCGTGAAGCCGCGCTCGCGCTGGGCATCGCCAAATGGAAGACCATCGTGCAGATTGTCATTCGCACCGCGCTCAAAGGCATCGTCACCGGCGTGTTGCTGGCCCTCGCGCGCGTCGCCGGCGAAACCGCGCCGCTGCTGTTCACCACCGGCAATCTTGGCTGGGCGCACAAACTGACCGAACCCATCGCCGCCATCCCCCTGCAGATTTACGTTTATGCCATCTCGCCTTACGACGACTGGCACCGGCAGGCGTGGGCGGGCGCCTTCATTCTGCTCCTGCTGGTGCTGGCCATCAATGTCGGCGTGCGCTTTTTCACCCGTGACCGGTTCCAAAGCAAAACCTGAATTTTTGAAACGCCATGCCTGAAACCGCCACCTCCCCGCTTAATGTCCCGCCGGAATCCAAAGCCCCCGGCGCGCCGGCCCTGGCCGTGCGCAACCTGTCCGTCTTCTTCGGCAAAAACGTCGCCGTCAAAAAGGTCTCGCTCGACATCGCCGCCCGGGCCGTCACCGCCATCATTGGCCCCAGCGGTTGCGGCAAATCCACCTTTTTGCGCGCAATCAACCGGATGCACGAGCTGAACCCGGAAGCGCGCATGGAGGGTGAAATCAAACTTTTCGGCGACGACATTTACTCGCGCAACGTCGAGCCGGTGGTGGTGCGCCGCCGCGTCGGCATGGTGTTTCAAAAATCGAATCCGTTCCCGACCATGTCCATTGTCGACAACGTGACCGTCGGCCTGCGGCTGAACGGCGTGGGCAACCGCAAAGTGCTCGCCGAGCGCACCGAACAATCGCTGCGCATGGCGGCGCTGTGGGACGAGGTGAAGGACCGCCTGCACGCGCCCGCCATCAGTTTGTCCGGCGGCCAGCAACAGCGCCTGTGCATCGCCCGCGCGCTGGCGGTGGAACCGGAAGTGCTGCTCATGGACGAACCGGCCTCCGCGCTCGACCCGCTGGCCACGTCGAAAATCGAAGACTTGATTGTTCATTTGAAAAAGGAGTACACGATTGTGATTGTGACGCACAACATGCAGCAGGCCGCGCGCGCCTCCGACTTCACCGCCTTCTTTTATCTCGGTGAACTGGTTGAGTATGGGCCGACGACCAAGATCTTCACCAGCCCGTCGCAAAAGCGCACGGAAGATTATGTGACCGGCCGGTTTGGCTGAACCTTAATCCGGCTCTTAATCATAATCCCGGTTTGATAGTGATTACGATGCGGATTACGGTTAGGATAAAGATCAAGACCTGGAACTTATGGAAAATTACTTTGAAGCGGGACTGGACACGTTGCGGCAGAAATTGCTGACCATGGCCAGCCATGCCGAGACCGCTGTGAACCAGTCCGTGCAGGCGCTCGTCCAGCGCGACTACGACCTCGCGCTGCGGGTGAAGGAAAACGATCGCATCCTGGACCAGTTCGAGGTGGAGATTGACGAACAGGTCATCCAATTGCTCACCAAGGCGCCCCTGGCCACCAATCTGCGCCTCGTTACCGTGGCGATGAAAATTTCCCAGAACCTCGAACGCATCGGCGACGAGGCGACCAAGATCGCCAAGCGCGCGCGGGATTTGAGCCAGGAACCGCCCGTGAAAATCAACCTCGACCTCCCGCGCCTGGCCCGGATGGCGCTCGACATGCTCAAGGCCGCGCTGGACGCCTTCGTCAACCACGACTCCGTCGCCGCCCGCGCCCTCGTTCCGCGCGACAAGGAGGTGGACGCGCTCAACCGGGAAATTCACCAGACCCTGGCCCAGCACATGGTGGCCAACCCCGACACGATCGGCCGCTGCCTGCACCTGATGGTCGTTTCCAAAAGCCTCGAACGCATCGCCGACCACGCCAAGAACATGGCCGAGGACATCGTGTATCTTTACGAAGCCCAGGACATCCGTCACAGCGGCGCAAAGAATCAGGCCGCTCCCGCCGCCGGCGCCTGACCGGCGGGGTTTAGACCACCGCCAGAAGATAAATGGCCACCGCCAGCCCGGTCAGCGCGAGGATTCCCGCCACCGAAAAGGCAAACGTTTGGCCGTAAGCCTCCCGGAATTCCCCCCGGTCAATGGCCTGGACCTGGCGGTGATGGCGGATGGCGGCC
>Ga0070731_10001658_pt1 | contig 22550 bp, 24 predicted proteins | sample Coa_R1_2_FD_66448 | JGI IMG/M metagenome (GOLD analysis project Ga0070731, IMG submission 66448) | Surface soil microbial communities from Centralia Pennsylvania, which are recovering from an underground coalmine fire - Coalmine... | ecosystem: Environmental > Terrestrial > Soil > Unclassified ... | reverse complement strand
TTGCTGGTGACGGCGTCGTTCTCTCCGGTCCTGACGGCGGATGTCGAATGGACGGCCCACCGGGGCGGACCTGCGCGGACGGGCAACATCGACGGCAAGCCCGGGCCCGGGCATCCGAAGGTGCTCTGGGTCCAGCGCTCCAAGGAGCAGTTCCTCGCCCCGCTCAGCGTCGGCGGGGACCGCCTGTTCGCGACCGTCATGGGAGCGTTCAATTCCGGCGGGATCCACGCCTTCGAGCTCGGAGAGTCCAAGCCGCCCCTCTGGTCGAAGGGCGCCCCCGGCATCAAGCTCCCGACCGTCGGCTCGCCCGTCTCCAGCGGGGGGCGGGTCGTCTTCGGCGAAGGGATGCACCAGACCGACGGGAGCGCGCTGCACTGCCTTCGCGTGAGCGATGGAAGGCCCCTGTGGCGGCTGGACGTCCCGGGGGAGCTGGTGCACATCGAAGCCTCCCCGTCGATCTCGGGAGGCAAGGTCTATGTCGGCTCGGGGAACGGCGGGGTGATCTGCGTCGATCTCAATCAGGTCACCTTGAACGGGAAGGACCTGAGCGCCGCTGACGCGGAGAAGGAGCTCGACGCGCAGTGGAAGAAGCTGTCCGATGCCTACGAGATCGAGAAAAAGAAGGATCCCGACTTCGCGATCCCTCCGAACGAGGCCTCGCTGCCCAAGCCGGCCCCCAAGGTCCTCTGGCAGGTGGGCAAAGGCGCGTGGCACGTGGATGCGCCGGTGCTCGTGTCGGGGGACAAGGTGTTCGTCTCGTCCGCCTACCTGGACAAGGAGAAGCTCGGCGAACGGGCGCTGATCTGCCTGAACTCGGCGACGGGCGCCGAGCAGTGGAAGGCGCCGCTCAAATTCAACTCCTGGGCCGGCGCCACCCTCGCCGGCGATTCCGTGATCGTGCCGTGCAGCACGATCCGCTACGACCCCAAGGAACTGCCCTCGGCAAAGGGGGAAGTGGTGGCCCTCAAGGCGGCCGACGGCAAGGTCGAATGGCGGAAGGACATGACCGGAGCGATTCTGCCGACGGCGGCCGCCGTCGGGGACGTCGCCATCGTGTGCGACACGGAAGGGCAGGTACGCGCGCTCGACCTGAAGAGCGGCAGCCCGAAGTGGTCGTCGAAGTGCGGCGCCGCGTTTTTCGCAGGCCCGGCGGTGGCGGGCGACGCGGTCTATGTGGCGGACATCGACGGCGTGGTCTTCTGCCTCGGTCTTTCCGACGGGAAGCCGCGCTGGAAACTCGACCTGGGCGCCGACGCGACCGTCAAGGCGCCGGGCATGGTCTACGGGTCGCCGATCGTCCATGGCGGCAAGCTGTACGTCGGAACGTCCACCCTGGAAGGGAAGGCGGCGGGCGGGGAAACGGTGGTGGTCTGCATCGGGGAAGGAAAGTGAAATGACTATCGCGATGGTGGCCGTCGTCCTGGCGTTCTGCGGCCCGGGGGAAGCCGACCCTCAGGGCGGCATCGTCGTCGACAAGGACAAGAAGACGGTGCGGATCCCGGTGCGCATCGCGCCCCGGAAGCTTCCGAATCTGCCGGATATCTACCCCATCGAGGTGATCTCCACGTGGCCGACGCCGAAAGGCCAGAAGGCGCACGAGACGATCGTGAATTTCGATCAGCTGCCGAGCGACATCCATAAGGCCATCGAGTCGCTGGGCCTGAAGGCGGGGAAGCCGGGACGCGGGGACGACCGCTGCTCCGGACCCGAACTGGAGGTCTACCTTGATCTCCCGGCGGTGAACGGCCACCCGGCGGGCCTGGTGAGCATCGAAAAGCTCCTGGTGGACATGAGGACGGGGCGGACGCTGCCCCCGATCGTGTGGCACTTCACGGGCTCCGTGGTGAAGGACGGCAAGTATGCCGCCGACACGACGGGAACGATGATCGGCCTCTACCCCGTCACGGACGAGGTGGTGGCTCAGAGCAATTTCACCATGCGGGAGGAGAGCCTCATCAAGCTCGAGACGAACAAGAAGCTCCTGCCGGGCGAGAACACGCCGGTGACGCTGGTGATCAAGGTCGCCTCCGGGCCGCCTCCCGCCCCGGCGGCGGCCGGGTTTGACCCGGAGAAGGCGGTGCTGAAGCTGTCGCGTGCGGTGGGCCCCGGCGAGGCCGCGGCGCCGACGGTCGGGACGGCTTCGATTCCTCCGTCGGCGTCGACGCCCGACCCCTTCGAGAACCGCAAGGAAGTCCGCCCGGGGAAGGCCCTGCAGGATTCGACGCGTCCCATCGACGCGCCACCCGCCCAGAAATAGGAAGACCCCATGAAGCTGCGCCTCCTGGTCCTTCTGGCGGCCGTCGCCGCCGCGACGCCCGCCCTGGCCTATATCGAGGCGCTCAAGTCGCTGAAGGGCCTGTACGCCGAGACGGACGTCATCGCCAAGGGCGTGGTGGACGCGGTCAGCGCCGAGAAGAAGGTCATGATCGTGAAGGTGGGGAAGACGCTGAAGGGAAAGACCAGCTACGAGCGGATCAAGATCAACCTGGGGGCGGCGGACGGCTGGCACGGCGACGCCTCGCTGCGGCATGCGGTCGTGGGAGCGCCCGTGGCGGTCTTCTACCACAAGGCGGACAACTCGGACAAGGCCGGCATCGGCATGATCTACGTCAACCGCTTCTTCCTGACGGTGCAGCCGGACGAGGAGATGTGGCGGCTGATGCGGATTGAACTCGGAATGAACAAGGTCTTTGCCGGGACGGTGGACGAGCTGGTCGAGCTGTCGGCCAAGGTCTTGTCCGGCCGGGCGAAGCCCCCGGCGGCGAATGACGACTGGAAGCCGTACTCCCGCGACATTCTGGACGCCCTGCCGCTTCCGCCCAAGGAAGGGGAGAAGTGGGCGGAGTTCGACGCCGCCAAGGCGTTTAAGGCTCCTTAGGCCCACCCCAGGCCCTTCCGTCGCGGCGCTCCCTTAAGGCTGCCCGCATTCGTCGCTCCAGCGGCGGGCCGGACCTCAGTCCGACGTCGTCTGCGCCGCGGCGGCCCAGAGGGGATGGGTTTCGGAAACGGTGTGCACCTGGCCCGTTTTCAGCAGGACGTTGCCGCCCTTGCCGGGCCCGTGGTTCCCGATCCGGTCCGCCGCCATCGGCTGGTCGTTCCGGATCTCGCGGAGCACCTTGGCAGGCCCCCGATAGTCGCACTCTTTCCGAGTCCCCTTGACGGGGCAGAAGAGATCCACCTCGCGCTGCTGGTAGGTCGGCCACTTATCCTGGTTACGGAAGAAGTCGCGGCCCGTTCCGATGGCATCCCACTTCGGGGAGTTCGGCAAGTCGCCCACCCGGATCGCCATTCCGAGCACGGTCAGATTGGCCCGGCACAGCTCCTCGCTCGACTCTTTCCTCATCGACACGAAGAAGACCAGGAAGAGGGCGGCCAGAACGGCGACCAGCGCTCCCCCCGCGAGGAGCAGCACCGGGTACGGCTTGCGGTCGCCCAAGGGCCTACTTGTCCAACCCCGCCGCGGGCGCCTTGGCGAACTGCGTGTACTCCTTCACCGTCTTGGCGTCGATGGAGGCGAGCTTGCAGGCCTCGAGGATGCCGCGCTGCAGGACGACGTCGATCTGAAGGTCCACGTAAAGGGGCTTGCCCTGGTCGTCCTGGACCTTCTTTCGGATCATCTCGCGCACCAGCTCGCGGACGTCGCCCTTGTCGGCCCTCGTCTTCAGGCTTTCGTAGAAGGCGTCGAATTTCGGATAGCGACTGAGGTCCCCGCCATCCGACTCCGCCAGCTGCTTGAAGAGCTCGGGGTTGTCGATCTCCTTGATGTACTTCTCGATCTCGTCGCCGGTCGTCAGTTTGGCGAGCTCCGCTTCCTTCCAGAACTCGCGCTCGGGGAGGGCGACCTTGATGTCGGGGACCACGCCGCTCTCCTCCCTCTTGTCCTTCTCGACGCTCTTTCCGCTGGGGAGGAACCACTTGGCGATCGTGATCTTGACCGCCGCTTTGTCGTCCGTGGTCTTCATGGGCTTCAGGTCCTGGACGGAGCCCTTGCCGTAGGTCTTGTCGCCGATGATCAGGGCCCGCTTGTGGTCCTGGAGCGCTCCGGAAAGGATTTCGCTCGCCGAGGCGCTGCCCTCGTTGACCAGCATGACCATGGGAACGTCGGTCATCTTCGATCCGTCCGCGACGCGGCGGTCCTTCTCCTCGCCCCGGGCCCGGGTGGTGACGATCAGCTGGCCCTTGTTGAGGAAGTAGCTCGCCAGCGCGTTCGCCGTGCGGAGGTAGCCGCCGGTGTTTCCGCGCAGGTCGAAGACCAGGGCCTTCATGTCCTTCAGGTCCTGGATGGCGTCCTTGATGTACTGGATGTCCTCGTCGCCGAACGTCGTGAGGCGGATGTACCCCAGGCCCCCGGGCAGCATCCGGTGCATGGTCGTCTCCATGTGGATCTGCTCGCGCTTGATCGTGTAGGCCTGCTCCTTGGTCCAACCGCGGCGCAGGACCTTGAACTTCGCCTCGGTGTCCATCTTGCCGCGCAACTTGCGGACGAGCGACGAGAGATCCTGGTTCACGGTCGGTTCGCCGTCGATCTCGGTGATGGTGTCGCCGGAGCGCAGCCCGTTGCGGTACGCGGGGCCGGAGAAGATCGGCTCCTCGATCGTCAGCCACTCGCGGCCGGCCTTGTCCTTGCGCATCGAGACGCGGGCGCCGATGCCCCCGTAGCGGCCGCCGAGGCCTTCCTCCTTCAGCTCCTTGATCGCCGCTTCATCCATGTAGACCGTATAGGGGTCGAGGCTGGAGCAGGTGCCGCGCACCGCCGCCTCGATCAGCTTGTCCACGACGATCTTGCTCTCGTCCCAGTAGTTCTGCTTGAGGAGATCGATCGCCTCCTCGAGCTGCTTGAAGTCGTACTTCACCGCGGCGGGAGGCTTGCGGTTGATATCCTCCGTCAGCTCGTTGACCTTGAGGTAGGCCTTCGCCATCCGGCCCCGCTCGCTGGGTTCCTTGGCCAGGTCGACCAGCGTGGGCTTCGCGTCCACGAAGCGGTCCATTTCCGCCAGGGCCAGGGCCGCTTCCTCCTTCACCTCGCGGCGGTCGCCGGAGGTGCTGTGGAGGTTGCGCACCTCGCGGACCGGCTTCATGCCCTTGGTGAGGTTATAGACCGCCCGCCACAGCGCGATCTGGGTGAGGGGGTCGTCGGCGTCCGCCGCCTGCCGTTCGAAGCTGCCGGCGATCTTCTGCTTCTCGGTGCCCGCCAGGTCCCGGTCCGAGGACACGAGCGACGCGGCCATGTCGGCGGCGATCTTCTTGGCGTGGAGGTTCTTTCCGGCCATCACCTTGGCCAGGGCGTCGAGCGCCTCGTCGCGGTGCTCCTGGGAGTAGAGGACCTTCGACGCGGCGACGCGCACATAGGCGTCGGCGCGCGTCAGCCCCTTGCGGATGCCCTCGACGGCCCCGCGGCCGAGATCCTCGAGTTCGCGGATGCCCTGCCAGAGGCCCGCGCCGCGCGACTCCTCGATCCGGTCGAAGATCTTGTCGATCTTGTCCTGCGAGTCCTGCGCCGGCAGGACCAGGCCCGAGCCGATCAGGGCGCTGAGGAAGGCGAACGCGAGGGTGGCGGGGACTCGGGTCATAGCGGGGCTCCTAATTTCCTTGGGGATCGTCGGTCATATCTATAATAATAGACGGCCCGACAGGCGCGAGTGTTTTAAACCGATTCGGAATCGAAGAAATTACCATGAGAATACTGATTACCGGAGGCTGCGGATTCATCGGCTCGAACTTCGTCCGGCTGGCGCTCTCGACCCGCAAAGATTGGACCCTCATCAATCTGGACGCGCTGACGTACGCCGGCAATCCCGAGAATCTGAGCGACGTGGACCGCGATCCCCGCTATACGTTCAAGCGCGGGTCGATCACCGACGGGCCGCTCGTGGATGACCTGGTAAAGTCCGGCGTCGACGCGATCGTCAATTTCGCGGCGGAATCGCATGTCGACCGCAGCCTCTATGGCCCCACGGAATTCGTCCAGACGAACCTGCAGGGGACGGTAAACCTCCTCGAGGCGGCGAAGCGTCACGGGGTGAAGCGCTTCCTGCAGATCTCGACGGATGAGGTCTACGGATCGCTGCCGCCCGAGGGCTTCTTCAGCGAGACCACCCCGCTGCATCCCAACAATCCGTATTCGTCGACCAAGGCGGCGGCGGATATGATGGTCCAGGCGTACGCGCATACGTTCAACCTGCCCGCGCTGATTACGCGCAGTTCGAACAACTACGGCCCGTTCCAGTATCCCGAGAAATTCATCCCCCTGTTCGCGTCCAACGCCCTGGACGGGAAGAAGGTGCCCCTGTACGGCGACGGGATGCACATCCGGGACTGGCTTCATGTCGAGGACAACTGCCGGGGCGTCCTGGCGGCGCTGGAGAAGGGAAAGGTCGGCGAGGTCTATAACCTGGGCGGCGGCAACGAACGGCCGAACCTCGTCGTGGCGAAGGCGATCCTGAAGCACGTGGGCGCACCGGAGTCCCTGATCGAGTTCGTGAAGGACCGGCCGGGCCACGACCGGCGCTACGCGATCGACTGCAGCAAGGCCAAGAACGAGCTGGGATGGGCCCCCTCGGTGACCTTCGAGACCGGTCTGGCGAAGACGCTCGACTGGTACCGGGAGCATGCCACCTGGGTTGGCCGCGTCCGAAGCGGCGACTACCGGACCTACTACGAAAAGCACTACGGGCAGGGGCTGGCCGCCAAGGCGGACCGCCAGACGACGCCGGTCCTGCGTCGGAAGAAGGCCCCGGGCCCCAAGGGCACGAACGGGAAGAAGGCCGCCGGGGCACCGGCCCGGGGCAAAAAGAAGCGCTGACGGGGGCCCGGCGGGGGCCCTCGGGATCCGATCGGAAGAATCCGCGGAATTCACGGCAAGATCGACACACTGCAGGTACTCTTTCGTAGGAGAGGGCAATGCAGCGCGTCAATCTGCTGGCCACCGAGACCGACGAGGATCTGGTCCGCCAGGTCCGGCTGGGGGATCCGGAAGCCGAGCGCCTCCTGACCTTGCGGCTCTACCCGGGGGTCCTCAGCCTTTCCTCCCGCCTGCTTCAGGACCCGGAAATCGCCCGGGATTCGGCTCAGGAAGCCTTCCTGAGGGCCTTCACGAAGCTGCACCAGTACGACGATCGCCACCGCTTCAGCGCCTGGGTCTTCAGGATTCTCGTCAACCTGGTCCGGGACCTTCATCGCCGCAAAGGCCGCGTGATCACGATCGAGCTGGAGCCCGACGACTGGCCCTGCCACGAGCCGATCCCGGTGGATGCCCTCATCCGGGAGGAGGATGCGAGGCGCGTGCGGGCCGAGGTCGACCGGCTCCCCGACTCCAGCCGCGTCGCCCTCCTCTTGCACTTTCAACAGGGGCTCAACGGCCGGGAGGTCGCTTATGCTCTGGGAATCTCGCATGTGGCAGCCCGCCTGAAGATCAGCCGGGCCGTGGCCAAGCTCCGCCAGCGGATGGGAGGCGGGGCATGAGGAGCCTGGACGACCTGACGATGTATGTCTACGGACTCCTGGACGAGTCCGCCGAGCTGGAGATCCGGGACCACGCGACGCGCTGCGAGGGCTGCAGAGCCCAGGTCGACCGGATCGCCGCCGAACACCGCCTCCTTGAGAACGCGCTCCGGTCGAAAACGGCTCCGGCCGCGGCTCCGCCCCCCCGCCCGGAGAAGCGCGGGCGCCTGCGTCGCTAGCCGTCTCGGCGGACGGTGTCCGGCGAGAAGGCCGGCAGGCAGATCGCGACATACTCCGCGCCTTCCGCGCCGGGCGTGCTGTACTGGATCCACTCGCCGCGGTGCGTGATCACCGCCTGGCCGGCAGCGACCTCCAGCACGCCCTCCGCCGACGTCACCCGGAGGGAGCCTCTCAGCACCAGCGTGTACTCGTCGAACTCGGGCGTCTGTCCCGGTTCGACCCAGCCCGGCGGGCTCGTCATTCGGGCGACGCTGACGGCCGCGGTCTTTGAAGCGACGCGGCCGATGAACTCCTCGATGCGCTTGGGCTTGTTTCCGGCGGCCTCGATCACCGCGGGCTTCGAAATGAGGGTCGGCATGGCGGAGGATTGTACCGTTCCTTGCGCCGCCGTTCCAAGGGTGCTAAGGTACTAAACGGGGCAACGGGCCTCCGCTCCTCAAGCGGGGGCGGGTAAGAGCCGCATCCTTGGAGGAACACTCATGGCTGACGCTCCCGCTCCGAAACCCATCACCCAGCAGATCCCGGTGGCCGCCCCGGCCGTTCCGGCCTCGGCCGAGCTCCGGGTCCCCGAGAACCTGAAGGAAATCGAGAAGCTCATGGTCGCCGCCACGCGGAACAAGGCGAGCGACCTGCACCTCAAGGTCGGCCAGAAGCCCATCCTCCGCGTCAACACCGTCATCCACGAACTCGGCAACCGGGTCATGCAGGGCGACGACGTGAAAAAGCTCATCTACGAGATCATGAGCGAACTGCAGCGAGACCGATTCGAGACCGAGCACGACATGGACTTCGCCTATTCGATCCCGGGCGTCGGCCGCTTCCGCATCAACGTGTTCCATGAGCGGGGGAGCGTGGCCGTCGCGATGAGGCGCGTGAATACGTCGATTCCCACGTTCGCCGAGCTGAACCTTCCGAACGACGTGAAGAAGATCTGCGACTACGAACAGGGCCTGATCATCGTGGCCGGCCCGACCGGCTCGGGCAAGTCGACCACGCTCGCCTGCATCCTCGACTACATCAACGCGAATCAGAAGGCGCACATGGTGACGATCGAGGATCCGATCGAATACCTGTTCACGGACAAGAAGTCCTTCGTCAACCAGCGGGAGATCGGCATCGACGTGCCGGACTTCCACCAGGCGCTGAAGCACGTCGTCCGCCAGGACCCCGACGTGATCCTGGTCGGCGAAATGCGCGACTACGTCTCGTTCGACGCGGCCCTGATGGCGTCGGAGACGGGCCACTTGGTCTTCGCGACGATCCACGCGTCGAGCGCTCCGCAGTGCATCGGCCGCCTGCTCGACCTGTTCCCGACGGAGCGGCAGACCCTGATCCGGCAATCGCTCGCGTTCAACCTGAAGGCCATCCTCTGCCAGCGCCTGCTTCCCGCCGCCAAGGAAGGGGTGAAGATGGTTCCCGCCGTCGAGGTGCTGTTCAACAACTCGACCGCCCAGAAGCTGATCATGGCCGGCGAAGACAAGAAGCTCTCCGATCTGATCCGCGGCTGCAAGGAGGAGGGCATGCAGGACCTCAACATGTCCATGGTCGACCTGATCAACAAGGGCTTGATCACCAAGAAGGTCGCCCTCCAGTATTCCCCCAACCCCGAGCAGCTGAAGATGAATCTCCAGGGCATTTATCTGGGGGACGATCACCGAATCCTGGGGTAGGGGGCCCTCCGAGTTCCGGGAATCCCGGGGAGCTTGCCCCCCGCGGCGGCGATCCCGGGGCCTGCGGAAGGAGGCGGTCGACGGGCGCCGGGAAGGCTAGGGCATCTCCAGCCAGTAGGTCGCGGGTCCCTCGTTCTGGAGCGCGACCACCATGGAGGCGCCGAACTGCCCGGTCTTGACCGGGCGGCCCGTCAAGGACGCCAGGCGCTCGCAGAACCTCCGATAGAGCTGCTCGGAGCCGGGCGGACGCATGGCAAGGTCGAAGCCGGGACGTTTCCCCTTCGACAGGTCGGCACAGAGGGTGAACTGCGACACGACCAGGTATTCTCCGCCGATCTCCTCGCACGAGAGGTTGGTCTTGCCCTGGGGGTCGTCGAAGATCCGGAGTCCCGAAATCTTCTTCACGAGCGCTTCGAGCTGGACGTCGCTGTCGGTGGTCGTCACGCCGAGGAGAATCAGGATCCCCCGGCCGATCGAGGCGAGGGGGGCCCCCCCGGCCTCGACGGAGGCCTCCCGGACCCGTTGAAGCAGGGCCCTCATCGCTTCACGAAGCCGCCTCCGGTGCCGGACGAGATCTTCTTCAGCAGGTCTTCGCTCTCCTTGCTGGCGTCGATCGCGATCGTGGTGACGGCGATTCGCTTGAATCGGGCGGCGTCCAGGATCCGGTCGGGCAGCTGGCTGCGGTCCAGGAGGCCGACGCTGGGGACCCCGTCGGTCAGGATGAACACGGAATCAATCGAGTCCTCTCGCGGCGGCGTGTTCCAGTTGCCGCCGGAGAAATCGAGGGCGCGGATCAGCGCGCCATGGACGTCGGTGCCGGTCTTGATCTCGAGTCCCTGCACGAACTTGATCGATTTCTCCCTCGTGGCGGTGCCGGAGACGACCCACTTCTCGGAGAGCAACGCGAGTCGGCCGTACATGCCGATGATGTTGTAGTTCGCGCCGTCGGGAAGTCCCTTGATGATGCGCTTGAGCTCGTAGCGGGCGACATCGATGGCCCGCTCGCCCTCGAGCTTGTCTTCCTTTTCCGTGATCTCCGGCTTCCAGCCGGTCGGCTCCTTCATGCTGAGCGAGGTGTCGATGATGAAGACGATCTTCGTCGAATGGACCGGGATGCCGTAGAACATCGTGACGGGCGCCATCTGGCGCTGGGCCATTTCGGCGGCCGGCGGCACATAGGTTCCGGCAAGCACCTCGTTGTCGTTCTTCTCCCACCAGGCGGACCAGGCGCCGTAGTCGCCGTGCCGGTCGGCCCTCGTCAGCTTCTTGAGGAGCTCGTTGACCTCGTACTTCATGCGGCCCGACGTGGTCTGGAGCAGTTTGATGAGAGCCGGAACCAGCCGGACGTCTTCCGCCCGGGCCAGCGCCTGGGCGGCGGCGAGCTTGGATCCCCACGGGCCGCTCTCCAGCCAGGGGAGCAGCGCGGCACGGATGTCGTCGCTGCCCTTGATCCGGGGGGCCAGGGCGTCGGCGATGGCGATGCGGACGCCGGGGTCCGACTCGATCTTCGCCCGAGCGACGAGCCCGGCCAGCGCGTCCGCGTCGCCGATCTTCCCCAGCGCTTCGGCGCAACAGGCGCGAGGATACCACTCGGGGGCCGCGTTCATCGTGGCCACGATGGCCTTGGTCGTAGTCAACCGGGCCATCTGGCCGACGATGCGGGGCAGGGCACCGGTGAGGATGTCGATTTTTGCCGCGAGGAGGTCGTGGTCGTACTTCAGCTGAGTCCACCGGTTGCCATCCCCCTTGGTGACTCTGCCGTCCTTGTCGCGGAGGACTTCGACCTTGGCCATCTCGGAGACGATTTTCAGTCGATCCTTTTCCAGGGCGGCCGACTGGGCGATTCCGGCGCGGAAGGCGGCGAGCAGGAAGTCCGGGCCGCGCTCGTCATTCAGCTTGACCAGGGTCGCGCCGGCGCGGTCGACGCCGGGGCGGTCGAGGGCGGTCAAGGCCTTCAGCAGGGCATCCCGGGCCGACTCGGCGTCGTCGGGGGGGCCGAAAAGGAGGCCTAGGACAAGGACCGCCTGCATGGGAATAGAGTAGCCCGAAAAGCCCGCCCGGACGTCACAAAGCCGAGAAGGCGCGGGAATTAGGAACGGCGGGGGCAGAGGCGAGCGGGCGGGTCGAGGGAATCCGGGGAGCCCCCCTTTGGGGGGAGGCCCGTGGCTCCGGGCTCAGCCGGAGACGCAGCCCTTATGCCGACGGACATTCGGCTCATCGCTGACGCTGAGCTTCCAGGCTCCGCGGCGGCGCTTGGCGGAGAGGATCTTGCGGCCGCTCTTGGTCTTCATTTTGGCGCGGAAGCCGTGCTTGTTCTTGCGCCGGCGGTTCCGGCTCTTCCACATGTAACCCATGGCAGTCCTCGGCGAAGCAACGATTCCTTAGGGGCCCGGAGAATATCGGGAAGGAGAACCCAAGTCAACTACTTCTTCGGCGGCGGCTTGGGGTCGATGACCGTGTTCGCTTCGGCCAGCTTGCGATCCGACTCGTTGACCTTCTGGACCGGCCGGCTCGTCGTCTGCTGGTCTTCCTTCTCCAGGGGCGCCTTGTACAAGTGAGGGAAGAGCTGGCGCATGTACTTTTCAAGCGTCACAATCGTCGGGCCGTACCCCTTGTGATACATGTAGTACTCGATGTCGTAGCCCATCTTGCCGGCGTCCTGGTAGCGCTTGGACAGGTTGCGCTCCAGGGCCTTCATCATGATCTTCTCGAGGGCTTCCGGGATCTCCGGGTTGACGTCCCGGGGCTTGGGGATGTCCTTGACGACCACGTTCTCCAGGATCACCGTCGTGTCCTCGTTCGTGCCGAAGATCGATTCGCCGGTGAGCAGTTCGAACATCACGACGCCCATCGAAAACACGTCGCTGCGGGCGTCCGTCGGCATGTACTGGGCCTGCTCCGGAGACATGTACTGCGCTTTGCCCATGAGAACCTGGCCTTCCTGGTCCTTCATCAGGTTGCGGGCCTTGGCGATGCCGAAGTCGGTGATCTTGACCTCGCCTTCGGCGGAGATCATCAGGTTCTTCGGGGAAATGTCGCGGTGGACCACGCCCAGGGGATTCCCGTGCTTGTCCCGCTTGCTATGGGCGTATTCCAGGCCCCGGCAGACGCGGGAAATGATGAAGGCGCCCAGCTCATAGGGGACCTTCGTGCCCAGCTCGACGTGCCGGTTCATGAACTCCTGAAGGTTGATCCCGTTCACGAACTCCATCGCGATGTAATACTGATTCCCAATGCGGCCGAGCTTGTAGATCTGGACGATGTTCTGGTGGACCAGATCGGCGACCAGTTTGGCCTCGCCGATGAACATGTCGACGAAGTCCCGATCCCCGGTGAATTTCTCCCGGATGGTCTTGATCGTGACGGTCTTTTCGAACCCCTCGGACCCGAACAGATGGGCTTCGTAGATGGAGCCCATGCCTCCGTCTGCGATTTTTCGGGTGAACCGAAACTGGTAGGTATCTTTGAACTCGTAAGGCTGAGAGGGGTCTTTGCTCATGGAATCTAGGATTCTGACACGGCCTCCGGGCCTTGTCAAGGCGACGCCGTTTCCGGTATAGTACGGGACCATGAAACTCGCGTTCAGTTCCAACGCTTTTCGCAATTGGTCCATCGAGGAGACGATCCAGATTCTCGCGGACATCGGGTACGACGGCTTGGAGCTCATGGCCGACCGCCCCCATGCCTGGCCCGAGGACATGACCCCGGCCCGGATCGACTCCATCCGCAAAGCGTTGGACCAGCACCGGATGCAGGTGTCGAACGTCAATGCCTTCATGATGTGCGCGTATCAGGACCCCAAAAGCGGCCGCTCCGGCACGTTCCATTGGCCGAGCTGGATCGACAAGGATGCCGACATCCGCGAGGCCCGGATCCGCCATACGATCGCCGCGGTCGACGTCGCCGCGGCGGTCGGCGCGAAAACCATGTCCACCGAGCCCGGGGGGCCGGTCGAGGACCGCACCCGCGACGCCTGCTATCGCCTCTACGCCGAGGGCCTGAAGCGCGCCGCCGAGCGCGGCGTGGAGAAGGGCGTCCTGGTGTGCATCGAGCCGGAGCCGACGCTGCTCATCGAAAAGGGCCATGAGTACGAGGAGTTCGTCACGAAGTACGTGAAATACCCGGGGGTCGGCCTGAATTTCGACATGGGGCATTTCTACTGCGTCGGCGAGGACCCCGCGGCGCTAATCCGCGGCGTCGGTCAGCAGGCGGCTCACTTCCACCTCGAGGACATCGCGGCGGACCGGGTCCATTTCCACCTGCCGCCCGGCAAGGGGGCGATGGACTACAAGGCGATTTTCGCCGCGCTCAAGGCGAACCGGTACACCGGCTGGGTGACGATCGAGCTGTATCCGTTCCAGGAGGATTCGGTCAACGTGGCCCGGAAGGCCTACGAGTTCATCCGGCCGTTCCTCGACTAGACTCCCGCCGGTTCCCCGTCACATCCCCGACCCGCCGCGGGTCCTAGTTCCAGGAGTGCCTCCATGAGCATGCTGCTTCACGGCCTGGCCCACGGCGACAGCGATTTCCCCGTGGTTCTCCTCGGCGCGGTGGTCCTGGTGGGCGTCCTCATGGCCGCCAGCCATCGAAACCAGCGGACGGACGTGACCAAGCGGATCCGGGAGGTTGCCGGCCATCTTCGCGGTTCGTTCATCCCGGGCGGCATGACGGAACTGCCGTCGATCCGTCTGGCCATCCGGGGGATGAGCGCCCGCATGACCTTCACGCTCGAGAGGAGGTCCTCCACGACGCTGGAGGTCGTCCTCCCCAGGCTGTTTGAAGGGCGGATGCGCCTTCACCGGAAGGAGTCGGGGCGGACGCTCGCCGGGTTCCTCGGGTCGGGGGTCCGGGGGGTCGGAGACCGGAGTTTCGACTCGACCTTCGTCGTGACGTCGGATCCGGAGTCCCTGACCCGTCGGATCTTCTCGCCGGACCGGGTCCCCGACGTCGTCCGCACCGTCCGCCGGCTGGAGGACTGTCCCGGGCTCTTGATCCGCCTGGAGCCCGGACGCCTGACGATCCAGATCGCCGATTGCCGGGCGGACTACTCCCGGGCGCTCTGCCTACGGCAGACCGCCGAGGAACTCGTGGATTACGTCGTCTCGATGCCGGAACCCGGAATCCAGTGGGGGGAGAGCGCCGAGGAGCGGACCGGCCGCTGTCCGATCTGCGCCGCCGGGCTTCGCGAACCGCTGGTCCGCTGCGACCGCTGCCGCTCCCCGCACCACCGCGAGTGCTGGGACTATCTGGGCCACTGCGCGACGTACGGGTGCGATCGCAGGCCCGGTCACCGCGCGGCATAGGCTATAATCCCGCCGTGTCCGAGCTCGATCTCATCCGCTGGATCCGGCGCCGCATCGGCACCCGCCGGGGGCGCATCGTTGTCGATTCCGGCGACGACGCCGCCGTGCTCAAGGTCGGCCGGGGAAACCTCCTGTTCAAGACGGACAGCGTCATCGACGGCGTTCATTTCGACAGCCGTACCGCACGGCCGGAGGCGGTCGGGCATAAGGCGATCGCGCGCTGCCTGAGCGACATCGCGGCGATGGGCTGCTACCCGACGTTCGCGGTCGTCGCCATGATGATCCCCCGCAACGCGAGGGAGGCGTACATCAAGCGCGTGCTGGCGGGACTGGAACGGACGGCGACGAGGTATGCGACACCGGTCGTCGGCGGCGACGTGAAGAGCCACCACGGGAAGCTGGCCATCAGCGTGGCGCTCTTGGGAGAGACGCGGGACCTGGAACCCGTGCGTCGCAGCGGCGCTCGGATCGGCGACGCGATCGCGGTGACGGGTTCCCTGGGAGGGTCGATCCTGGGGAAGCACCTCCGGTTTCAGCCCCGGATCCGCGAGGGGCTGGAGCTGAACCGTCGCTTCGAGCTGCACGCGATGATCGATGTCTCCGACGGCCTGGCGACGGACCTGGGCCATCTGTGCGACGAGAGCCGGGTGGGGGCGCTGGTGTTCGAGGACCGGCTTCCCATCTCCTCCGACGCGCGGAAGCTGTCGCGCCGCGACCGGCGAAGCGCCCTCGATCACGCGCTCCAGGACGGCGAGGACTACGAGCTCCTCTTCACGCTGCCTGCGATTCAGTCGGCGAAGCTGGAACGCTCACGCCTGGGGACCCTGATCGGTCAGGTCACCGGCATGTCGGGCCTCTACGTGCAGCCGAAGTCGGGCGAGCCCCGCGAACTGCAGCGCCGGGGCTGGGAGCACCGCTTTCGATGATCCCCGAAACCCAGGCCGTCGCCGTGGTGGGGGGCAGCCCCGAGGAGACTCGGGCCTTGGGGCGGCGGGTGGGCGAGCAGGCCCGGGCGGGGACCCTGCTGGCCCTGGTCGGCGACTTGGGCGCCGGGAAGACCCAGTTCACCAAAGGCGTCGCCGCCGGCCTCGGGATCGACCCCCAGGTCGTGACGAGCCCGACCTTCGTCCTCCTGAACCTGCTGAAAGGGAGGCTGCCGCTGGCCCACTTCGACCTGTACCGGCTGGACAGCGTCGACCTGCCGTCCCTCGGATTTGCCGACGTCCGTGACGACGGGGTCGTCGTCGTCGAATGGGCGGACAAGGTCGACGACAAGCTCTGGGGGGACCATCTCCGGATTGTTTTCGAGCACGCGGGGGAGACGTCCCGGCGTCTCATGTTCCACGCACGGGGAGAACGCAGCGCGGAATTGCTTCGCGCGATGAACCTTTCCCCGTAGCGTCCGTTAGGTAGGACGGCGTGGAACGGCGGGACGATGCGGACCTGCTCCTCGCGCTGAAGGAGGGCGACTTCGCCGCCTTTTCGGCGCTTGTCGACCGCCACCAGCGTTCTTTGATAAATTTCTTCTACCACCTCTGCTGGGACCACCAGGCGGCCGAGGACTGCGCCCAGGAAGTCTTCCTGCGCGTGTACTCCCACCTGGACACCTACCAGCCTCAAGCGAAGTTCACGACCTTTCTGTTCCGGATCGCGCGGAATCTGTGGATCGATCGCCTCCGTACGGTGGCGGTCCACGGGAAGCCGGCCTCGCTCGACCGCCGCCCGGACGGAGGCGAAGGGCGGTCGCTCGGCGATCGCCTGCCGGCCCGGTCGCTGAACCCGGTCGAGATCCTGGCCAGGGAAGAGCAGCAGGCGGCCCTGCAGCGGGCGCTCGACCGGCTGCCCGAGGAGCAGAAAGCGGTGGTGATCCTGAGCGAGATCCAGGGCCTGAAGTACCAGGACATCGGCGCGATCCTGGACGTCCCGGTCGGGACGGTGAAATCGCGAATGCATACGGCGATGGAGCGATTGAAGGAACTCCTGTCGGTGGCGGAGCGGATATGACGTGCATCCAGGCGTCGGAGATCACGGCGTACCTCCAGGGCGAGGGATCCGAGGAGGATCGGGCCATGCTGCGCTCCCATTTCGACCAGTGCGACCTCTGCGCGCGGGACCTGGCCCAGTCCGAGCGGGCCTTCGGCGCGCTCGGAACCCTCCGGACGGTCGATCCGTCCCCCGACTTCAGGCGCCGCGCCGAGGAAGCCTTCCGGCGAGCGCATCCCCAGTTCGGCCGTCGCCGCTTCAGGCTCCTCCCGCGACTCGCCGCCGCCGCGGCCCTGATGCTGGTCGCCGGGGGCGCAGTCCTCCTCCTGCGTCCCGCGGGACCGGACACGCACCTGGGAACCGTCGCGCCGGCCATCCCTCGCGAGGCCGATCCCGAGTATGTGGTCATTCCCAAGTCCACCCGGCCCAAGACGATCGACGCGGCCGCCTGGGGCGAGGCGGCCGCGGTTGATCGTCGGCTGTTGGAGTCGATCCGCGCCCCCCGCGCGTGGGGGCGGGAGATCTCCGCCGCGCTGGCCTGGCTCTCGGCCCGGCAGGAGGCCGACGGAAGCTGGAAAGGCGGGGACGCCTATGAGACGGTCGAATTGACCGGGCTCGCGGTGCTCGCGCTCAACGGGACGAACGACCCCGCCGCCCGGAGAGGCGTCGGGTTCCTGGTCAGCCGGCAGCGAGATTCGGGCGCCCTGGGCGGGGGATCCCCGGAGAGCCACGCGATCGCGACCCTGGCGCTCGAGGAGACCCTGATCCGGACCGGAGCGTCGGATCTGAAAAGGCCCGCGGCGGCGGCGGTCAGCGTGATCTCGGCGCAGAACCGGGAAGGTCCCTGGGGCCGTGGCCCCGTCGCCGCCTGGCAGTATCACGTCCTGCGGGTGGCGTCGGCGGCGGGCGATCCTTCGCTGCTCCCGGCGCTCGTCCGCGGCTACGACGCGCCGGGGTCGGGTCTTTGGACGGATCCGTCACCGGACCGCGAGAGCTGGGCGGGACGCGTGGCCGGACTCCTTTCCCGGTCTCCGATTCCGGGGACCGGGCCGGGGAGCTACGGAAGCAACGATCTGAGGCTCGCCTACTTCGGGACGACGCTCCTTCGGCCCCTGGAGGGCGATGCGTGGACGAAGTGGTGGAGTCCGCTGCGGTCGAAGCTGGTGAAGACCCAGGGAGCGGACGGCTCCTGGCCGGAGGGATTCGAGCCTGGCAAGGGGAAGCTCTACGCGACGGCGTTTGCGACCCTGATCCTGGAGACTCCCGAGCGTCTGCCCGCGCTCGGGGACTAGGCGATCGCAAGACGCCTCCCCCGCGACTGCCCGCGCCTGATATACTCGTTATGAATGGGTAAAGTCGCGATCATCGGCGTCCCCCTGGACCTCGGCGGCAACCGGCGCGGGGTCGACATGGGCCCCAGCGCCCTCCGTCTCACCAGCCTCGCGTCCCGCCTCAAGATGCTCGGCTACGACGTCGTGGATACCGGCGACATCGACGTCCCGCTGCCCGAGGAATGCCACCTCGGCGACCCCAAGAAAAAGTTCGCCAAGGAGATCGGGGAAGTCTGCCAGGCGCTGTGCGACCGGGTGGGAAAGGTCATGGGGGAGGGGCGGATCCCGGTGACGCTGGGGGGCGACCACTCGCTGGCGATGGGGTCGATCGCCGGCGTCGCGAAGCACTACAGGGCCAAGGGCGAGAAGATCGGCTTGATCTGGTTCGACGCCCATGGCGATATGAATACCCCCGAATCGACGAACAGCGGCAATGTGCATGGGATGCCGCTGTCGCACGTGCTGGGCATGGGCGACGAGGCTCTGGCGATGATCGGCGGCTTCAAGCCCAAGGTGCAAGCCTCGACGTCCTGCCTGATCGGGATCCGGGACTTGGACGAGCGCGAGAAGAAGCTGATCGCCGACAGCGGGATCACGGTGTTCACCATGAGGGACATCGACCGACACGGGGTGTCGCACGTGATCGACGAGGCGATCGAGAGGGTGTCTCGGGGCACGGCGGGGCTTCATGTGAGCTTCGACGTCGACGCCATCGATCCGAGCGAGGCGGTGGGGGTGGGGACGCCCAAGAAGGGCGGCCTGACCTACCGCGAAGCGCATCTCTGCCTGGAGATCATCGCGGACACCCAGCGGATGACGTCGATCGACGTCGCGGAGATCAATCCGATCCTGGACGTCCGCAATACGACCGGCGAGCTCGGCGCCGAACTGATTCTGTCGGCGCTGGGGAAAAGGATCTTCTAGGAGTTCCGCCGGAGCGGAACGGTCCCCATTCCCTGGAAGGCCCGGTGAGGTCGCGGGTCCTCCGGGCCCCAGGCGGGCGGTTGCGGTCGGTTGGAAGGGATGGAGTCGTCGCCGCCCGCCCTGGTCATTTCACCTTGACGTCGACGAAGGCGCTGAAGAGCATCGACCGGTCGCGGCGCTGATGGGCGTCATCGATCAGCACGTCCATCGACCGTTTCACCGTCCCGTCGTGGAGCTTCCGGCCGTTGACCGTGATCGTGACCGGCTTGTCGAGGTCCAGCATCGCGTCGTCGAGGTAGACCCGGAGTTCGCGCACTTCCTCGGTGGACATCTCGATGGCGTTCCCCTTGCGCGTTGCCTTCACCCGGGCGGGGGGGCGCAATTCGGTGCGACGCTCCGACTCGGCGCCCTTCTGGTCCAGGTGTACCATGATGAGCGCGGGAGGCTCCGTCCGCTTGGTCACCTCCACCCAGAAGGCGCGGGCGAAGATCTTTTCGTAGCTCTTCCAGAGGATCTCGTTGGGATAGGGCGACCGGGTGTGCCGGTCGTACCAGTCGAGCACGGCCTCGTCCCTCTCGAGCGACCACTCGTGGCCGCCCTCGGGGAACTCCCGGTAGATCAGCTCGCCCTTGGCGGCCTCAAGCTCGACCTTCGCCGCCCGGCCCCATTCGATCGGGATCTTCTCGTCCTTTGCCCCGAGCACCCAGTACACGGGAACCATCCGGTAGTTGTCGGCGAGCATCGTCACGAAGGTCTTGTCCTTCTTCTGACGAATGTCCGGCACGTTGCAGCGCGGGCCGATCGCGGCCCAGTGGTCGGGGACGTGTTCGGCCAGCCGGAACGCCCCGCCCGCGCCCATCGACATGCCGTCGAGGTAGACGCGGTCCGGGTCGATGTTCAGCGCATCCCCCGTCTCGCGCAGGGCGGTGAGAACGTACGCGTGACCTTGGCGCGCGGCCCAGGTGTGCCGGGGCGTCGTCGGGGCGAGCAGGACGTGCGTCGAGCCTGCCGTCCGCGCCCAGGTGCGGATCCAGTCGGGTCCGTTTCCTCCGGCCCCGTGCAAGGTGATCAAGAGGGGCCACGCCTTGGCCGGATCATAGGAGGCCGGGACCTGGATCGCGTAGGTGAACTCCTCGCCGTCGAGATCGCTTTTCGCGCTCCGTTCGAGGATCCTGCCGGCCTCGAACGGGGAGGGCCCCCGCGAAGGCGACCGCAGGGCTTTTTCGACCGCGGCGACGTCGAATTTCTTCAGCTGGGCGACCAGGGCCGCGCGCTTGTCCTTGTCGTCTTCGCGAATCGCGCGAGCGGAGAGGTCGGCCGGGTCTCCCTGCGCGACGAGCGCGAGGAAGAGGGCGATCATTTCGGGGTCCGGGCCAGCAGGAGGCGCAGCTGGGCGATCTGATCCCGGAGGGCGGGAGCTCGGTCGGGCTTCAGCTCCGCCGCGCGGTCCAGGTCGGCGATCGCCAGGTCGTAGTTGCGGCGGAGGATGTGGGTGCGCGAGCGCTCGATGCGGACGTCGGCGTCGTCGGGGAGGACGTCCAGATAGCCGTTGTAGCCGACGAAGGCTTCATTCAGGGCGAGCGGGAGATCCGGCGAGGAGGGCGCCGTCTTCAGGCGGTCGTCGGCGCGGGCCATGGCGTCGCGGGCCTTGGCCAGGGCCTGCCGGGCGCGGGCTTCGCGCGCCTCGACGATCGAGCGCTGATAGCCTCGTCGGGCCTCGGCCGATTTCTTCTCGGCTTCGGTCATGTTCTTCGACTGCTCGACCGCGAGGTCATCGTCGCGCTGGGAGCGCTCCCGGAGCCTCAGGGTGGAGGTGACGAGGAGGACGGAGAAGATGGTGAGCGAGACGCCCAGGAGGATCAGGTACGGAAGAGGAACCTGCTTGGGAGGGGGCGGCTGGAAGTCCGGGGCCGAGAGCAGTCCGCGGCCGAGCGCGATCTCCCGGAAGGAGCGGCCCGTGCGGGCGGCCTCGGCCAGGATCTGCTCGACCTGGTGGATGCTCAGCCGCTTCTTCTCCAGAGCGCGGCGGGCCAGGACTTTGTCCTGTTCGTTCACGAAGCGATCATCTTACAAATTGACGGAGCCGGGTCCCAGCCCTAAACTCGGCAGAGATGGCCGACGACGTCCTCCTCATCGATGACGGAGACCGGTACGGCCGTTTCCGCCTGATTTCGTGGTGGCGGCACGAAAAACTCGCCGCCGCCAAGGTGCTCGTCGTCGGCGCCGGGGCGCTGGGCAACGAAGTCCTCAAGAATCTCGCCCTGCTCGGAGTCGGCCACGTCTACATCATCGACTTCGATACGATCGAATCCTCGAACCTGACCCGCTCGGTGCTCTTCCGCGACTCGGACCGGGGCGGGTCGAAGGCGGAGAGGGCGGCCCTGGCGGTGAAGACGCTCAACCCGGAGGTGAAGGTCCGCGCGCTCAACGGCAACGTCATCACGGACCTGGGCCTGGGCGTCTTCGCGGAGATGGATGTCGTCATCGGCTGCCTCGACAATCGGGAGGCGCGCCTCTGGATCAACCGGCAGTGCTGGAAGGTGAGCCGGCCCTGGATCGACGGGGCGATCCAGGAGATCAGCGGGGTGGTGAAGGTCTTCATCCCTCCCGACAGCGCCTGCTACGAATGCGGCATGACGGAGCGGGATTACCAGCTGATCAACCTGAGGTATTCGTGCCCGCTCCTCCGCCGGGAAGACATCGCCGAAGGCAAGGTTCCGACGGCGCCAACGATCTCGTCGATGATCGCCGGGCTGCAGACCCAGGAGGCGCTCAAGCTGCTGCACGGAATGGCCGTGAAGCCCGGGACGGCGATGGTCTGGAACGGCGAGTCGAACAATTTCTACACGACCGCCTACCAGCGGAAAGCCGATTGCCTTAGCCATGAGACGTACCGGGCGGTGGAGCCCGTCGGGGTCGGCGAAGGAGATCCGGTGGAGGCGCTCCTGGCGGCGTCCGGGGGAACGACGCTGCACCTGGACCGGGATCTGCTCGTGGGGGTGGAGTGCCCGGCCTGCGGCGTGAAGACGGACATCTACCGCCCGGTCGCGCAGGTGTCGATGAGCGACGGCGTGTGCCGCACGTGCGGGGCCGTGATGAGGACCGAGATCGTGCACGAGGTCCGCCGGGGGACCCCCCTGTCGGCGCGGACGCTCCGCTCGGTCGGAGTGGCGCCCTACGACATCGTGAAGGTGGAGTCGGAGACCTCGGGGCGGTATCTGCGCCTGGAGAAGGATCGGGAGAAGGCGATGGAATGGAAGTGACGCAGGGAACTCGTAACGATAGAATAGGTCGGTAGTCCAAGAGGTACACAGGAGAAGAGTTATGGCCGAAGGCGAAGGCATCCAGGTCACGTTCCTCGACCAGACGGGCGCCAAGAGCGTCAAGGCGAAGATTTCGCCGACGGTCGAAGTGAAAAAGATCATTCCGAACATCATCACGAAGATGCAGCTGCCCGTGACCGCGCCGGACGGTACGCCCATGAGCTACAGCCTCGACCACAAGGAGGGGGGCAAGCGTCTCCAGGAGGGGCAGACGCTGCCGGGCGCGGGCGTGAAGGAAGGCGACCACCTGATCGTCTACCCGGAAATCGTGGCGGGGTAGGCCGTCGTTCCCTGAGGGCGGACCCAGAATGCCGTTCTTCGACACTCCCCGGGTTC
>Ga0070731_10001657_pt1 | contig 22552 bp, 17 predicted proteins | sample Coa_R1_2_FD_66448 | JGI IMG/M metagenome (GOLD analysis project Ga0070731, IMG submission 66448) | Surface soil microbial communities from Centralia Pennsylvania, which are recovering from an underground coalmine fire - Coalmine... | ecosystem: Environmental > Terrestrial > Soil > Unclassified ... | reverse complement strand
GCTGACGATTCTCCAGACTCTCAATTTCCTTTGCTTTCTGGCGGCACTTGTCGCGTTCGAGTTCCTCATTCGGGAGATCCTTCGCTCGTACCGCGAGTCAGAGACGCCCGTGTTCATGGTGGTGGCTCACCTGGTTTTCGGGTGGGCCTCGCTAGCGTTGGTGGCAACCTACCGTCCCCATCCCGACATGCTTGTTATGGCCTTCTGGCTCGCTGCTTCGTCTTTCATTCTGCGAATCAACCGGACCGGCAGACTTGCTGATCATCTGATTCTTGGCGTTGTGCTCGGCTTAGCCTACCTTGCGAAAACGGCGATGCTGGTGATTGCGCTGATTACATTTGCCGCGACGGTGCGCTCGCGCCGGGGCATGGCAGGCATGGCGGTATTCGGCGTCATCGCTGTGCCGTGGATCGCGGCCATTAGTGTTCAAAAAGGGCGGGTCACGATAGGGGACTCAGGGCGCCTCAACTACGCTTGGGAGGTTAATGGGATCCGGCGGTCCATTCACTGGCAGTCTCCTGAGGCTAGGCACCCGACGCGAGTGATCCGCAACTCGCCGGAGGTGTTCGAATTCGCCGAACCGCAGCGGGCGTTCTACCCACCGTGGAGGGATCCGTCTTACTGGTACGAAGGGTTACGCGTGCCGGTTGCTCTTTCGAATCAGTTTCGCGCCATTGCCGCCAACGGCCGCATGGTGACGGTCGTGCTGCTGTCTTGCCCTGCCCTAGTCGCCCTGATCGTCGTGCTGTTTCGCCGACGGATGCCGCGGCCGCTATCACTGATTTTGATCGGCTCAGCGGCGGTTGCTATGTACACATCGGTATTTGTTGAACCGCGCTACGTTGCCGGATTCGTCTGTGTGCCGAGCCTCATAGTTCTGGCCAGCGCGTTTTCCAAGTCTTCGGAGGTAGAGCGATTCTTCATTGCATCGGCAGCCGGCATCATGTTCACCGGCACGGTGGGGTTTGAACTCCTCACCGACATCCAGATACTTCAATCCAAAACTCAGAATCCAGATCCGATGATCGCTGCGGGTATCTCGGCGGCGGGGGCAGGGAAGTCACTGGTGGCATACATCGGCGTCGGGATGAGCGCCTACCCAGTGCGCTTGGCTGGAGGCAGAATCATATGTGAAATTCCCGCTTTTCATCTGCGGAGCCGGCATGACCTCGCCATCGTGTTTGGGCGGACTGAGATCGACGGTTTCTGGGCCAGCCAATCAGAGCAAAAGCGGGAAATACTCGGCCAGATGCGTCAAGCCGGAGCCGCAGCAGTGATCGCTGATCATGTTCCTGCATGGGCCGACACGGTCGGTTGGACGTTTCTGGGAAAACGATCCTGGACCGTTGAACCAGAACGACCGGAGAGCGATGCAAGGACGTACTTGTACACATTAAAATGACAAATGGAGCTGCCCGGTGGCGTCTGTTCCAGCACACCGATAACCTGTTCTTGTTGTACCCTGCTCTTTTCAGCTCAAAGCCGTCTTTAGATTTTAGGGGGCTTCTCAGTAGCTCACAGCCATGCTCAGAAGTTGGTCTACTGAATCGGCCGCTAGCTCGCGCTGCGCGCTGCTGTCCGGCGGCACGTGATCAATCCGATCGAGCCCCAGATGCCAATCACTATGTAGGACACCGCTTGCGCGAACAGAATGTATGCGATCGCAACCGTGTGGGTGAAACCGAACGGCGTGAGCACCGTTACCGCCACAAACTGATAAATTCCCACATAGCCGGGCGTCGATGGTAGGGCGCTGCCCAACCCCAGGCCTGCGACAAGAAGGAACGCCACCGGAAGCGGGATCACCACGCCCAAAGCCTTCGCACCTACCACCGTGCCGGTTGCATCGATACACCAAATCACGATCGTCAGCGCCAAAAACTTTAGCAGCCGTGAGGCATCGTGAAACGATCGCAGTCCTTCAAATACATGTCCCACGAGGCGCAATAGTGTTTCGCGATGCTTGGGAGAAAGGGGCAGTTGAGCGACGGCCATTGGCCCGAACCGCTCCAACTGCGGCAGAATTCCGATCCCCACCAGTCCGCATAAAGCGGCGATCCCGAACGGCTTCGATGCTTTCCCGAGCCAGTGCGGCGGAGCTGGCAGCGTCCATAACGCCACGGCGCTGATTACCACAAGCGCAATCGCATCTGCCATGCGCTCCATCACTGCCGTCGTCAGCACATAAGCGTTGCTCAGTCCTGCGCGCGAACTTATCACGACAGTCCGGGCTAGCTCGCCAGCTCTCGCCGGCAAGAAATTGTTTCCGAAGTACCCGACGCACGTCGCCCAGAAGGCTATGGCAAAACTGACCTCGCCTCTGGCCTGCAACAGAACGCGCCACCGCAAGCCGCGCAGAATCAGGCCAGCGGTGACGAGCGAACCGAGCGCGCCGAGATATACCGGATTGGCACGAGATATCAGTTGCCAAACCTGTTCCCATCGGATGCCCTGGAGCGAAAAATAAAGCATGACCGCGGCAAGCAGGATTGCGATTGCTGAAACAATCATTTTCGGTACAGGGAGACGACCCGACGTCGTGGAGGCAGCAGGCGATGGGATTGTGTTATTGGACAGGGGTGGCCTTCAGGCGATCGCTCGCAACTCTCCTCATTATCCGCATCTGCAGCTTGAAACGCGACCGAGCCTGCCATGTCCACGCGCCAGGGCCGCGATCGTGACGCCTTCCGGACCTTGCTCTCGGCCTTCCAATACAAGGCTCTATACTGTTTCTTAATGAGCGACTCGATGGCACGTCTCCAACAAGCCTTTGCTCTGGTCCTGAGTCTCCCGCCGGAGACCGATTACGATTCGCTGGCCTATGCGTCGACGCCGGGTTGGGATTCAGTCGCGCACATGGCTCTGATCGCCGAGATTGAAGCGTCGTTCGACATCATGTTCTCGACGGATGATGTGCTCGGGATGAGTAATTTCGGGATCGCCAAGGAAACCGTGGCGCGTCACGGCGTCACGTTCGCGGCATGAAGGCGACCCTGAGCCTGACAGGGAGAGTCGCCTTCGTCACAGGCTCGACGCGTGGTATTGGGTGGGCCACCGCTCGCGGTTTGGCCGACTCGGGCGCTGCCGTCGTATTGAATGGCGTGGCGAGTGCCGAGAACCTGGAGGAGCGGGTCCGGGAAATCGAACGGGACTACAAAGTGCCCTGCCTCGGACTGCTCGCTGATGCGGGTGATTCGGCGGCGGTGAAAAATTGCTATGCCCAGATCTTTTCGCGTTTTAAAAGGTTGGACGTGCTCGTCAATAACGCAGGCGTGCTGCGGGACGGTTTGCTCGGCATGATCCCGGAAGGCGACATTCGCCGGGCTCTCGACGTGAACCTATTCGGTGCGATAGTGCACCTGCAGGAAGCCTCGCGCTTGATGGCCCGTCAAAAAGCGGGTTCGATCATCAACATAAGCTCGATTATGGGACGCTCCGGCGCCGAGGGATTGAGCGTTTACAGCGCCACTAAAGCCGCCTTGATCGGACTCACCAAAGCGGCAGCCAAGGAGCTTATTTCCAAGAATGTCCGCGTGAACGCCGTGGCTCCCGGCTTTATCGACACGGATATGGCCCAGCACCTTTCCGAGGCGATGTACGCCAAGCGCCTCGCCAGCGTAAAGATGGGGCGCGCGGGCACGCCAGAAGAAGTTGCCAATGCGGTGCTTTTCCTAGCTTCCGACCTCTCGTGTTACATCACCGGTCAGGTGCTAGGCGTTGACGGCGGCATGACGATTTAAGGCGTATCGATGAGCTTTTTCGAGGAACGGCCGCAGGGTTCAACGCCAGCCATCTACGAGGCCGCCGCAAGCCGATGGCGAACCTACGCGGATCTGTATGACGCCATTGAGGAGTGGGCCGGCAGGTTTCGCTCCAACTCCAAACCGCTGATTCTCAGTTTTTCGAGGAACGACGTCGCGTCAGTGGCTGTGTATCTGGCGGCGCTCGAATCCGGATCAGTCGTCGCCCTACTGCCTGATAACCTCGCTACTGAGTTCCAAGCCGGCCTCATCGCCGCCTATCGGCCGGAATTCGTATTCGATTCGACCCTTTCGGCCGATTATGGCTCCCACTATCAGCGCGACTCTTCGAAACTCGGGCTGTGGCGCATTCGCGTTCCCGTGGAGGCGCCGGCCATCAACCCTCAACTGTCACTCCTGCTGGCGACCTCGGGAACCACCGGCAACCCCAAGTTCGTCCGGCTGTCGCTCCACAATGTTCGCGTCAACGCACATGCGATCGCCGAAGCCCTGAAGATCGATTCCTCCGGACGTGCCATCGCCAGCCTGCCTCTGCATTACTCCTACGGGCTCTCGGTTCTCAACAGCCACCTGATCCAAGGGGCTTCTGTGGCACTCACGAACGAGGGATTGGTGTCGGCGGACTTTTGGCGCGTCGTGCGCGAGCAGCAGTGCAACTCGTTCGCCGGCGTGCCGTATTCCTACCAGATGTTGGACCGTCTCAGCCTGGAGCGTCTGGACGTCCCCGCTCTCATGACTCTCACGCAGGCGGGCGGGAAACTTAGCTCGCTGCTAATCGAAAAGTTCCATCAAAGCATGGCAACGCGCGGCGGGAGGTTCTTTACCATGTACGGGCAGACCGAGGCCACGGCGAGGATTGCGATCCTGCCCTCCGATTTGCTGCCGCGCAAGCTTGGCTCGGTCGGATTTCCTATCGCAGGCGGGTCGGTTGAAATCGGCTCCGGTGGGGAGATTATATACTCGGGGCCTAATGTCATGCTGGGTTACGCCGAATGCCGTGAGGATCTGGCTCTCGGCGACACGCAGGGAGGCCTGCTGCACACCGGCGACCTGGGCCGCCTTGACGAAGAAGGCTGCCTATGGGTCACCGGCCGTTTGCGGCGCGAAGCTAAGGTGTTCGGGCTGCGTCTGAATCTGGACGATCTGGAAGAGATCGTGCGGGAGTATGGTCCGGCCGCCATTATCGGCGCTCCAGATAGCCTGCGCATCTATTGCGAGTTCCATGAGTCCCTATTTGCCCGCTGCCGCGATCAACTGGGAGGAAAACTGCGAATCCACGCGGGAGCCTTCGAATTTTTCCATGTAGACCACTTGCCCACCACCAGCGCGGGCAAGATCGATTACCGCGCGCTAGAGGCGAAACGATGAGCCTCGAGCTGCTGTTTTCGACACGGCAGTTCTCTCTTCGTCAGCAGGAGAAGGAGGCTTTGCTGCTGCCAATCCTCAACCAGCTCACCCGGCATCACCGCGAGAACTCGCCACCGTACGAGCAGCTGCTCAACGCAATGTATCCGGGCCGCAGCGACGCGGCCAGGCTCGCGGAGGTACCTTATTTTCCGGCCGGTTTATTCAAAACGCACCGGCTGCTGAGTATTCCGGATGATCGGATCTTCAAGACCTTGACCTCGAGCGGAACCTCCGGCCATGTTAGCCGTATATTTCTGGATGCCGAAACCGCCCGGCGCCAAACCATGGCCCTGGGCCAGATTTTGCAATTTGTGCTCGGGCCGGACCGCCTGCCGATGCTGCTTCTGGAAACTTCACGCGTCATCCGCGATCGCCACCAATTCAGTGCTCGTGGCGCCGGAGTGCTGGGCCTCATGCATTTTGGACGCAATCACGTTTACGCGTTCGACGCGGATATGAATCTTGATATGCCGGCGTTAAGGTCCTTTCTCGAGCACTTCGGACATGCGCCATTCTTGCTGTTCGGCTTCACCTTCATGGTTTGGAAGCACTTTTTCGAGCGTGTGCACGGCTTGGGCCTGGACCTTTCCAACGGCGTCTTGATTCACAGCGGCGGGTGGAAGAAACTCCAAGCGGAGGCAATCGGCAACGAAGAATTCAAGACCCGTTTTCGCGAGGCCACCGGTTTGCGGCGCGTCTACAACTTTTACGGAATGGTGGAACAAGTTGGAAGCGTATTTCTGGAAGGCGAGGATGGTTTGCTGTATCCGCCCAATTTCGCGGACATTCTGATTCGTGATCCCGAGACCTGGGAGGTGGCGCCGCCAGGAAAGACGGGTGTGATCCAGGTACTGAGCGCTCTGCCCCTGAGCTATCCGGGTCATTCCCTGCTCACCGAGGACTTAGGCGTAGTGCACTCGGTGGACGTCGGTAACGGTGGCCGCTATGGGAAGGCGTTCTCGGTCCTCGGGCGCGCGCCTCGGTCGGAGATCCGAGGCTGCAGCGATACCTACCAAGAGAGCGTCGCCGCGCCAGAAGAGGCCACCGCGTGAGTGGCACGGCGTCATGATCGTCAGGCGGCTGGTCCCAGGTCCGGTCGAGTCGGCCGCATCGCGCGTGATCGCGGAACTGGTCGAGGCTCCCCCGCTGACCGCCTTCGCGCCGGAGGTCAAGAATCTTTGCGCAGCCTTATCCAAGGCGTTATTCGAGCCCCGTTTCCGGTCTCAGCCTAACCTGCAGGCACTGGCCTTCCGTCTGCGGCCCGCCGAAGTGCAGCGGTTGGAGAATTCGTTTCGGGATTCCTTGCCGGCCGCTCCCGTTCTCGTGCAGCCTCGCGGCCTAGTGTTTCATATCGCTCCCGCCAATGTCGAGACCATGTTCGTATACTCATGGCTATTTTCGGCGCTTGTCGGAAACCGCAACCTGATTCGGATTTCCTCATCCGCACCCGAAGCGGCGCTGCTGATCTGCCGCGTCTTCGGTGAGGTGCTGGCGGGCGCGCCGGAAAATGTGCAGCGCTCGGTGGCGATCGTGCAATACGAACACGAAGAGGACCTTACGCGTTTTTTTTCGGAGGCTTGCAACGTGCGCGTAATTTGGGGCGGGAATGAAACGGTCCGCGCCGTGCGCGCGATCCCACTCGCGCCGCGCGCCACCGAGGTGGTGTTCGCAGACCGCTATTCCTTCGCTATCCTCCAGGCGGCCTCTTACAATGCGCTCGATCCGGAGGCGCAAGCATCGTTAGCCGCCAAATTCTTCAACGATACCTTCTGGTTCGATCAGATGGCATGTTCTTCGCCCCGACTAGTGGTCTGGCAGGGTGCCCCAGAAGCCACAGTCGCAGCAGCAAGCAGTTTCTATGCGGAGCTAGAGCGCGTTATCGAGCGGCGCGGATATTCCTGGGATGCAGGCACGGCGCTCACCCGCTTTGGGTTCGGTTGCCGCGCGATCCTTGACGGTCCGGTAACTGCCCTTGAACGGCATCACGGACGCTTTGAAACCCTCACACTCGCCGAACTGACACCCTTCTGCCGCCAGCACTGCGGCGGCGGCCTGCTGTACCAATTTCACACGACCACTCTCGACCCGATCGCGGAATTTGCCGGCCCACAAGACCAGACGGTCACCTACTTCGGATTCGCTGGCAGCGATTTGGAGCGGCTGACAGGTCTGGTGAGCCGGCGCGGCGTAGACCGGATTGTTCCAGTCGGCCGGGCGCTTGAGTTCGACCGCTACTGGGACGGTTATGACCTGTTTCTCGAGTTCTCCAGACATGTGGATGTCCACTGATCGGGCACCAGCCGGCTGCGACATACTACGCGTAAACTCGCCAAGCTTCTTCGGGTGCAATGGGCGTATAGCGTCGGTCCAGTGCGGGCTGCGTCACCGAATATGCCATTCAAGGCATAGATCGCCGTCGACTTCTTCCCCGGATGCCGTTCCGCACGGGATGTGCGAAGCCAGATGGTCGAGCGAGTAGAAAAAGTGGAGGTGATAGTCGAATGTGACGCGGTAAAATCTCTGCCTCGGGGTCACGATCAGCACTTTGTCCCGGGTTACCCTTTCCATCTCCAGGAACGCCCGCGTGAGGGAGCGCGTATGTTCGATCACGTGGGTCAGCACTGTCACGTCCACGGACTTCGAGGGAAGCGGTATGGATTCAACTGTACCGATCAAGTAACCGACCTCTGCGCGCGGATAGACGTCCAGCACCGTGATTTGATCCGCCAAAGGTTTAAGCCGCTCGGTGAGGATGCCGTTGCCAGGTCCTATCTCCAAGAGGCGGTTTGGCCTGTTGCCGACTCTTTCCAAAATCCATTCGCACTGCCTCGGCGTAGTGTCGCACGATCTCTCCGCATACGCCCCATCAACGGCGGCGCAAGCATCCGAAAACTCCTTCGGCGACATGCGAAATGCACGAAATTTGAAATCCGGCATGGCGCGCGAGCCTAGCCAAAGCTTAACGGCGCGCGCGAAAGGAGCCGATTCTCTGACCACCGGCGGGAGCCAGTTGTCCAGGACCTTCCGAATCGAGTTTGTGAAGCGTCGCTCCAGTTTCATGAACAGTGCTTACCGCAATCGTACCGGGATACAAGCACGAGTTCGGCCCGGACTCCTATGTCGGAATTACGCCAAGCCGGTCTTGCGTGCGGGAAACTACGCATCGAAGACACCGTCAAGAACAGCCCTGCGCTCGGGAGTTGGCGTAACAACTTTCGAATCATACCCTTATCCTTTATACCCTTAATCACCGGGGACCATGTTTGTTACAATCAACAATTAGTGTGGTTGGCGTATTGTCGGAGGAAGTAACCGCGCGGGCAGACTCATGAATGGCTGTAAAGGCCGCCCAACCCTTTTGATTTCTGCAATTAAACGATTACGGCCCAGTCATCGAAAAAGCGCCCCTGTCTGGCCGATAAGTACTGTGAGCATCGAACCGCTTTTTGCATCGGAGCTCGGTTTCCGAGCCGAGTCCGGCGCGGGTTCATCGGCGCGTTCGCGGACGGGACTCATACAACTATGATCGGCGTGGGCGTAATCGGTTATGGCTATTGGGGACCCAATCTGGTGCGGAATTTTGCTGACAGCCCGGATTGCAAAGTGGTCGGTGTGTGCGACCGGAGTCCCCGTCGTCTCCAGCTCGCCGCGAGGCGTTATCCTGGTCTGTTCACAACCCTTCAGCCGAACGAGCTGATTGAGCGCACGGATGTGGACGCGATCGCGATCGCAACGCCTGTAAATTCCCACCTTGGACTGGCGCAGATGGTTCTGGCAGCCGGCAAGCACGTGCTAATTGAAAAACCGTTGGCGTCCAGTTCGGCGGAAGCGGAGGCGCTCATTGAAGAAGCCGAGCGCCGAAGCCGGGTGCTCATGGTGGACCATACCTTCCTCTATACAGGGGCGGTTCGCAAAATCAAGCAGTTGTTGGACTCAGGGGAACTGGGCACGTGTTGCTATTACGATTCGGTGCGCGTTAACCTCGGCCTGTTTCAGCCCGACGTGAACGTGATCTGGGATTTGGCGGTTCACGATCTCGCGATCATGGATTATCTGCTGCCAGGAGAAGCCAGCGCGGTGTCGGCCACCGGGATGGGACATTTGGCTGGTTGTAGCCAGAGCATCGCCTACATGACCTGCTTTTTCAATGACAGCCTTATCGCGCACGTTCACGTGAACTGGCTAAGTCCGATGAAAATCCGGCGGACGCTCCTGGGCGGCAACCGGAAAATGGTTGTATACGACGACGTGGAGCCGAGCGAGAAGGTCAAAATTTACGACAGGGGGGTCAGCGTCGCTGCAGGACCGGACAGCATTTACCAACAATTGATCGAATACCGGATGGGCGATATGTACGCTCCTCAACTGGATACTCGAGAAGCTCTCAGTGTCGAAGTGGCGGAATTCGCGCGCTGCATTCAGTCCGGCGATAAACCTTTGTCGGACGGCTTAACCGGCCTGCGAGTTATTCGCCTGCTCGAAGCGGCTACCCAATCCATGCTGCAGCGGGGAAATCCCGTGGAGCTTCCCAATCGGAGTTTGAAGAATGATTCCCTTTCTGGACTTGCAAACTGAATATCAAACCATCAAAGATCAGGTTCATTTCGCGATCAATAGAGTCCTAGACTCCAGCCAGTACGTCCTCGGCAAGCAAGTCGGTGAGTTTGAAACTGCGTTTGCGAAATACTGCGAAACGGTCCATTGCGTGGGCGTGAATTCGGGTACCAGCGCGCTGCATGTCGCGCTGCTGGCGGCCGGTGTTGGTACGGGCGATGAAGTGATCACGGTTCCTTTCACGTTCGTGGCGACAGTGGCAGCCATTTGTTATACCGGCGCGCGCCCGGTTTTTGTGGATATCGATCCGCGCTCGTTCACGATGAACCCAGCTTTTCTCGATGCGGCGCTCAGTCCACGAACCAAGGCTCTTCTTCCAGTCCATTTGTATGGCCAGGCCGCCGACATGGATCCGATTCTCGCCTTCGCGCGAAAACACGGCCTAGTTGTGATTGAAGACGCCGCACAGGCGCACGGGGCGCGGTATCACGGGAGGCGAGTCGGCAGTCTTGGCGACCTCGGCTGTTTCAGTTTTTACCCCGGCAAAAATCTGGGCGCTTATGGCGAAGGCGGGGCGGTGGTAACCAGCCACCACGAATATGCCCGGACGGTCCGCATGCTGCGGGACTGGGGCCAGGAGAAGAAGTATCATCACGTCTTGCAGGGATTCAATTACCGCCTCGAAGGTTTGCAGGGCGCGGTGCTCGGCGTGAAACTTCCGCGTCTCGATGAAGCCAACCGGCGGCGGGTTGCCAACGCCACACTCTATAGCCAGCTTCTGCAGGATTCCTTGGTCCAAACACCGGAATTGATGAGTTGGGGCTCGCACGTTTGGCACGTCTATGCCGTCCGGTCAGGAAAGCGCGAGGAACTGCAACGGGAACTCGCGGCCGCCGGGATTGAGACTCGGATTCATTACCCAATTCCGGTCCATCTAACGGAGGCGTATAGTCATCTCGGTTACCACGCAGGTGATTTCCCTGAGGCTGAAAAAGCAGCTGCGCAGGTACTCTCTTTGCCGATGTTTCCGGAACTGACCAAGGACCATATCCGGACCGTGGCTTCGGCAGTTCGAGGAGCGGCGTGCCTGGAGCCGGACAAGCTCGGTATTATGCCTGCCTGAGGACCGCTCTCGATGGGGCAGACGCCGTTTGTGAAAGTTTCCGAGTTTAACACGGGTCCCGTTTCCGACGTCCCTGTGGAGCCCGGCGGTTCTCCGGAACAGCGTAATCGCTGCATCGCCATCGGCGCAGTGGCTCTCACGGTTTTCCTAACGATTTTCACAGCCTGTTACTGGAACCGTTTTCTCGCCGCTTCTTCAGGCGGGACATCCTTCTTCGCGGCGGAGCAAATCCTCAAGGGAAGGATGCCTTATCGGGACTTTTTGTTCCTGACCCCACCGCTGCACGCTCTAAAGCTAGCGCTGCTAATTCACTTCTTCGGCGACCAACTGGTGGTGGCTCGGCTGGACGGGATGGTCGAGCGAATTCTGACCGGCTTGATGCTTTACTTCTGGCTGGTTCGTTTTTGCCGCGCCGCTTCCGCCATGCTGGGCGCGTTGGTTGCCATCATCCTGTTCGCCAGTGATGCCGCGGATTCGCTCGCCGATTATCACCATGATTCGGTATTCTGGGCCGTCGCGGCTGGACTCTGTGCCAGCGCCTTTCTTGCGCGCTCCTCGCTGGTACGGGGAACCGTCCTAGCGTTGGGTTCGGGTCTGTGTGCGAGCCTCTGCTTCTTGACCAAGCAGACGACCGGAGTCGGCATCCTTTCGTCCATAGCCGTGATGGTCGCATTCCTGGAATGGAAAGCCGGTCGGTCCCGCGCCGCGCACCGTTTTCTGCAGATGTTGATTGCCGCATGGGTACTTCCAGTGTTGGTATTTTTGGGTTGGCTATGGCGGGAACATGCCCTGACAAGCTTTGTGCAGTGCATGGTGACGGGAAGCAACTCGAAAGGCCCTTACCTGACGATCTTGACACGACCGTTCACGCAAAACACCTTCTTGTCAATCACTGCTAGCATTCTCACGCTCCTATTCGCATTTTGGGTCCGGCGAACCCGCCCAACCAGTCAACCCGAGTCGTGGCGAACCGTGGTTTGGGTAGTGTTTTTCATAGCGCTAATCGTAGGCGTAAGCACAGCGTCGGTCTTCACGGGAGCATGGTGGCCGGGTTCGGATCCGTTGCGGGGTCCTATCCCGGGAACGCGGGAGGCTCATCCGTTGCCATTCCCGACTCTGTTCTTCGACCTCGCCCAGGCGTTGATGCTGGAGTTGTCGATCACCGGAAGCATGCTAGTGTTTTTTTACTACGGCTTCCGGTTCACAAAGAATGGCCTGACGAGGCGGGAGGAACAGATCTGGCTCATGAGCGCAGCCTCGTTCGGCGTGGCGTACATGCTGTCGCTGTCCTGGGCAGCCTATTCACCAATGGTAGTGCCCGGGGTCGCGATGGTGGCGGCGCTCGCGCTCGACCGTTTGCAGGGCTCCAAGGGAAAAGGCTTCGCGATCGTTGCCGGCCTCTCTCTACTCTACGTTTACGGTGGTTTCGGGATGAAACTCCTCCGACCGCATGGTTGGATGTTCTGGTCCGAGCCATCGATTGCCGAGGCGCTGCACGCTTCGAAACTGCCCAAGCTCGCTGGCTTGCGTATTTCCGAGCCCACCCTGTCGCTTACGGAGGAGATCACTGCCCTGGTTCGGGCGCATACCAGACCGGGCGATTCGTTACTGGTCTATCCATACTTCCCCTTGTTCTACTCGCTAACCGAACGGGAGCCTTCGACTTATGTGTTCAATCATTACCTGGACGTTTGCCCAGACCCGCTTTGCCGCCAGGAAGCTGCCGCAATTCGCCGGCATCCACCGGATGCGATTATTTACATGGTGGAGGACGACAAACAACTAACACGCGATGAGAAGGTCTATCGGGCCGGAGGGAAAAGCGCTTCCCGGGGCGTGGCGCGAGCCATTGAAGATATCGCGCCCGGCTACCACAAACTTCTCTCCACCCAGATTCCCAATACTTTCCGAGTCATCGAGGTCTACACAAAGCGATAGCATGGCTGAAGGCGGACCAATGAAGAGAGAGACATCATGGCCAAGGTTTTAATGGGCGTGCTAGCCGAAGACGCGTCAGGATGGCGCGAGGGTTGCAAACGAGCCAGCGCCAGGTGTGCCAAACTTGGTAGGAATTACATGAGAGGCTGATCTAACGTGGAAGCCGGAGAACGGTCGCGTCTGACAGATAACGCAGTTCAACAAGTTGGTATGTGCTTGGATGAACCGGCGGCCTCGATCCGGTCTGATGGATCGGTTCTGGCCGTCGCGGGACGCGCCCTCGCACGCAGGCACAGCTGGCTTCTCATCGTATTTGTCTTGTCGTTCTTATTCTTCTCCGCTCTGAAATGCTTTAGGAGATTGTGGTACGACGAGCTGTTCATTTACTACGTAGCCAAACGACCTGGACTAAAAGGCATTTGGCTAGCTCTAACCCAAGGCGCGGACAACCATCCGATTCTGGGATATGTCCTTACCCAGTGGTCTCAGACGCTGCTCGGGGATTCCCCTTTCTCCATCCGCCTTCCAGCAATGCTTGGTTTTCTGTTGATGTGCATTTCGCTCTACCTCTTCGCCGAGCACCGCTTGCCCAAAATCTTCGCGGTAGCCGCAATGATTTTCCCCGCGCTCTCGGCGTCCGGCCTATACGCGGTTGAAGCAAGACCGTACGGTCCATTCTTCGGATTTTCGGCCCTCGCCCTCGTCTGTTGGCAACGCGCCGCGGAGGGGGCTAAGCGCCAACTCAATCTGGGTTTGCTAGCGCTCGCGCTCCTGGGCGCAATCCTCTGCCACGTCTACTCCGTCGTGGTTCTCGCCTGGCTTATTCTTGGGGAATTTGTGCGAACTCTGAAAAGCAAACGCATAGATTGGGCGATCTGGTCATGTCTTTTGATACCCGCGCTCGGTACGCTTTCTTACTTGCCACTCCTTCGATCGACGGAGATTGTACAGGTAATCGCCGGACCAGAGGACCGCCCCACTTGGTTTTCTCCGCTGTACACTTACTACCTATTGCTCGATCCATCGCTTGCGGCAGTCTTGCTAGCCCTTTTGCTCATATTCGTCATCACGAACAATTCGACCAAGGATCAGCCGGGGATGCCAAAATTACTTGGACTCCCGCAGCATGAGCTTACTGTTGTCGCTGGCTTGGCCTCGTTCCCGATCTTCGCGACCGTGCTCTCGGTGTTGACGACAGGCATTTATTGGCCGAGGCATGGATATGTATCTATCATCGGTCTCACAATTCTACTCGTTTTCTTTGTCGCCACTTACTCGCGACACCACGTAGCCGCCGGTGGACTCTTAGCAGGCAGTTTCCTCTTCTTTTATATTGTTGCTAAAACCATTTGGTTGATAGGCGCTTTCCATCCGTGGCCTAAAACCGCCGCGGATAACGCTACCCACGAGCTAGCTCTTTCCCGTGGAATATTGCCTCCAATGCCTCGAGGCTTGCCGATCGTTATTTCTAACGGAATCGAGTACCTAGAATTCTTCCATTACGCTGAGCCAGATATTGCGCCTCGGCTCTACTTCCTTACCGACCGCAATGCGGCCCTAAAATATAACAAATTCGAGGTTCCTGACGGCATCTATTCTCACATGAAGCAATGGGCGGGACTTCCGATGAATGTGGTGCCCTACGCAGAGTTCGTCGCGGCTCATCCACACTTTCTTGTCTATGGTGCCTGGGCCTCGCGGGAAGACTGGACACTCCGCAAATTGAGCGAAGACGGGGCCACGCTTTGGGTGAAAGGTGTCTATCGCAGTGCACGGGGCGATCTGCGCGAATTGCTGGTTGAGGTCAACGTAAACCGCGGCCACTAGAGGAGGCCGAGTTGGTTTCACACAAAGGCCTCTAGCGAGCGTATTGGCGCGCCATCCATTAGCTCAGCGAAATCCGTAGGTGGCGACGCAGCGCGCCACATCCCGTATTGAGTCTCGTATGTTCCGCCAGCTTGCTCCCGTGGCACGGCCCTCCGTGCGTGTGGTGAAAAGAATCGGAACATACTCAATCTTGAAACCATCGCGATGAGCGCGAATGATCCGCTCGGCTTCGAAAAAAGGGCTGCGTGACACCAAACCATACTGAAAAGGGTCACGCTTTCCAAGCTTTACACTTCCTGCATCGCCGACGCGGACTCCGAACAGCAGCGGCGGAATCAGATTGAATCCCACCGAAATGAACCGGCGCATGGGACTATAAACGGCCTTCCGGTTAGTCCGAATGCCGATAACTAAATCGGCGCCCGCCGCGAGCTTAGCGAACATGGTACGGAGGTTCTCAACCGGCCATTGACCGTCCGATCCCGTTGAATAGATGTGCGATCCTCGCGCCTGGTTGTAGCCACGCGTGACGGCGCCGCAGATGCCCTGATTCGCCTGGCTGACCCAGCGCAGCTCGGGCACCCGTTGCCCAAGCGATTTCAGCACGCTCTCGGTGGCGTCCGTACTGCCGTCGTTTACAACAACGATTTCCCAACGCAGGATAACCGACTCCATTTCGCGTAGCAGCCTGGCATGGTCGAGGATCACGGTCTCGATGGACTCCGCCTCGTTATACGCAGGCATCACGACCGACAAGAAATCAACCACGGTGGCAGGCGAAGGCGTCGGCACGTCGCCTATCGAGACCTCCGGCGGTATGCCGAGCGGCTGTCCAAAATCGAAGCCAACAGTTCCTCAATCCTCCCCCGGGCGTTTTCCGGATATGCATCGGCGAAATGCCTCATCCACGGATGGCAGATCTGCGATTCGAGATTAGCCAGCAAGGAGACGTGCGAGATTACTTCGCCGCGGGTTCCCTTTACCACTCCGCCTGCAGGCACCTCGCCATGGGCGTGCGAACCCGCCGTGATGAAGACGCCTCGCCGCAGCACTGTGCCGGGCATGACCAGGCAAGACACACAGACCACTACTCCATCCTCGATCGTCACGGGACTAGCTATGTGAGAAGGAGGTAGGGGATCGTTTAGCAGTGTCGTGGAGGAGAAAATCCAAACGAAGTGACCGATCCGGCTGCCGCGCCCGACATGAACATACCCGTGCAAGCGGCAATAATCGCCGATCACGCAATCTCCTTCAATGTCTGAATAGCTGCCCACCCGCAGATCGATGCCGGCACGTGTCCCCTCGCGCACGAGCGTGTGGTGCCCGGTTTGGAAATTGGGGCCCGTCTCGACGTCGCGATAGATGACCGCGTGGGAACGAATCGTGCTCCCGGGGCCAATCACGGTCCGACCCCGGTCATACGCAGTCGGATGGCCGAGGATCGAGTAGTCCTCGATGACCGTGTCGTCCCCAATTTCGACCCACGGATAGATTCGGACCGCGTCGCCGACGCGCACCCGTTCGCCGATTATCGCTTGTGATGAAATGTTTTGGCCGGACATGGGCATGACGAGGACAGAAAGCGCTGCTCCTTATCCTGATTCCGTTTCGCATCGAACGATTTAAGAACCTTGGACAAATTGGCCAATCCCCGCCTCATCTCGTCAGCTTAACGTGGCGGCGGTCCCCGCTGCCACTAGCGGTCCTCAGTTCTGCACCACGAAGGACCCGGAAGCATCGACTCTAACCGCCTGGCCTAGTCACGGCTTGAAAAGCTCCTGGTATGTCGCTGCACGCGAACTGGAGTAAAGTGCAGCCCGGTAGAAACGCGTCAAACGTGACGCAGGGTACCAACTCGATCCCCTTGGCTTTGAAGCGCCATCCCCAGAAGCAGCCCCACAAAAGCCATTCGCACCAGGTTGAATTTGTCGCCCTGGATGAGGACCAGATAGGTCCACGGCGTAAAGAGCGCGATGCACAGGTAGTTCAGACGCCAGTCGGACGAACGGTGGATGACGATTAGCAATGCCGGAAGCAGGAGCGTGCAATCCTGCGGGTAGGCATGCACGCTGATGAGGAGGCCGCCGGTAAGGGCCGCGGCCAGCCCGTATTCAAAATCCGTGCGGCGGGCGATCAGCCAAACGATGGCGGCGGTCGCCAGGGCGAGCAGCGCCTCGATGCTGTGCCGGTACGGGATGCCGAGCAACATACCATGAAAGTTGGGCATTATCTGCTGTTCCGGATCGGAAACCTGGCTTAGCATTTCGAAGTACTGGAAGGGCCAGCGGGCGCCGGCGGCTGCGAAGGAGACAGCGGTCAGGAACGCGCCGCCCGCCAGAAGACCGCCCAGCATTCTCCAACGCCGCTGGGCCACCATCACCAGCGGCAGCAGCAGAAACAGGTGGACCTTGATGGCACACAGAGACAAAAGAACTCCCGCGGCAAACGACCGTTTCGGGTGGATTAACAGCGCCGCCGCGATCAGCAGCAAGAGAAAGGTTAAATCCTGCCCATGGGCTAGAGCCAGGATGAGCGGCAGGGACCAGCAGCACGCCGCCATCGCGGCTTCCTTACCCGGAGTGCGCCAGAGCAGAATGAATCCCAACAGCGCGCATACGCAGAGAGCCTGCCACAACAGGTACGACTGCCGGTACGGCAATTTTCCCAAAGGCCACAACAGCACGGCGTAGAATGGTGCGCGGTTAAAGCCAAGCGACTCGCCATAGAATCCCGCTGACTCCATCTGTACCCTGGAGATTTTCCGGAGATCGTACAGTTGGGGCGTTCCTACCAGGCGGGCGCCCGCATACAGTTGGAGATAGTCATTCTGTCCGCTTGCAAGATAGTGCAAGCCACCGCGGAGGAGAAAGAGCACGATAGCGAGACCCAGTAGAGCCGCCATGCACATTCCGGCACGGGACAGCGTTTTGGGTTTGCCGGATTGCATTGGGTCGGCTCTAAGGCGTCAGACTTGCTCTCTCACTCCGGTGGACCAAGACCGGGTACCAGCCCGGGTCAACAGCCATGGCAACCAGCAGCGCGATGAGCGGCAGTACCATCATTGAGCCCAGCCCGTGTCCGTATGACAAGAGCTGATATGGCAGCGGAGTCAGAAGAATTACGCATAGCAAATTGACCCACGTAATGGTGGTCCGGCTTACCACGATGAGCAAGGCGGGTATCAGAAGGGAGGCATCCTGCGCGCCAGCATGATGACTCACCAGCAGGCTCCCGGTGATCACCGCGGCCATGCCGTAGGCAAAGTCCGCACGGCGAGCGATGATCCAGACCATGCCGGCGACGACAAAGTCGAGCAATATTTCAGGCAGCAATTGATCCGAGAAGGGTTGCAGCAGGCCGCGAAGGTTGGGGAATACGTCCTCGCGCGGAGCAATCGCCCCGGAAGAGAGGGTTCTTAACATTTGCATGGGCCAATCCAGACCCGCCACCGCGAACGAGATGGCAATCAGAATAGTGGCGCCCAGCAGAAAACCGGAGGCCATTTTCCAGCGCCGTTGTCCCAAGAGGAGCAGTGGCAACAGAAGAAACAGGTTGAACTTGATGGCCAGCAAGCTCATGATGAGTCCGGTTGCCAGCGGACTCTTTCCGTGAAATTTGAAAGCCAGAGCTAGCAGCAAGAGAAGCAGGGTCACATCCTGCGCCAGTGCAAAGACGATCCACAGCGGTAACGACCAGCAGCAAGCGAGGATGGTCAACCTTGTGTTGGTGATGGGCCACAGCGTCACAAATCCAACGAGTGCCGCCAAGGATAAACCCTGCCAGATTAGAAGAGCCGCATGGTAAGGAAATTTGCCAAGCGGCGAAAGCAGTGCGGCATAAAAAGGCGGCCGCACGAAATATTCGAGCGCTGGGCCGTAGCCTCCAATTGCGTTGATCTGCTCTTGCCGAAAATGTGCGCGATCGTATAAATAGGGCGTGCCCGCCAAACGAGCGCCAGTATAGAATTGCAGGAAATCATTTTTCCCTGCGACTACATCGCCCAGAAAGGGGCGGATCGGCAGGAACGTGATCATCAGTCCCAGCAGGAGAGCGGCGTAGTAGCTTCGCCCGGAGAGATTCAGCCAAGTCTCCAGAACTGTGGCGTGAGGATTGGCCGAATTCATTGCGCCCGGCCGGCCTTAGGAACTGACGCGGCTGGGCACCATGCGTAACCCGCTTGCACCCGCTTGTTCACCGGCGGCACCGCCTTCATGATATTCGGCATCCTGATTGACGCACCAGACATCATAGACGGGTCTTCCCGCCAGGATGTTCTCTACAGTCAGCATGGCGGTCATCATGGCGTGGTCCTGGTTGTTGTACTTATGCATTCCGTTGCGGCCGATCAGGTGTAGGTTGGGGCAGCGCTGCTCGATCTCCTGGCGGATGATCGCCACGTTTTGCGCATACTGATCGTCGTACACGGGGTAGGCTTTGCGTTGGCGCACTACACAACCGTCGGTGATGTCCTCGGGCTTCGCCACTCCGATCTGGGCCAACTCGCGCTTAGCGAGTTCGATCAGTTCCGCATCGGTCGAATTCCAGAGACCATCGCCCTCGAAGCAGAAATACTCGAGCCCGTAGCAGCTATATGCGGGATCAGGAACCATCTCCGGCGACCAGGACTTGTAATTCTGAATGCGGCCCACTTTCACGCCGGGATCGTGAATGTATATCCAGTTGTCGCTGAAGGCTTCTTGATTTTTCAAGATCAGAGCCACGGTCAGGAAATCGCGGTATTTGAGCGATCGGCCGGCTTCGCAGGCTGCGGGCGTTAGCGGCGGATCGAGCGATTGCGCCAGTTGCCGCACAGGCGCCGAGGAGATGACGTGATCGGCCAAAACCGAGCCTGAAGCGCCATCGGACGACTGGTATTGCACGGTCCAACGCTCATTAGCAGGATCGAGCCGGCATTGGCTGACTTTCTGGCCCATTAAAATCTCGCCGCCCATTTCCCGAATTTTCCGCGCGCAAACTTCCCACATCATTCCGGGACCTTTACGCGGATACCGGAAGGAGTCGATGAGCGATTTGATGACCTGTTTGCGGTCGCCCGACGCTCGCTTGGGGAACAAGCCATTGCGTATGGCTGAGCCAAGCGAGAGGCCTTTGATTCGCTGGGCCGCCCAATCTGCCGAGATATCCTTGCAGCTCATCCCCCACACTTTTTCGGTATACGTCTTGAAAAAGATGCGGAATAAACGGGCTCCGAACTGGTTGGTGACCCAATCCTCGAAGCATTTCGGATTGGCCTTGGGAGCCAGCCGCGCTTTTGCATAGGAGAGGGCGCACAGTCCTGATTCAATGATGCCCAGCTTTAGGAGCGCTTCAAATGGCTTTAGCGGGTAAGAGTAGAACTGGCCGTTGTAAAAGATGCGCGACGACCGCGGCCGTTCCAGCATATCTTCCGGCAGGATCTCGGTCCAGAAATCCTCGACCTGGCGGGACTTCGAAAAGAACCGGTGGCCGCCTATGTCGAAGTGAAAGCCCTTGTACTGAACCGTGCGGGACAAGCCTCCGACGTACTTCGGGTCTGCTTCCAGTACCGTGACGGAGACGCCGCGCTTGGCGAGTAAATAGGCCGCGGTGAGTCCCGCCGGACCGGCTCCAATGATCGCGACTCTTTGATTAGCTCTCACAGCTCTGACCAGGTTACCTGCACAGCAATTGAATCGCCGAATCACCGGCGCATAACGGAGCGAGCCTCATGCCGCGCCCCGAACGAATATTACCGAGAGCTGGTCCTCATAGACTTTCTTCCAGCCGGGTAAATACCCTAGCACTCGCGTCGGTGGCGCATCTTTTCGGAACAGACAATAATCGATGCGATACTTCTCGAGCAGGAGCTTGGGATCTTCCGACAGAGTCGCCCATCGGCCATACTCGGCCAGCACACCGGTCCAATCAAATATGTCGCCCCGGCCATCAATGAAAACCTTTTGTTCCGGAAGCGCCCAGATCAGATAGCCGCCAAAGTCATACCCGTTCAGCATTCGCCCCTTCAGTCCGGTTCGCCGGATGTATTCGACGGCTTGCACGGGGCTGTCTTTGATTACTTGTGACTGAATTTGCCTGGGGTTCGGAAATGCCGCAACGATAATCCACACCGCCGCCCCAATCATAACCGCGTTGGCGAGGCGCAAGTCTCGGACGGGGTCGTACTTGTCCCAGGCGTTGGCAAGCAACCGGCAGATAATCGGCGCAGCGAGAATGCCAAAGACAAACAGCATGCGTTGGTGCCGGATTGCCAGCCCAAATCCCAGCGCCAATAGGATCAATTCCTCCAGACGCAGCTTGGTCCCCCGCAACAGCACCATAAGGAAAAACCAGGCTGCCACGCCGAACAAGACGGCGGCGCGCGGATCGAGCAGATCGAGTGGGAGCCACTCCGTGATATTGGCCAGGCTCTCCGATTGTTTGCCGAACACGTTAAACGGATAAAGCGGCAAACGCCAGCCAATAGGATTAACGATCAACGCGGCAACTGACAATGCGGCACTAACTGCCAGCAGCCGGCGTTGTTCCGCGGGCCAACGCGAGCACACTAGCGAGCCGGCTTGCCATTCGAAAAAAGAGCAGGCGAGAAAAATACCCAGCACCATCAACCCAAGCGCCCACGAACCGTGGGAGTTGACCCATAGGGCGAACAGCGCCGGTAGCGCCCAGAACCAGCGCTGGTCTCGCGTCCGTGCCAGAAGCACGACGAGGAGCTCCGCTACGAGAAACAGGTAACCCAGAATATGAGGCCTGATCGCCAGCCCGACGGTTCCAAAGAACCACGCCACCAGGCCGCCAAGCAGGGAGATCTTGGCGTTTCCGGAATAGAGGGAGCAGACCGCGTATACCATGACGAACAATAACGACGGCAGGGCGCAGAGCCAGATCATCAGCCCCGTGTACCCACCGGCCAGGTAAGTGGCATAGATCGCTACCTCAGACAGCCATTCATGGGCGACCCAGGGATGGTTCGCGGTGGTGAACGAAAACAGATCGGCGCTGGGAATCGAATGAGTGGCCCAAACGATCTCGCCAACCTTGAGATGCCACCAGAGGTCGGGATCGTTGAAGCGTTTACCGACCGTCAGGACGGTTAAAACAGTCAGCGCAAAGCAGAGCGCAACCGGAAAGGAAAACGCGGCGCGCAGAAAATAAATGATCTTCGACCGGGAGGCGGCAGCCGGGGCAACCTGCGGAACAGTGGCATCCCATTCCACAGCATCCATGACCGGCTCACGCGGCATCGATGTCCTCCGGCGATGATCGTATCAGCCGGTGGAGGTAGGCTCGGGAAATGCTCAGGCTCCGAGCAGCCAACGTCTTGTTGCCGTTGCACTCCCGAATCGCCGTGTTCGCCAGTCTAATTTTGTACTGGCGCAATTGGTCTTCAAACGAACCGGTGGCCTGAGGATCTCCGATGCCCATCAGATCGATCTGCTGTAAAGGCTCCGGCAGGTTTTCCGGACCGATACTTTCGTTCTCGGCCAGAATGACCGCCCGTTGGATGACATTCTCGAGCTCGCGAACGTTTCCCGGCCAGTCGTACTCGAACAACAGCGCCATAGCATTGGGCCGTATCTCGGAGACGGTCTTGTGGTAGGAGGAAGCGTATTGCCGCATGAAATGGTCGGCCAATACGGGGATGTCCTCAATCCGATCACGCAGCGGAGGGACGTGGATACGCATTACGTTGACCCGGTAAAAAAGGTCTTGCCGGAAGGCACCCTCATCCACCATCTCCATCAGATTCCGATGGGTGGCAAACAGAATCCGAGCTTTGAGGGGAATCAATTTGCCACTTCCAAGACGGCTGAATTCCCTCTGCTGAAGGACGCGCAGCAACTTCACCTGCGTCTGCTGGCTGAGCTCGCCGATTTCATCGAGCAGCAGTGTCCCCTTGCCGGCCTGTTCCATGTAACCGTCGCGGCTGCCGGTGGTGCCC
>Ga0070731_10001655_pt1 | contig 22560 bp, 26 predicted proteins | sample Coa_R1_2_FD_66448 | JGI IMG/M metagenome (GOLD analysis project Ga0070731, IMG submission 66448) | Surface soil microbial communities from Centralia Pennsylvania, which are recovering from an underground coalmine fire - Coalmine... | ecosystem: Environmental > Terrestrial > Soil > Unclassified ... | reverse complement strand
GACCCCACAACTCATCGCTGACCAACGGCTGCGCCATCGCTCTCATCCTCCCCGACGAGGTTGACGGCACCCCCCTTCGCCAGCCAGACACGGGTCCCTGCTTTTCGTTAGACGGTCTAAAGAGCGGCGCGGCGCCTGCTGAGAGCGGCGCCTGCGCCGTCTTCCTAGGCGGCCGCCCGCCGCTCGGCGAGCTCGACGAGCGCGCCCTCGCGCAGCCCGGTGCGCGCGACGCGCAGCGGCGTTCGCAGCCGCTCCTGCAAGGCCGCGAGGATGACGGCGCCCGCCGTGAGCGTCCGTGCGCGGTGCGGCGGCAGGTCGTACCGCCGGATCAAGTCGTCTGACGACGTGGTGGCGAGCAACGGGAGCAGCGTCGCGAACTCGTCGCAGCCGAGGCGGGCGCCTGCGATGCGGCGCAGCGTCCGCGCGCTGCCGCCGACGGCGAGCGCCGCCTGCGGCTCGGGCGGGTCGAACCCGCCGAGCAGCGCAGCGACCTCGTGCTTCGCCGCCTCCACGGCGGCGACGCCGGACGGGTCGCCCGCGAGCAGACGCCGTGTCAGCCGCAGTGAGCCGATGTCGAGCGAGCCGATCCAGGTCGGGCCGCCGTGCCTGGTGCCGACGGTGACCTGCGTCGAGCCGCCGCCGACGTCGACGACGGCGACGCGGCGCCGGACGAGCCCCGTCGTCCCGGCGAGCGCGCCGACGAAGGCGAGCCGGCCCTCCTCCGCGGCGCTGAGGATGCGCGCCGGTGCGCCCGCCGCGCGCTCGACGGCGTCGAGAAGCTCGTCACCGTTCGACGCCTGACGGCCCGGGCTCGTGATCAGCACGTCGAGATGGGTGGTCCCGGCCTCGCGGGCGGTGTGCGCGAGAGCGGCGACGACCGCCGCCGTCTCCTCCAGCTTCCGGGCGGAGATCAGGCCGTGGGACTCCACGTCGGCTCCGAGCCCGACGGCTTCGCGGACCGTCAGTACCTGCTGCCCGTCGTCGGCGACGAGCAGACGGACCGTGTTCGACCCCACATCGACGACGCCCACCGGCACAGGTTGATCGTGACGAGCCAATCTGACGACATCTGTACCCACGCCGTCCAGGATCACGAATTTCGGGTGAACGATGGGTGACGCTCTGGTTACCGAGTGTAGACGCCCGCCGCGGTCCGTATGCTTCGGCGCGATGCGGAACGACCGGCTCCTCGTCGCGGCTGCCGTGATCGCGGCGGTCGTGCTCTTCGTGATTGCGATCGTCTACTGGGCGGAGCCGGCGAAGTCGCTGCCCGGGTTCTTCCCGGGACACCAGGCAGGTTCGACGCATCACCACGTGAAGCACGGGATCGCCGCGTTCCTCGTGGGGCTCGCCTGCCTTGCGTTCGCCTGGTTCCGGTCGGGGCCGAAGGCGAAGCGCGCCGCGACGTGATCGTCGCCGCACTGATCTCCTACCCCCGCGCGATCGTGCTGGGGCTCCTGCAGGGCGTCTCGGAGCTGTTCCCGGTCTCGAGCCTGGGCCACACCGTGATCCTGCCGGGGCTCCTCGGTTGGCACATCCACCAGAACGACCCCTACTTCCTCGATTTCCTGGTCGCGACGCACCTCGCCACGGCGATCGTGCTCCTCTTCTTCTTCTGGCGCGACTGGGTGCGGATCCTGAAGGGCATCGGCCGTTCGATTCGCGATCGCGGCATCGACCCCGGCGACGCCGACGCGAAGCTCGCGTGGCTGCTCGTCGTCGGGACGATCCCCGCCGGGATCCTCGGCCTCCTCCTGCAGGACACCCTGCGAAAGGCATTCGCGTCGCCGAAGATCGCGGCCTCGTTCCTGATCGCAAACGGCGTGCTGTTGTTCGGCGCAGAGCTGCTTCGCCGTCGCGCCCCGAGGACGGCGGAGGACGACGACGTGCGGATCGCCCGGCAGGTCTCCTACCGCGACGCCGGAATCATCGGGACGATTCAGTCCCTGGCGCTGATCCCCGGGTTCTCCCGCTCGGGGGCGTCGATGGGCGGCGGCCTCTTCGTCGGCCTGTCGCACAAGGACGCCGCGAGGTTCGCGTTCCTGCTCGCGACGCCGCTGATCGGCGCCGCCGCGCTGCTGAAGCTGCCCGAGCTCTTCGGACACACCGGCGACGGAGTGCGCGGCCAGGCCCTCGTCGCGGCGATCTGCTCCGCGGTCACGGCGTTCCTCGCGGTGAAGTTCCTCATGCGCTTCTTCGAGACGAACACGCTGTCGCCGTTCGCGATCTACTGCTTCCTCGCCGGGCTCGGCTGCCTCCTGTACTTCATGGTTTAGCCTGTGTCGATCTGGTAAACAGGCCGGGCCGTGCCGGTCCGCTTGACGCCCCAGAAGCGGGAATTCTTCGATCTCTTCACGCGCGCGTCGGGGAATGCACGCGACATGGCGCGCGTCCTGGTCGAGCTGCTCGAGGACTGGCCCGAGAGCCGCGAGCGGCTTCGCGACGTCCGCGAGCTGGAGACCGAGGGGGACCGGCTCACGCACGACGTGATCAACCTGCTCAACCGGACGTTCGTCACGCCCTTCGACCGCGACGACATGTACCGCCTCGTAACGGCGATCGACGACGTCTGCGACTACATCGACGAGGCGGCCGACAACATCGACGCGTACGAGGTGCTCGAGGTGCCGGAGAAGGCGCGGCAGCAGGCCGAGGTGATCCACCGAGCCGCGTCCCGCCTGCACGATGCCGTCGAGCTGCTCGAAGGGTTCAAGGACTCGCAGCGGCAGCTGGTCGCGGTGCGCGAGCTCGAGGACGAGGGCGACCGCCTGGAGCGCGAGGCGTTGGCCGAGCTCTTCCGGTCGGGTGCCGATCCGCTGACGATCATCCGCTGGAAGGACATCCACGAGCAGCTCGAGGAGGCGATCGACGCGTGTGAGAACGCCGCGGACGTGCTCGAGGCGATCCTCGTCAAGAACCGGTGACGCTGCTCGTCGTCACGATCGCCGTCGCGCTCGCGTTCGACTTCACCAACGGGTTCCACGATACGGCGAATGCCGTTGCCACCTCGGTCTCGACGCGAGCCTTGTCGCCGCGACTCGCGGTGCTCGTCGCGGCGGTCGCGAACCTCGCCGGCGCGTTCGCCACCACCGCCGTCGCGAAGACCGTCGGCAAGGGGATCATCGACAGCGGTCTCGCGAATCCACGGACGGTGCTCGCGGCCGTGCTCGGCGCGATCGTCTGGAACCTCGTCACCTGGTGGCTCGGCCTGCCGTCCTCGTCGTCGCATGCGCTGATCGGCGGCCTCGTCGGCGCGGCGCTCGTCCAGTCGGGTGAGAAGGGCGTGCAGTGGCACGGGCTCGCGCACAAGGTCGTGATCCCCGCCGTGTGGGCGCCGACGATCGCATTCGCGAGCGCGTTCCTGCTGCTGCTCGGGATCTACTGGGGGTTTCAGCGCCTGACCCCCGGTGTGGCGAACCGTTCGTTCCGGCTGGGCCAGCTCGCGACGGGCACGTGGGTTGCGTTCACGCACGGCGCGAACGACGCGCAGAAGACGATGGGCGTGATCGCCCTCGCGCTCTACACGCACGGCGACATCTCGACCTTCTACATCCCGACGTGGGTGAAGATCGCAGCGGGCCTCGCAATCGGCCTCGGGACGTACGCCGGCGGATGGCGCATCATGCGCACGATCGGCCAGCGCGTCTTCCAGATGGATCCGCCGGCCGGGTTCGCGGCGCAGGCTTCCGCCGGCGCGGTCATCTGGGCATCGACGAGATACGGCTATCCGCTGTCGACGACGCACGTCGTGTCCGGCGCCGTGATGGGAGCCGGTGCGACGAAGCGCCTGTCGGCGGTGCGCTGGGGCGTCGCCGGGAACATCGTGTCCGCCTGGGTGTTGACGATCCCGGCCGCCGCCGCGGTTGCCGCTGCCTTCTGGTTCCCGGTGAAAGCCGTCTTCTGATGAGGATCGGGCTCGGGCCACGCCCCGGCGAGATCCACGACCTGCTCGCGCAGGCAGGCGACGCCGTCCTCGCGGTGACGCGCGCGGTCGAGCAGCGCTTCCTCGGCTGGCCCGGCGGAACCCCGCAAGAGGAGGTGAAACGGCTCGAGCACGAAGCGGACGCAGTCGTCTCGCAGCTGCTCGTCACGGCGAACAGCATGTTCGTGACGCCGTACGATCGCGAGGACATCGTGGAGCTCGCGTTCCGCGTCGACGAGGTCGCCGATCTCGCGGAGAGCGCCGCAGAGCTGCTCGGGCTCTACGGAGTCGAGACGCCGACGAGACAGTCGTTCCAGCTTTGCGCGCTCCTCGTCCGGGCCGCAGAGCAGCTCGCGTCCCTGCTCGCGGAGCTGAGGAACCTCCGCGGCTCGGCGCCGCAGATCGTGGCGATCGAGCAGATCGAGGACGAAGCCGACACGGCGGCCCGCGCGGCGCGCGTCAGCCTCTTCAAGGACGACCGGATCGACCCGGTCATCGTCATCCGCTGGAAGGACATCTACGAAGCACTCGAGGACGCCGTGGACGCGTGCGAGACGGCCGCGAGCCGCGTCGGAAACATCCTCGTCAAGAATGCGTAGCGATTCGGTGAAGGGCCTGCGAAAACCGCTGCACGTTGGGCACACTGGACGTGGATGCCGCCCAAGCCGAGCCCGCTGCTCTGCGAGCTCCACGCACACACGACGTGGAGTGACGGTGCGTTTTCCATCCGCGAGATCTGTGACCTCTACGGGCGCCGCGGCTTCGACGTCCTCGCGATCACCGACCACACGACCCGCGACCCCGGGCACGTCGACGAGCGCGTCTACGCCGGCTACCTCGCCGAGGTCGAATGCGAGGCGGAGCGCGCCGAGCGGCTCTACGGCCTGCTCGTCCTACCGGGCCTCGAGCTGACCTACGACGACCCGGATCCGGCACGCGCGGGACACGCCGTCGCGATCGGTTTGCGGGAGTACGTCGGCGTCGCCGGCGGCCTCGAGTCTGCGCTCGCCGCCGCGCGTGCGCACGGGGCGGCGCTCGTCGCCGCCCACCCGTCTTCGCTCGAGGAAGCCCTCACCGCCTCGCGCCACACTGCCGCCTTCGCGGCGCGCCCCGACGAGCTCGTGCCTCTCGTCGACCGCTTCGAGCTCTTCAACCGCGACACGCTCTATCGCTGGGTCGCCGCTGCAGGGTTGCCGGTCGTCGCCAACGGCGACTTCCACCGGCTCGAGCATCTGGCCACGTGGAAGACGCTGCTGCCGTGCCCGAAGACCGAGGACGCGGTGGTCGCCTACCTCCGCTCGGCGCGGCCCGCCTACCTCGTCCGGCTGGACGAGGAGCCGGCGGCCCTGGCGGCCTGAAACTGTTTCGTGCCGGAGGCACGAAACAGTTTCTAGACGGGATGGGACGCGTCCGAGAACTCGCGGAACTCGCCGGTGACGAGATAGACGACCTGCTCGCCGATGTCGACGGCGTGGTCGCCGATCCGCTCGACGCAGCGTGAGATCACCAGCATGCGCAGGCCGTACTCGCGCTCGTCGACCGACGAGCCGAGCGAGAGCACGTCCTCCGTCGCATTCCGGTTCGCGCGGTCGATGAGCTCGTCGAGCTCCACCAGGGTCTCGGCCTTGCCGGCATCCCGGCTCGCGAACGCGTCCATGGCGACCCGGATCATCTGCTCGGCACGCTGCCCCATGTCCTCGACGGAGTGGGCGATGCGATCGTCGGAGACGTCGAGGTCGCCCATCAGCTTCGTCAGCTTGGCGACCGTGACGCAATAGTCGGCCATGCGCTCCAGGTGGAGGTTCACCCGGAGCACGGCCAGCACGAACCGGAGGTCTGCAGCGACCGGCGTCTGGCGCGCGAGCAGCGACTGCACCCCTTCTTCGATCGCCGCGTAGCGCTTGTCGACCTCGTCGTCGAAGAGGATCACCTCGTCGGCGAGCTCGTAGTCGCCGCGCGCGAGCGCGTTCAGCGACGAGCGGAGCGCTCGTAGGACGAGGTCGCCTTCTTCCTGGAGCGACGCCTCCAGCTGCGATAGCTCTTCGTTGAAGGAAAGTCTCATCCGAAGCGCCCGGTGACGTAACCTTCGGTGCGCTCGTCCGAGGGCGACGTGAAGATCTTCTCGGTCGCGTCGTACTCGACGAGGATCCCGTGTCGGGTGCCGTCGTCGTGCACGTCGAGGCTGAAGAACGCGGTCATCTCGGCGACACGCGCGGCCTGCTGCATGTTGTGCGTGACGATGACCAGCGTGTACTCGCGCTTCAGCTCGTGCATCAGGTCCTCGATCGCCGTGGTGGAGATCGGGTCCAGTGCGGACGCCGGCTCGTCGAGCAGGATGACGTCGGGCTCCACCGCGATCGCTCGTGCGATGCAGAGCCTCTGCTGCTGGCCGCCCGAGAGGCCGAGCGCGGATCTCTTGAGCCTGCTCTTCACCTCGTCCCACAACGCGGCGCCGCGCAGCGCCTGCTCGACGCGGTCGTCGAGGTTGTCCTTCATGCCGTGGATCCGCAGGCCGTACGCGACGTTGTCGTAGATCGACTTCGGGAACGGGTTGGGGCGCTGGAACACCATGCCGATCCGGCGGCGCACCTCGATCGGGTCGACGCCCTTCCCGTTGAGATCGATCCCGTGGTAGAGCACCGAGCCCTCGATCCGCGCGCTCGGCACGAGATCGTTCATCCGGTTGAGACACCGCAGCACGGTGGACTTGCCGCAACCCGAAGGGCCGATCAGCGCCGTGATCGCGTGCTCGCGGATCGCCAGGGACACGTCCTTCACCGCGGTCGCCTTTCCGTAGTGCACGGTGAGCCCGGCGATGTCGAAGACGACGTCGCCTTTCGCGGGCGGCGCCTGGGTCTGAGGGACGGTGATCGTGCTCATCTGCGCGGCCGGACTCGACACTCTCGCAGTCTCCTGACGGCGGTGCGAGCCGGGGGTACATGGGATGTGAACGTCGTGTGACGGAGTGGTGACACGGGGCGCGGGGCGCGGATGCGGCTGGAATCCTTGCGCGCGTGGAAGCGGCTTCCGTTCCCGCAGGGCTCCCGCGGACCCGACGTGCCGGCGACCGGATCGGCGACCGCGTGCTCCACTGGGTCACGATGGGAGCGGCGATCATCGGGCTCCTCGTCGTCGCCGCGATCATCTGGCGGGTCGTCGACGGCGCATGGCCGGCCGTCAAGGCGTACAAGGTCGCGTTCCTCTGGCACAACGAGTGGAACGCCGTCACGAGCAAGTTCGGCGCCCGCGACTTCATCATTGGCACCGTCGTCACCTCGTTCGGCGCGATGCTGCTCTCCGCGCCGCTCTCGATCGCGATCGGCCTGTTCCTGAGCGAGCTCGCCCCGCCGGCGATCCGAACGCCGATCGGGACTCTCGTGGACATGCTCGCCGCAGTGCCGAGCGTCGTCGTCGGTCTTTGGGGCATCTACGTGCTCGCGCCGTTCGACGCTCGCCACCTCGCGCCGTTCCTGCATTCGATCCTCGGCTGGATCCCGATCTTCGGCGGCGACCCACATTCCGAGTCGACCGTCTTCACGGCCATCCTCGTGCTCACGATCATGACGCTGCCGATCACGTCGTCGATCTGCCGCGAGCTGTTCATCGGCGTGCCGACGGAGCTCGAGGAGGGTTCGATCGGCCTCGGTGCGACGCGCTGGGAGATGGTGCGGACGGTCGTCGTCCCGTCGGTGCGCGGCGGCGTCGTCGCCGCGGTGATCCTCGGTCTCGGACGCGCGCTCGGCGAGGCGATCGCGGTGACGCAGGTGATCGGCAACTTCATCCCGCTCCACCTGTCGCTCTTCTCTCCCGGCGACACGATCGCAAGCCGCGTCGCCAACCAGTACCAGGGCGCCGTCAGCGACATCCAGATCGCCTCGTTGATCTATCTGGCGCTCATCCTGCTCGTGATCACGTTCATCACGAACTACGCCGCGCAGCGGGTCGTGAAGCGGTTCGAGTTCCAGCGGACGGGCGGCGACTGATGAGCGCCCAGCCGATCAGCCTGAAGGCAACCGGTCGTGCGAGGCGGCGCCTGCTCGTGAACAAGCTGGCGGAGGGCACGTCCGTGCTCGCGGCGGTCGCCGCGATCGCGGTGCTGGCACTCGTGGTGTGGTCGGTCGGGAGTCGTGGCATCGGCGCGATCAACCTCGGCTTCTTCACCAAGAACCCGCCCCTCTTCGGCGAGAGCGGAGGCGGGATCGCGCCCGCGATCGTCGGAACTCTCCTCCTGGTTGCGATCGCGACCGTCTTCGCGCTTCCGACCGGCGTGCTCACCGCGCTGTACGTGAGCGAGTTCTCGTCGCGGCGCTTCGCGCAACAGATCCGTCTCTGGCTCGACGTACTCAACGGATTCCCGTCGATCGTGATCGGCGTGTTCGTCTACGCGCTCTGCGTCAAGGTCAAGGTTCCTGTCCTCGGCATCGGACGCCACCAGAGCGCGATCGCCGGCGGCTTCGCGCTGGCGGTGATCATGCTCCCGCTGGTCGCACGCTCGACGATGGAGGTGCTCGCGCTGGTGCCGAACCATCTGCGAGAGGCGAGCCTCGCGCTCGGTGTCTCGAAATGGCAGACCGTGCTGCGCGTGGTGCTGCCGACGTCGATGGGAGGCATCCTCACCGGCACGACGCTTGCCGTCGCCCGCGCCGCGGGCGAGACCGCGCCGATCCTCTTCACGTGCTCGATCGCCGCGCAGGTCGTGGTGTGGAACCCGACGCACTCCATGCTCTCGATGCCGCTGCTGATCTTCGAGTACTCCGAGTCGGCCGATCCGACGCAGCACCAGCAGGCGTGGGCAACGGCGTTCTTGCTGATCCTCTTCGTGCTCGTGACGAGCCTGACGGCGCGCCTGCTCCTGGAGCGCTCCCGGCGCAAGCTCGGGCTCCAGCGCTAGTCCGTTCACCACTCCGTCACCTCGTGGTCACACGGCGTCAGCCCACGCCGCGACCGGGCGGCGGCACGCTGGCGCGTGAGACACGAACCCCAGTTACAAGGAGAGAGACGTCATATGAAAAGAGGGCTCGCCCTCATCGCCGCCGCGGCGGTCGCGCTCCTCGCGGTCGCCTCCGCCGGGGCCAAGAGCGAGGACACAACGCTCACGGGCGCGGGCAGCACGTTCGTCGCGCCGCTCGTCTCCGCGTGGACGCCCGCCATCGGCCACGCCTTCGGAATCACCGTTCAGTACAGCGCGGTCGGGTCGGGCGCCGGCATCGCGGCGATCACCAGCCACCAGGTCGACTTCGGTGCCTCGGACGCGCCGCTCAGCCCGGCGCAGCAGGCGGCGTGCTCCGACTGCGTGCAGATCCCGTGGGCGCTGTCGGCGGTCTCGGTGTTCTACAACGTGCCGGGTGCGCCGGTCCACGTGCATCTGGATTCGGCGACCATCTCAAAGATCTTCCTCGGACAGATCACGAACTGGAACGACCCGGCGATCGCCAAGCTGAACCCGGGGGCGAACTTCCCGGATCTCAAGATCACGCCGGTCTTCCGGTCGGACGGATCGGGCACGTCGTACGCGTTCACCGACTATCTGTCGGCCGTCAACCCGACGTGGAAGAGCAAGATCGGCGTCTCGACCCAGCCGGCATTCCCGGCGGGCGTCGGCGCCAAGGGATCGAGCGGCGTCACAGGCGTCGTGTCGCAGACCAAGGGCGCGATCGGCTACGTCGATATCGCCTATGCGATCAAGAACCACCTTCACTTCGCGGCTGTCAAGAATGCGGCCGGCAAGTATCTCTACCCGTCGCTGAGGCGTATCCAGGACGCGGCGCTCGCATTCCCGAAGGTGCCGGCGGACAACGAGATGCACATCGTGAACCCGCCGAAGTCCGCGTCGACCGCGTACCCGATCAGCACGTACACCTACGTGATCGTGCACAAGTCGAGCACGCATGCCGCCGAGTTGCGGAAGGTGATCTTCTGGGCGCTCACGCAGGGCCAGGGGAACCAGTTCGCGGCCAAGCTCACCTTCGCGAAGCTGTCGACGGTGAAGTCGGTGCTCGTCGCGGCCGAGAAGACGCTCAAGTCAGTGCAGAGCGCCTCCTAACCCTAGAGCGGAAACGAAGCACGCACACGGAGCCCGCGCCCGCGGGCTCCGTGTGCTTCCACCTCGCCGCCCGCCGCCGCGACGACGTGCTTGACGATCGCAAGCCCGAGGCCCGTGCCGCGCGTCGACCGTGCGGCATCGCCGCGATAGAAGCGCTCGAAGATCCGCTCGAGCGAGTCCTCCGCCACCCCGACACCGTCGTCGGCCGCCGTGAGGATCGCGAAGTCTCCGGCCCGCTCGATCGACAGTGTGAACCGTGAGCCGTGGCCGGCGTACCGGATCGCGTTCTCGACGAGGTTCTCCGCGACGATCCGCAGCATGCGCGGCCGGAGCGGCAGGTCGACGCTCGAATCGCCGGCCGCGGACAGCTCGACGCCGGCTCGTGCGGCGGCAGGTGCGAGCTCTTCGACGACCTGCTCGAGCACCGGCAGCGCGGTGGTGTGCCCGAGCGACACGACCTCCTTGCCGCTCTCGAGCTCGGACAGGAACATGATCTCGTCGATCAGCGCGCCGGCGTTCTCGACCTCGGCGCGCGCGTGCTCGAGCAGCGTGGGGATGTCCGCGTCCGGCAGTTCGGCGGACTCGAGCAGCGCGAGGATCCGCGCGAGCGGTGTCCGCAGCTCGTGCGAGACCGCAGCGGTGAACCCGGTGCGTAGTGCATCGAAGCTGCGGTCGTACGTCTCGCGCGGCGGCTCCGGCAGCGGCGGTTCCGTGGCGAGCGGCTCCATGGACGGAGTGTCTCCGGGCTCCGGGCGCGAAAATGGGCGCTTCACCAGATCGTCACCATTCCGACACCCGGATACAACGGGACACCGGTCTATCGTAGGGTCGTGGCCAGAGTCCTGATCGTCGAGGACGACAGCGTGATCGCCGACGGGATGGCTCGCCACCTCGTTGCGGCCGGCTTCGACCCCGTCGTCGTCGGGCGAGGCGAGCTCGGTCTGGCCCGTCTCCGCTTCGAGAATCCCGACGTCTGCGTGCTCGACCTGATGCTGCCGGAGCTCGACGGCTGGAAGCTGATCGAGACCGCGCGCGCCGAGGGAATCGGAACGCCGATCGTGGTCGTCTCGGCGCGCGGCACCGAGCACGACCGCGTGCACGCCCTGGAGATCGGTGCCGACGACTATCTCGTGAAGCCGTTCTCGATGCGCGAGCTCGTCGCCCGAGTCGGCGCGGCAGCCCGCCGCGGTGTGCGCCCGGCCGAGGACCGCCGAGGCGATCCGATCGAGATCGAGGAGCTGCGCATCGACCCGCGCGAGGTGCAGGCGTTCGTGGACGGCAAGAGCGCCGAGCTGACGCCGACCGAGTTCAAGCTGCTGTACACGCTTGCGCTCGACCGCGGCCGCGTCGTGACGCGCGACGAGCTGCTGCAGAAGGTGTGGGGCCGACGGGAGACGCACCGCGACCGGACCGTCGACGTCTTCGTGCGGCGGCTGCGGCAGAAGGTCGACACCCCGGCTCCGCGCCACTCCTTCATCCAGACCCGCTTCGGCGTCGGCTACAAGCTCGAGCCCGAGCCCAAGGAGAGCGCGGCCTAGACTCCCGGCGTGGACTTCGCCCTGACGCCGGAGCAGCGCGAGATCCAGGCCCTCGCCCGCGACTTCGCGAACGCCGAGATCGAGCCGAACGCGGCCGAGTGGGATCGCGCCCACGGCTTCCCCCGCACGCTGCTCGCCGGGCTCGCCGAGCTCGGGCTGCTGGGCGTCTGCGTGCCGGAGGAATACGGCGGCGCCGGCGCAGACTTCCTCTCGTACGTCCTCGTGCTCGAAGAGCTGTCACGCGCCGACGCGGGCGTCGGCGTCACCGTCGCCGTGCACACGTCCGCGTGCACGCTCCCGATACTGCAGTGGGGAACCGACGAGCAACGGGCGCGCTTCGTGCCCCCCCTCGCCCGCGGCGACGGCATCGGTTGCTTCGCGCTGACCGAGCCGGGATCTGGATCGGACGCCGGCGCGCTCGTCACCCGTGCCGAGCGGGTCGACGGCGGCTGGCAGGTGCGCGGCTCGAAGCAGTGGATCACGAACGCCGCGTTCGGCGGGACGGTCCTGCTCTTCGCGCGCACGGACCCGGCCACGAGAACCGCGCGCGGCGTGTCCGCGTTCGTCCTCGACACCGAGGACATCGAGATCACGCGCACCGAGGAGAAGCTCGGGCTCAACTCGTCCGTCACCAACGACATCGCCGTCGATGCGTCGATCGAGGACGATCGGTTGCTCGGCGAGGAAAACCACGGCTTTCGCATCGCGATGGCGACGCTCGACGGCGGGAGGATCGGCATCGCCGCGCAGGCCGTCGGCATCGCACAGGCGGCCTACGACACCGCACTCGCCTACGCGCGCGAGCGTGAGGCGTTCGGCCGGCGGATCGCCGAGTTCCAGGCGATCCAGCACAAGCTCGCGAACATGTCGATGGAGATCGACGCCGCCCGCCTGCTCGTCCTTCACGCGGCGTGGTTGAAGGATCGCGGCAGACCCCACACCGACGCGGGCGCGAAGGCGAAGCTGTTTGCCTCCGAGATGGCGCGCCGGCAGACGGCCGAGGCGATTCAGGTGCTCGGCGGCTACGGCTACACGAAGGAGTTCCCGGTCGAGCGCTACTACCGCGACGCGAAGGTGACCGAGATCTACGAGGGGACGAGCGAGATCCAGCGGCTCGTGATCGCGCGTGAGCTCCTGGGAAGGCAGGCGCATGCCGCGGCGAGCTGACGAGCCGGTCCGGCTGACCACGATCTACACGCGTGGCGGCGACCGCGGCGAGACGTCGCTCGGCGACGGGTCGCGGGTCACGAAGCTCGACCCGCTCGTGCGCGCCTACGGCGCGGTCGACGAGCTGAACTCGGTGATCGGGTGGGCGCAGGTCTCGGCGGGTGACACGCGGCTGGCGCGGATACAAAACGAGCTCTTCGATCTCGGCGCCGATCTCTCGAGTCCGTTCATCCAGGACGACGGCAAGCTGCGGATCACCGACGACGCCGTCTCCCGGCTCGAGGAGGACTGCGACGAGGTCAACGCGGGCCTCTCGCAGCTGCGCAGCTTCGTGCTTCCGGGCGGGACCGAGACCGCGGCGCGCCTGCACGTCGCTCGGGCCGTCTGCCGTCGCGTCGAGCGCGAGGTGCTCGCCGTGGGCGGGGAGCGGCCGCTCAACCCCGCGGCCGCCGTCTACCTGAACCGGCTCAGCGACCTCTTGTTCATCCTCGCGCGCGCGGCGAACGCCGGCGGCGACGAGCCGCTCTGGAAGCCCGGGGGCTGACCTCCTTCTCTAACGTTCCGGGCATGGCCACCACCCGCAGGCCGGAGCAGGTCGAGGAGCTGCGCTCGACGATCTCCGGGATCGAGACCGAGCCGCTCTACTCGTCCGAGAACGTCGACATCGACTACGACCGCGACCTCGGCCGGCCGGGCGAGTTCCCCTTCACCCGCGGCGTCTACCCGTCGATGTACCGCGGCCGCTTGTGGACGATGCGCCAGTTCGCGGGGTTCGGGACGGCGGAGGAGACGAACGAGCGCTTCCACTATCTGCTCGACCACGGTCAGACCGGGCTGTCCACGGCGTTCGACATGCCGACGCTGATGGGCTACGACTCGGACCACCCGCGCTCGCTGGGCGAGGTCGGCCGCGAGGGCGTCGCGATCGACTCGCTCGAGGACATGGAGACGCTGTTCGCCGGGATCCCGCTGGGCGAGGTCTCGACGTCGATGACGATCAACTCGCCGGCGGCGATCCTGCTCGCGTTCTACGCGTGCGTGGGCGAGGAGCAGGGCGTTGCGCGCTCGGCGCTCCGCGGGACCATCCAGACCGACATCCTGAAGGAGTACATCGCGCAGAAGGAGTACATCTTTCCGCCGGAGCCGTCCATGCGTCTCGTGACGGACATGGTCGAGTTCTGCTCGCGCGAGATGCCGCTCTGGCATCCGATCTCGATCAGCGGCTACCACATCCGCGAGGCAGGCTCGACCGCTGCGCAGGAGCTCGCTTTCACGCTGGCGGACGGCTTCACGTACGTGGAATGGGCGCTCGACCGCGGGCTCGACGTCGACGACTTCGCGCCGCGTCTCTCCTTTTTCTTCAACGCGCATCTCGACTTCTTCGAGGAGATCGCGAAATACCGCGCGGCACGCCGGATCTGGGCCCGTGAGCTGCGCGACCGGTACGGCGCGAAGAGTCCGCGCTCGTGGCTCATGCGCTTCCACTCGCAGACCGCCGGCGTGTCGCTGACCGCCCAGCAGCCCGAGGTGAACATCGTGCGCACGGCGATCGAGGCGCTCGCCGCGGTTCTCGGGGGAACACAGTCGCTGCACACGAACTCGTACGACGAGGCGCTCGCTCTGCCGACCGAGGAGGCCGTGCGGATCGCGCTGCGCACGCAGCAGGTGATCGCGCACGAGACCGGGGTCGTCAATACCGTCGACCCGCTCGGAGGCTCCTACTACGTCGAGCACCTCACGAACGAGCTCGAGGCGCAGGCGTACGACTACTTCGAGCGCATCGCGCGCCTCGGCGGCGTCGTGGCGGCGATCAAGGACAACTTCTTCCAGCGCGAGATCGCCGAAGCGTCCTTCCGGTATCAGTCGGAGGTCGAGGCCGGCCGGCGGATCGTCGTCGGCGTCAACCGCTACGAGTTGGACGACGGGGAGGCGCCCGAGATCCTGAAGATCGATCCGGCACTCGAGCGGAAGCAGGTCGACCGCGTCCAGGCGCTGCGGGCACGCCGGGACTCGGCCGCCGTCGAGACCGCGCTCGTCCGGCTCCGCGACGACGCGGCGCGCGACGATCGGAACCTCATGCCGGCGATCGTCGACGCCTCTCGCGCGTACGTCACGATGGGCGAGATGTGCGATGCCTTCCGCGACGTCTGGGGAGTCTGGCGCGAAACGCCGGTTTTCTGATCCGCGCTAACCAAGTCGAGGCGACCTCGTCTAACCTGTTCGAGTCGATGAGCGTCCAGCTGACCACCGCTGCCCGCCCGCCGTGGCGTCGACCCGAGTTCTGGAAGATCGCCGTGCCGGTTCTCGGCGTTCTCGTCGCTCTCGTGTTGGGTCTGGTCGCGTATCAGATCGAGTACGGAAGCAACGGGCAGCCCAACTCCGTGACGGGGTGGGGCGTCACCTATCCGACGCCGACGAAGCCGCCGCACGTGCCGCTCGACCAGTCGGTCAGGGGCATCGTCCACAGGTTCGTCTTCACCGCGGTGGCACGGAAGAACCTGGACGTCGCGTACAGGATCTCGGGCCCCCAGATTCGCCAGGGACAGACGCTCCGGCAGTTCCTGCAGGGAAACATCGCCGTCGTGCCTTTCGACGTCGATGCGAAGACGCAGGTCAAGATCCTGAAGGTCGACTACTCCTATGCGACCCAGGCGCGGCTCGAGGTGTTCCTGTCCACGCCGGGGCGGCGGGTGACGAACAGCCCGCACTCGTTCTATGCGAACCTCGTGAAGCAGGGCGGCAAGTGGTACGTCAACGACTGGGTGCCGCGCTGGACGCCGCCGATCCCGGTCGCGCCATAGCGGCGTCTAGCTCGACCTCGAGACCGTCGTAGGCCAGCTCGCAGCCGTCCGGCACGGGCAGCTCGACCGCCCTGTGCGTGAGCAGGAGACGGCGCGGCCGGGCCTCGGCGGCCGCCGCGAGCGCCTCGTCGGCGGTGAGATGCCCGCGCGGTCCCTGCTCGGGATCCGCGAGGGTCGCCTCGCAGAGGAAGAGGTCGGCGTCGCGGGCGAGCTCGGTGAGGGTGGGTGTCGGGCCGGTGTCGCCCGAATACGCGAGCGTCGACCGGCCGTCGGTGATTCGGAGCCCGTAAGCGCGTGCGTCGAAGTGGGCGAGCGCGTAGGCGGTGATCTGGTAGCCGGCCGCATCGAACGTCTCGTCCGCCGCGTACTCGCTGATCGCGAAGGCGCCCTGCATCGGCTCCGCGAGCGCCGTGAGCTGTGCGGTGCCGCCGGGCGGCAGCCAGAGCGGCGTTCGCGGCGTGCCGCGCGCGGGCCCCATCAGGTGACCCCAGAGCCAGGCGACGAGATCTCCGACGTGGTCGAGGTGGAAGTGCGTGACCGCGATCGCGTCGAGCTTCGGCCAGGGCTCGCGCCGTCGAAGCTCTGCGAGCACGCCGGGGCCGCAGTCGAGCAGCAGCCGGCCGGCGCCCTCTACGAGGTAGCCCGACTGGATGCCGCCGGGGTTCGGCCAGGCCGGTGAGGAGCCGATGACGGTGAGCTTCACGTTCCTATACTGACGGTCCGTGGCGCCGAAGATCCGGGTAGTGATCGCGAAAGCAGGCCTCGACGGCCACGACCGCGGCGCGAAGATCATCGCGCGCGCGCTTCGCGACGCCGGGATGGAGGTCATCTACACGGGTCTGCATCAGACTCCGGAACAGATCGTGGAGACGGCGATCCAGGAGGACGCCGATGCCGTCGGCATTTCGATCCTTTCCGGTGCGCACATGACGCTCGTGCCGCGGGTGATCGACCTCCTGCGGGAGCGAGGTTCCGACGACGTCCTGGTGGTCGTCGGCGGGACGATCCCGGCCGATGACGTCGTGGCGCTCAAGGAGCAGGGGGTAGCAGAGGTCTTCACACCAGGCGCGCCGACGAGCGAGATTGTCGACTTCCTGCAGAGCCGCGCCGCCGCCTGACGTTATCGTCTCGGGCCGATGAAGATCGCGGTCTGTGTGAAAGCCGTGCCCGACGCCGCAGGCGGCCGGCGGATCGATCCGTCGACGAATCGCCTCGACCGGTCGGGCGAGCTTGCGCTCTCCGACTTCGACTCCTACGCGGTCGAGGAGGCTCTCCGCCTGGTCGAGGCAGACGGCGGCGAGGTGGTCGTCGTGTCGATGGGCCCGGAGCGGGCGGCGGACGCGGTCCGGAAGACACTCGCCATGGGCGCCGACCGGGCCGTCCTCGTGTCCGACGAGGCGCTCGCGGGCTCCGACCTGCTCGGAACCGCGAATGCGCTCGCCGGTGTGCTCGAGCGCGAGCAGCCCGACCTCGTCCTCTTTGGTCAGCAGTCCGCGGACGGCGGCGGCGCCTGCCTCTGGGCGGCCGTCGCGGATCGGCTGCGCCGTCCCGCGATCTCGCAGGTCAGCGAGCTGAAGGTCGACGGCGGCTCGCTCACCGGCAAGCGCCAGACCGAGTTCGGCTACGACACGATCAGCGCGCCGCTCCCGGCGGTGGTCGCCGTGTCCGACGCCATCAACACGCCGCGCTACCCGTCCCTCAAGGGGATCATGGGCGCGAAGAAGAAGCCGCAGGAGACGCTCGCCGCGGGCGATGTCGGCGGTGCGTCCGAGGCGCGAACGACGGTGCTCGGGCTCGATCCTCCGAAGGGCCGCGGCGAGGCCCGGATCGTCGAGGACGAGGCGTCCGCCGCCGATCAGATCGTCGAGTTCCTGGCGGAGGCGAGGCTCCTCTGATGGCGGGTACGCTCGTCTTCCTCGAGCACCACGAAGGTGAGCTCACCAAGGGCTCCCTCGGCGTGCTCGGCAAGGCGGCGCAGGTCTTCGGCGACGTCGCCGGCGTGGTGGCTGGATCCCGCGTTCGCGAGACGGCGTCTCGCGCCGGGACGTTCGGCGCCTCCGTCGTCTGGGTCGCCGACGACGAGCGCCTCGCCGCGCCGCTGCCGCAGCCGCGCGTCGACGTCGTCGCGAAGCTCGTCCGAGACGAAGGATTCGAGAACGTGCTGTTCGCGCAGTCTGTTCTCGCAGCCGACGTCGCGGCGGGCGTCGCGATGCGCCTGGGCGCGGGTCTCAACTGGGACCTCGTCGAGCTCTCTTCCGACGGCGTCGGCACCAGCCCGGCGCTTGCGGACTCCGTGAACGTCCGAGTCGGCTGGACCGGCGTACCGCGCCTTGCGGTCTTCCGCTCCGGGACGTTCGACCCTGTCGAGAGCGACGGCGCCGCCGACGTGCGGGACGCCGCGGTGGAGCTCGAGGACTTCTCGGAGCTCGCGGTGATGGTCGAGCAGGCGCATGCTGAGCAGCAGGGTCCGTCGATCGAGGATGCGGATGTGATCGTCGCCGGGGGGCGCGGACTCGGCGGGCCGGAGAACTTCAGCCTCTGCGAGGAGCTTGCGAAGGCGCTCGGCGGCGCGGTCGGTGCGACGCGCGCCGTGGTCGACGCGGGGTGGTATCCGTACTCGGCGCAGGTGGGTCAGACGGGGAAGACGGTGTCGCCGAAGCTGTACGTCGCGGTCGGTATCTCCGGCGCGATCCAGCACAAGGTGGGCATGCAGGGCTCCGGCGTGATCGTGGCGATCAACAAGGACCGCAACGCGCCGATCTTCGAGTTTGCGGACCTCGGGGTGGTCGGCGACCTGCACACGATCGTTCCCCAGCTGACCGAGCTCGTGCGGGCGCGGCGCGGCACGTGAGCGTCCGGCCGTCCGAGTTCCCGCCGCCGTGGTCGGCGTCGGAGGCGTTCGCCGGGCCGACCGATCCGCTCGACGAACGGATCGAGGTCGGGGTCGCGATCGTCGGCGCGGGGCCGGCGGGGCTTGCGGCTGCCATCCGCCTCGGGCAGCTGATGGAAGAGGATCCCGCGACGGCGGAGCGGCTCGGCGAGGTGCCGGTCGCGGTGCTCGAGAAGGGCAAGGCGCCGGGAGCGCACCTACTGTCGGGTGCGGTCGTCAACCCGCGTGGGCTGCAGCTTCTCTTTCGCGGCCGCAGGCGCGTCGACGAGATGCCGTTCGCGGGGAGGGTCGAGGCGGAGTCGGTGCTGTTCTTGACGCAGCGGCACGCGTACCGCGTTCCCACGCCGCCGACGATGGTGAACGACCGCAACTACGTCGCGTCGTTGTCGCAGCTCGGGGGATGGCTCGCGTCTGAAGCGGAGGAGCTCGGCGTGACGGTGCTGCCGGAGACGGTCGGTGCGAAGCTCCTCGTGGACGGCGGCCGCGTCGTCGGCGTCCGGACGGGCGACCGCGGGCGCGGCCGGCGTGGGGAGGCGCTCGCGAACTTCGAGTCGGGGTCCGACGTCAAGGCCCAGGTCACGATCCTCGCGGAGGGGACGCAGGGTCATCTGACCGGTGCGGCGCTGTCGCGGTTCGGGCTCGCGGGCGAGAACCCGCAGGTGTGGGCGCTCGGCGTCAAAGAGGTGTGGCAGGTGCCGCGGCCGCTCACGCGGGTGATTCACACGATGGGCTGGCCGCTGCGCGCGCGCGGCAAGTACCGCGAGTTCGGCGGGTCATTCGTCTATCCGGTCGGCGAGGACATGGTCACGATCGGGATGGTCGTCGGGCTCGACTACCGCGACACGGCGCTGTCCGTCCACGATCTGCTGCAGGAGCTGAAGACGCATCCGCGGATTCGGCAGGTACTCGAAGGCGGGAAGCGCGTGCAGTGGGGTGCGAAGACGATCCCGGAGGGCGGGTTCGTGGCGCTGCCGCGGCGGTTCCACGCGCCCGGTTTGCTGTTGTGCGGCGACGGCGTCGGGCTCGTCAACGTCCCGGCGCTGAAGGGGATCCACTACGCCGTCGAGTCGGGGCGGCTGGCGGCGGAGGCGGCGTGGCGCTCGTTCGCGCGCGGCGCGTCTCTGCGGGAGGCCTTGTCGACGTACGACGACGCGGTGCGCTCGTCGTTCATCTGGTCGGACCTTCGCGAAGTGCGGAACATGAGGCAGGCGTTCGGGCGCGGGTTCTATCTCGGTGCGGCCGTTGCCGGTGCGATGACCGCGTCGAAAGGGCGCTTCCCCCCGGGTGATTCGCGGACGGAGCGCGACGCAGAGCAGTCGCTGGTGACAACCCGGCGGGCGTCCTCGTACCCGGCGCCGGACGGTGAGCTGACGTTCGACAAGCTGTCGAGCGTGTTCGCGTCCGGGAACCGGACGCGCGACGACCAGCCGAATCACATTCGCGTGCAGCGGCGCGTGCCCCGCGAGATCGCGGAGCTCTGGGCGCACATGTGTCCCGCGCAGGTGTACGAGCTCGGCGAGGCGCACGCGGACGGGACGGTCGAGGTGCAACTCGCGCCGTCGAACTGCGTTCAGTGCGGCGCCATCACCGCCAAAGGCGGCCGCCTCACCCCGCCCGAAAGCGGCAGCGGCCCCGAATACACCGTTACGTGACGCCGGCGTTCGCGTGTCGTCACGGTGGCTGCCGCTCGGACGCGACCGCGGGACCGGGTGGTGGCGCCGGCGTCTCGCAGAATTCGACGAACTTTCGGGTCGCGATCAGGGGATCCCGGCCGAACAGCTCCAGCAGTTCGTCGCGCGCAAACCGGCCGATCGTGAAGGCGAGTCCGATCGACGCCCGGTAGCTCGTCCAGGCGTGTCTCTCGAGCGGGCCGGCGATGCCTGCGCGGCGCGGATTCTGCACGACGTACCGAACGGTGTTCAGCAAGCGTCGTTCGTCGGTCAGGCTCTCGTTCCAGTATCGCTTGCCGAAGAGGTGATTGATCCGTTCGTGCTCTGTATTGAAATGGAGCGCATAGGCGGTGTTCAGCTCGCACATCCCGCGGGCGAGTCCGCCATCGCCGACGCGGATCACGAGGTGGTAGTGGTTCCGCATAAGTGCGTACGCAAGGATCTCCCAGCCATGCTTCCGCGCGACGCGATTCAGCGTCACGAGAAAGAACGCTCGGTCGCGGTCGTCGAGGAAGACCACGCGCTTGTTGTTGCCGCGAGTGACGACGTGGTGATAGCCCGGGCTCTCGTCACGCGGCCTGTACGCCATGGCGCCACGGTACGAGTTCCGATCCGAGTCCACCAGTGTCCGTTCCGATTCCGCCGCACACTCGTCACGCACCTGTGGCGGTGGCAGCCACCGGACATGGCCCGCGCGGACGCGTGATCACCTCGGTGGAGAATCCGCGGGTCAAAGCCGTCGGGCGGCTGCGCCGCGGGCGCGAGCGGTGGGCAGCCGGCCTGTTCGTCGCCGAAGGGCGACGCGAGGTGCAGCGCGCGATCGACGCCGGGCTGACGATCCGCGAGACGTTCGTCGCGCCGGAACTCCTCCCGAACTGGCCGCACGCAGACGACGCGACACCGGTTTCCGCAAAGGTGCTCGCCAGGATGAGCTATCGCGCCGAGCCGGAGGGAGTGCTCGCGATCGTCGAGACGCCGCAGCGCGATGTCCCGCCCGACGCGACGCTCGTTCTCATCGCCGTCGGGATCGAGAAGCCCGGGAACCTGGGTGCCCTCGCCCGTTCCGCCGACGCCGCCGGCGCCGACGCACTGCTTGTCGCCGATGCGCGCAGCGACCCCTGGAACCCGAACGCGATCCGCGCGTCCACGGGCGCCGTCTTCACGCTGCCGATCGCCGAGACGACGATCGACGACGTGAAGGCGCTGCCCCTGCAGAAAGTCGCCGGCGTCCTCGATGCGCAACGACAACACACCGACGCCGACCTCCGAGGGCCCACCGCCCTGATCGTCGGCGCCGAGGACAAGGGCCTCGACGAGCGCTGGCGAGACGCCGCGGACGTGCTCGTCGCGATCCCGATGCACAGCCGGACGGCCGACAGCCTGAACACGTCGGCCGCCGCCGCGATCCTCCTGTTCGAGGCGGTGCGCCAGCGTGGCTGAGCCGCCGAACAGGGACGATGTCGAGCGCGCACGCGTGACACTCGAAGGCGGTATCCGCCGCACGCCGCTTCTCTCGAGCCGCACCATCGGAGCGAGCCTGAAGTGCGAGCTCTTCCAGCGCACCGGCTCCTTCAAGCCGCGTGGTGCGCTGAACAAGATCGCGTCGCTCACCACGGAAGAGAAGGCACGCGGCGTGATCACCGTCTCCGCGGGCAACCACGCGCAGGGAGTCGCGTACGCCGCGGCGCAGGACGGCGTCGACGCGCTCGTCGTGATGTGGCAAGGGGTCTCGGCCCAGAAACTCGAGGCGACGAAGGGCTACGGCGCGAACGTCGACCTTCAAGCGACAAACCCGGCAGAGGCATTCGAGCGCGTCCACGAGCTGCAACGAGATACCCGTCGCGTCTTCGTCGACCCGCACAGCGATCCCTTCGTCATCGCCGGTCACGGGACGCTCGCGCTGGAGATCGAGGAGCAGGCGCCCGAAGCCGACGCGATCGTCGTCGCCGTCGGCGGCGGCGGGCTCGTCTCGGGCCTCGTCGCCGCCCACACGGGCAAGCGCGTGATCGCCGTCGAGCCCGAACTCAGCCAGGCGCTGCACAAGGGGATCGAGGCAGGCGAGCGCGTCGCAACCGAAGCGCGATCGATCGCCGACGGTTGCAACTCCCCGTACGCGGGGGAGCTCCCGATCCGCATGTGCCGCGACCTCGAGCGCGTACTCGTCACCGAGGACGAGATCCGGCACGCATTCCGCACGCTCTACGAGCGGGCGAAGCTCGCCTGCGAGCCCGCGGGTGCCGTGGCGACGGCGGCCTGGCTCGCGAAGAAGATCGACGCGCGGCACCCGGTGCTCGTCGTCTCGGGGGGCAACGTCGCCGCGGAAACCGCCGCTGCTATCCTGGCCGCTCGATGAAGGCGGAGATCCATCCCGAGTACGTCCTCGCGACCGTGCACTGCAGCTGCGGGAACACGTTCGTGACCCGCTCGACGAAGCCTGAGCTGCACGTCGAGATCTGCTCGAACTGCCACCCCTTCTACACCGGCAAGCAGAAGCTGGTGGACACCGGCGGCCGCGTCGAGCGCTTCCAG
>Ga0070731_10001652_pt1 | contig 22588 bp, 18 predicted proteins | sample Coa_R1_2_FD_66448 | JGI IMG/M metagenome (GOLD analysis project Ga0070731, IMG submission 66448) | Surface soil microbial communities from Centralia Pennsylvania, which are recovering from an underground coalmine fire - Coalmine... | ecosystem: Environmental > Terrestrial > Soil > Unclassified ... | reverse complement strand
TTTTTTATTGACCTTACAAGCGCCCACCGGGAGGCGCCCGATCGGGACTGGAGGTTTATCAGCCGTGCCGGACAATTGGGTCTCATCGGCTTTGTGTGTTTAGGAACGGCGGATTATACCTACGGGCATTCGCTCGGTCTGATCCTGTTGAGCTTCGCCGCGGTGTTTCCGCCAATTCCCAGGCGCCCCGTCCTGGTTCATACCTGTGAACCAGGTCGCGAAATGGCCGTAGGTCGGTTACGCTGAGAACAGCCATCGATGGACTCAGCGGCTACCGACGAACCAGCCGGCCTGTGCGCCGCCTGCCTGCATAGCCAGTTGGTCCGCTCGGATCGCGGATCAATCTTCTACCTCTGCCAGCTGTCCGCATCCGATGCACGTTTTCCAAAATACCCGCGGCTGCCGGTGCGCTCCTGCGCCGGCTTTGAAGAACGCGCCGCGAAGTAACCTGTCGTAGAATCGTAGTTTGCCCGATTCCCTCGTAACGGTGGTGATCCCCACACTGGCCGCGGATGCGAGGCTTCAGGAATGCATCGCCGCCCTGGGAAATCAGACGTGTGGCGATTTTGAGGTGGTTATCGTGGACAACAGCGGCACGGGCGCGGTGCGTCGCGGCAACACGGCGCCCACTGGCTCGAAGATAATCGAGCCGGCGAACAATGTGGGCTTCGGCGCGGCGGTCAACCTGGCTTTCCGCCAGTCGGGCAGCCCGTACCTCGCCACGCTCAATGACGATGCCGCGCCGCATCCCGGGTGGCTGGCCACCCTGGTCGTGGCGCTCGAACAGCGGCCAGACGCGGGCATGTGCGCGTCGCAGGTGCGCCTCTATGGCGAGGATGCCCTGGATTCAGCGGGCATGCTGGTCTGCGGCGATGGCAGCAGCAAGCAGCGCGGCCATACCCGGCCGCCCAAATGTTTTCCGGTGGCCGAGGAGGTGCTGTTCCCCAGTGGTTCAGCCGCGCTTTATCGCCGCGCGATGCTGGAACAGATCGGCCTGTTCGACGAAGACTTCTTTCTGTACTGCGAAGATACCGACCTGGGCCTGCGCGCCCGCTGGGCCGGCTGGCGCTGTCTCTACGCTCCGGAAGCCGTGGTGGAGCATCACTACTCGCACTCGGCCGGCCGCGCTTCGCCCCTGAAGGCCTATTACGTCGAACGCAACCGTCTGTTCGTGCTGGCCAAGAATTTCCCGCCGCGCATGCTGGCGGCGGCGCCGTTTGTTTCGCTGGCGCGCTACTGGTGGCACGCCCGATTTTTGCTGCGCGGACGCGGCGCGGCGGCGCGCTTCCGGCTGGAAGGCGCGTCCGTCTGGCGCATGCCGTACTACGTGCTGCGGGCGCATGCCGCGCTGCTGCGGCACGCACCGGCCCTGTGGCGCAAGCGCCGCCAGATTCGTCGCACGGCGCGTCTCTCGCCGCATATCTATCGCCGCCTGCTGCGCGCGCATTCCATCTCAGCGCGCCGGGTGGCCGAACTCTGACCATGCCCGGCGATTCCCTGCTGATTATCGTCCCGGCCTACAACGAAGAAGGCGCCGTCGGGGGTGTGGTACGCGCCATCCACGAGTTGATGCCCCGCACGCCCGTGCTGGTGATCGACGATTGTTCCACCGACACCACTCAGGCGATGGCGCGCGACGCCGGCGCGCAGGTACTGCCCCTGCCGCATCACCTGGGTCTGGGCGGCTGCGTCCAGGCCGGCTACAAGCTGGCCTTCGAGCTGGGCTTTGAATATGTCATCCGGGTGGACGGCGACGGCCAGCACGACGCGCAGGATATCCCGCGCATCTTCGATACCCTGCGCCTGTCCGGCTGTGAGATGGTGATCGGATCACGCTTCATCAGCGATAATGGCGCGCGCCCCGGCGCCGTCCGCGGCCTGGGCATCCTGTTCTTCCGCATGGTTCTGCGCCCCATTCTGGGTAAGTCCGTGCGCGATCCCACATCCGGTTTCGTGGGAGTGAACCGCAACGCGCTGCAGGTCTTCAGCAAGAGCTTTCCGCTGGAATACCCGGAGATCGAGGCGCTGGTGGTATTGCAGCGCAAACGCTTCCGCTTCGTGGAGATCCCCTGCCGGATGCACCCGCGCACCACCGGCCGCTCTTCCATCACCGCGGCCCGGTCAATCTACTACATCGTGCACGTGCTGTTGGGTGTATTCGTGAATGTGCTCAAGTTCGACCAGCGCGGCCGCGCCAAACCGCGCCAACCTTAACGGAGAGGATCAATGGACCGCCTTTTGAACGTCACCACGATTTTGAGCGCCGTGCTGCTGCTATTGGTGCTGGTCTCCGTGCGGCGCGCGCACATCCGCGTGGAGTATTCGGTAAGCTGGTTACTGGCCGCGGCGGTACTGCTCATCCTCTCCCGCTCGCCCGGCTTGCTCGAAACAGCGGCCCACCAGCTCGGACTTTCCTACCCCCCGCTGGCCCTGCTGCTGGTGACCGGCGGCGTATTTCTGCTCATGTTCTACCGTTTTTCCGTCATTCTCTCCAAGCTCCGCGACGATAACATCGCCCTGGCGCAGCGCCTCGCGATCCTCGAATACCATCTGCACAACTTAAGGGATGGCGGGCCGCATGCCTGAAGTGCGCGCCAGGTCAAAAAAACGCCGCGCCGAAAAGCCCGCCACCGCTCCGGCCAGCAAGCCTTCCCGGCGCTGGTGGATCTACCCAGCGGCCACCGCCGTGGCGCTCTATCTCGCCTTCCAGGTGTATGCGCCCGCGCTGAACGGACCCTTTGTATTCGACGATGGATACCTTCCCTATCACTCACCCGGATTCTCCAATGCGCTACGCGTCTGGGTTGTTGGCGTGCGCCCGCTGCTCATGTTCAGCTACTGGCTCAATTACCAGTTCAGCCAGGAGCCGTACGGCTTCCATATCACCAACGTCTTCATTCACCTGTTGAACACTCTCCTTATCTTTCTGGTCGTAAGAAAAATGCAGCAGCTCAGCTCGCCCGCTTCGCCGGCCTCGTCATACACTCTGCTCTCCGCCTTCGCGGCGACGGTCTTCCTGCTCCATCCCATCCAGACCGAATCGGTTTCCTACATCGCCGGCCGGTCCGAGTCGCTGAGCGTGCTGTTCTTCCTGGCCGCCTTCGCAGTCTTTCTGTACCGGGGAACGGCTGCCGTTTCCTGGCCTACCGCCATCGCCGTCCTGGCGCTGTTCGCCGCGGCACTGGCCACCAAGGAACACACGCTGGTGCTGCCGGCGCTCTTGCTGCTGACCGATTACTACTGGAATCCGGGCTTCGCGTTCAGCGGTATCCGGCGCAACTGGCGGATCTACGCGCCTATTGCCTTGGGCGCGGTGGGCGGCCTGATCTTTGTCGCCAGAGTGCTGGGGGTCGCTGGAGGAACCGCCGGCTTCGGCATTCCGGAGTTCACTTGGTACCAATACTTCTTCACCCAATGCCGCGCTTTTTTTGTCTACCTGCGGCTGCTGATATTTCCTTACGGTCAGAACCTCGATTGGGACTATCCCGCTTCCCGAAACCTGCTCGACCACGGCGCGATCGTTGGGCTTGCCGTGATCCTGGCGCTGGCGGCCGCCGCCCTCTATTTCCGCCGGCGGTATCCGCTGGCTTCCTACGGCTTTCTGGTCTATATTCTGCTTCTGGCGCCCACGTCCTCTATCGTTCCTATCAAGGATCCCGTGGCCGAGCGGCGCTTGTATTTGCCCATGATCGGCATTCTGTTGATTGTGACCGCTGTGCTGCAGCGCGTACGCCTGGGTCAGAAGAGATTGGCCACGGCGCTCGGCGTCATCGTCGCGGTACTCGCTTTTGTGACCTATCAGCGCAACCAGCTGTGGGCCAGCGATATCGCCCTGTGGGAAGACGCGGCCGCCAAGTCGCCGGGGAAAGTTCGCGTGCTTGAGCAACTGGCGCGCACGTATTACGACCACAATCGTTACCAGGATGCCGTCAATGAATATGCGCGCGCGGCCGAGGTGCAGCAGCCGGACTACGGCATGCTGGTTGATTGGGGCCTGGCCCTGGACCGCCTGAACCAGCCCGACGCCGCGCTCGCCAAACTGCGGCAGGCCGCCGCGCTCGGTCCCACCGCGCACGTGTATACGCAGATCGCCATGGTCTATGGCGAGCGGGGCCGCTGGGCTGACGCTTTGCAGGCGCTGGATCAAGCCGAAAAGCTGGACGCCGGCTACGACATGATCTACGACGACCGCGGCGTCATTCGTTCCAAAACCAACGATTGGACCGGCGCCGCGGCGGACTTTCAGCGCGCGCTGGCGCTCAATCCGAATAACCAGCACGCCCGCGAGATGCTGGCCATCGTCGAGCGGCAGTTGCCGGCGCCTCGCTGACATGCGGCCGCTGCGCATCGGCGTCAACGCGCTTTACATGATTCCCGGAGGCGTGGGCGGCACGGAGATCTATCTGCACGCGCTCCTCGCGGCGCTGGCGGAAATCGATGCCTGCAATCAATACTTCGTCTTTACCAACCGGGAGACCGGGCCGGGCCTGGCCCCCGTTCAGTCGAACTTTCACAATGTACCGCAGCGGGTGCATGCCGCCATCCGCCCGGCGCGAATCGTTTGGGAGCAGACCGCCCTGCCTTTAACGGTCGCGCGCCTGCGCCTGGACGCCCTCCTCAACCCCGGCTTCACCGCGCCGGTCTATTGCCCGTGTCCGGCGGTAACCGTCTTCCATGACATGCAACACAAGCGCCACCCCGAGCACTTTCGCTGGTTCGACCTGCCTTTCTGGCGCCTCCTGCTGTACGCCTCGGCCCATCGCGCGGCGCTGCTGCTGGCGGATTCCGAAGCCAGCCGGGCGGATGTGCTGCGTTACTACCGCCTCCCGGAAGATCGCGTGCGGCTGGCGCGCCTGGGTGTTGACCCCGCGTTCTTCAGTCTGGCTCGCGCACCCGAAAAGCTGCTGCTCACTGTTTCGACGCTGCATCCCCACAAAGGGCTCGACGCCCTACTCCATGCATTCGCGCTCTTCCACCTCGAGCAGCCGGACTTCCGGCTGGTGATTGCCGGGCTGCGCGGTTTCCACGCCGAGAGCGTCGAGCGCCTGCGCCGGGATCTGGAGCTGAATTCCGCGGTCGATCTCACCGGCTGGATTCCGCGCACGCAGCTCTACGATCTGTATACGCGCGCCGCGGCGTTCCTGTACCCCTCCACATTCGAAGGATTCGGCATGCCAGTGCTGGAAGCGCTGGCGGCGGGCATCCCCACCGCTTGCTCGGATATCGAGCCTCTATCTTCCATGGCCGGTGGCGCGGCCCTGCGCTTTCGGCCGGGCGATGTGGAGGCTATCCACGCCGCCATGCTGCGCCTCGTTTCGGACGATGCCCTGCGCCGCCACCTTGCCGACGAAGGTCCCCGCCGTGCCGCCCGCTTTTCCTGGACGGCGACGGCGCGCGCTACGCTGGACGCAATTGTGGAAGCGGCGCGTAAGGAATCCCCGGCGCCATAGACTACCTGTTGAGAAAGGATGTCAGTGGCCGACACGCCCGCGCTGGACCGCAAAACGGCGTTCCTGCGGCTGTTCGACCAGTACGCCCGGGCACTGGAACGCCTGGCGGGCGCCTACGTCGCCGCCCGCGAGGACCGCGAGGATCTGGTGCAGGAGATCGCCGCGGCTTTGTGGCAGGCGCTGCCGGGCTTTCGGGCGGAAGCCAGCGAACGTACCTGGCTGTACCGCATCGCGCACAACGTGGCGATCACGGCCAGCGTCCGGCGGCGCAAGCGCGAAAATCGGGAGATTGCCCCCGGTGAGCGGCTCGACGCGCCGTCGGCGGGCGCCAGCGCAGAGCAGAATCTGTTGGCGGAGGAAAAACGGCGCATGTTGCTCGAGGCCATCCGGCAGCTGCCGGCACCGGATCGGCAGATCACGGTGCTGCACCTGGAAGGCTTGAGCGGCGCCGAAATCGCGGAAGTCGCCGGACTGGCGGAAGGATCCGTCGCTACGCGCCTCACGCGCATCCGGGAGAAGTTGCGGAGAGCCATTCGGGCGCAGGAGGTGGGCGATGCCCGATAACGACGAACTCGATCAACTGTGGTGCGGCCAGCCCACCGGCCCACCAAAAAAAGGAGAAGATATGTTAGCGAATGCCATCTTTAGAGTGAACCGGTTCGATCGCACCGTCAAGGTGCGTAATTGGACGGAATGCGGTGCGGCGGTCCTGTTAGCAGCGCTCTTTACCCTAGGGGCCGTCAAATCGCCCAATGACCTGATGCGCGCCGGAAACCTGATCGTGGCGGCCAGCGGCTTGTGGATCATCTTCTACATCCTGCGGTTTGGGCGCTCGAACCAAGTCCCCATGCCGGATCAGACGCTGGCGGGCTTCCGGCAGGCTTTGCTGCGCAAGTACGAGCAGCAGATCAAGGTCCTGAAGAACGTGAAGTACTGGTATCTGCTGCCGCCTTACATGGGCCTGCTGGTGCTGACTGGAGGCATCATGCAAGCCCGGTCCGCGGCTCGGCCGGGGTGGCCGGAATTGCTCTCAATCGTACTGGTTACCGTGGTGTTCGCGGTCATCTGGTGGATCAACGAGGGGGTCGCCTTGGGCAGGCTGCGGCGGGAGCGCGCGCGGCTGCTCGAAGAGATGAACAACTCTACGGGAGAACATCCATGAGAAAGAGGGGCCGTTTGCGAATCCGGCCCCTCTGCGCACGAGACGACGTTACGGACGGGGTCGAGCCGTCCAAGAGGATGTTCCTTTAGCTATGTAGTTGCGGCGCGGGCGGAAAGTTCTCGGAAATATTTTCTTCGGCCGCGCCGCGCGATGGCCGGCAAGGATAAATCCGCGGTTGAATCCCGAAACGCTGGTGGTATAGCGCGGCTATCTCCCGCTCGAAATGCTGTACCGCCCCAGAACCCATCATGCTGACCGTGCAGCCGCCGAAGCCGCCCCCGGTCATGCGCGCGCCGTAAACACCCTCCAGGCCCATGGCGGCATCCACCAGGAAATCCAGCTCGTCGCAACTCACTTCGTAATCGTGCTGCAGGCTGCGATGGGACGCTTCAAATAGTTCGCCCATGCGCTCGACCGCGCTTTCCCGGCAGGCCGCCACGAACTGCAATACGCGCGCATCCTCCGACACCACGTGCCGCGCGCGCCGCGCGATCACCGGCGGCATGGATTCCTCGGCCTCCTCGAACATTGCCGGCGTCACGTCCCGGAGGCTCTGCACGTTGGAGTGACGGCGCCGCACCACCTCGACCGCCGCCGCGCACTGCTCGGTCCGTTCTCTATAGGCGGAGTTGGCCAGTGCGTGTTTGACCATCGTATTGACCGCCACGAACGCGATGTCCTCAGGCAACCGCACCACCTGATGCTTCAGACTGCGGCAGTCGATACAGATGGCGGCGTGCTCTTCGCCGAACATTGAGATGTACTGATCCATGATGCCGCAGGGCAGGCCCACGAAGTCGCGCTCGGCCGTTTGGCAGAGGCGCGCCACTTCGAGCGGAGCCATCTGCCGGCCGCCCAGCAGCGCCAGGGCCGAGGAGACTTCCAGCGCCGCCGAAGAACTGAGCCCCGAGCCTTCCGGGACCGTGCTCCGGATCAGCAGATTCGCCGGCGCCACCGCCACGCCGGAGCGCAGCAGCTCCTGCGCCACGCCGATCAGGTAATCGGTCCAATGATGCCGCGGGCTGAGCGCGGCGATTTCCGCAACCGGCCACTCGGCCGACTCCCGGCGGTCCTCCGAATATACGCGCAGCTTTTGGTCCACCGACGGCGCGCTCGCCACGAAGGTGGCCAAGTCCAGAGCTACCGGCAGCACGAAACCCAGGTTGTAGTCGGTATGCTCGCCGATCAGGTTCACGCGGCCCGGGGCACGGAAAACGCGGAGGCCATCCGCGGAGCCGTAAAGCCGCCGGAACGCGTCGATCACGGGTTGCTCCGGGCTGCCCGCCACGCCAACAGCAGCAGGAAGATCCCGAAGACCAGCATGGACAGGCCGCTATAAAGGTTCACGTTGACGGTGGTCAACGCCGCGCGCGTATCCGGCGCGAAGATCCCCATCCCCACCAGGATGAGACCGACCAGAGTAAAGAACCAGCCCGAAGGCACTCTCAGATCCATATCATCGAAACCAGAAATTCAAGATGACGAGCAGTAACACCACCAGAACTGTCAGCGGCGCCGGGCGCTGATACCACTTGGCCGTGGCGTCATGCGGCACCTTGGTCAGCCCGTAGACCAGCCCTTCCATCTCCTTGTCAGGACGCGGTGTGGTTGCCAGGCTGACCGCTATGGAGATAACGAAGCATGTGGTAAATGCCACGATCGCGATCCAGAAGTTCTGGGCCATTTGTGACGGGAACTCATAGACGTTCGCGATCCAGCCGCCTTTGCCCTCGGCCGTCGTCGAACAGAGCGTGAGCACTGCCGCGGCAGTGCCCAGCGTCAATCCAGTGAAGGCGCCGTGCGCGGTGGCCCGCTTCCAGAACATGCCCAACAGGAACGTGGCGAACAGCGGCGCATTCACGCAACCGAAGACCAGTTGCAGCAGGTCCATGATGTTGTTGTAGCGGGTGGCCACGTAAGCCGCCAGAATCGACAAGAGCACTCCTACCACGGTAGTCACGCGTCCCACTGTCAGATAGTGATGGTCGGGAGCGCCGGGGCGGATGTAGCTCTGATAGATATCGTAAGTGAACACCGTATTGAACGCCGTCACGTTACCCGCCATGCCGGACATGAAGGAAGCCATCAGACCCGTCATGCCCAGACCCAGCATGCCGGCCGGATAGAACTGCGCCATGAGCGTGGTCAAGGCTTGATCGTAATCCGGGCCGCCGGTAGCCTTCAAAGGAAACGCATAGCCCAGATTCATCTTCGAAAGAACCAGCGCCGCGATGCCCGGCAGGATCACGATGAAGGGCAGAAACATTTTGGGCAGCGTGCCGATCAGCGGCGTCCGCCGGGCCGCCGACATCGATTCGGCCGCCATGGCGCGCTGCACCACCAGAAAGTTCGTGCACCAGTATCCGAACGAGAGCACAAAGCCCAAACCCGCCACCATGCCGAAGATCTCGACGCCCATGGGGTTCTCGGTAGGACTGCCCATATACTGCCAGGCGTGCGTCATATTCGCCGGCAGGCGCGCCTGAATACCGGCCCATCCGCCGGCCTTTGCGACCGACAGAATCGCCAGCGGCGCGAATCCCAGTACGATCAGCAGAAACTGCAGAACTTCGTTGTAGATTGCGCTGGTGAGTCCGCCCAGAAAGGTGTAAGCCAGCACGATGGCCGCCGACGCCAGGACCGAAACATCGAAACTCCAACCCAGCACAAGATGCAGCAGCAGCCCCAGGGCATACATGGAGATGCCCGAGGAAAAGATGGTCATGACCGCGAAGGAGAAGGCATTGAAAGCGCGGGTCTTTTCGTCGAAGCGTAATTTCAGGTACTCCGGAACCGACCGCGCTTTGCTGCCGTAATAAAACGGCATCATGAAAATGCCCATGAAGAGCATGGCGGGAATCGCTCCCAGCCAATAGAAATGAGCGGTCATGATCCCGTACTTGGCGCCCGAAGCCGCCATGCCGATGAGTTCCACCGCGCCCAGATTGGCCGCGATGAACGCCAGGCTGGTGATCCAAACTGGAACCGACCGGCCTGACATCAGGAAGTCGCCGCTGGAGGAAATCCGCTTGCGCAGCCTCCAACCAATGCCTAGGACAAAGGCAAAATACACGACGAGGATTACGTAGTCTACAGGAGCTAGTTTCACAAGTTTAGGATTTGAAACCCCTGAGTGTAACGCGCAGGATGGGCAAAAGCAAACACTAAAGGCTCGCTTCGCCCGGCGGCAAGCCGCCCGTAGCCGAAGCTCTATTGTTGTCAATTGGCAGCGCCCGCACGCTGGGAATAATCCGCCAAAATATCTCTAACTAGTTGAAACTAATTATGTTATCTCAGTTAAGGGAGGGTTACAAAGATGCGCCGTCGCGCACGCTGTGCGATACTGATTATAGATCATTTCACAAGTTGCGAATGTCCCAGTTAGACGACGCCATAACTCGGTATAACAAACTGCTGGAGACCGGTCCCTGCCGCGATCTGGCATGGGTGGACGCTCTCCACAAGAAGATGGAAGAGGAGCATCTATCCACCGGCGGCCGTCTGATCTGCCCGTTTCTGCGCCCTAACTTCATCACTCGCCGCCAATACGACACGCTGGTCAAGACCGGTGAAGCTCTGATCAGCGCGATCGATCGCATCGAGCGCATGGCGCTGGCGAGTCCCAGCCTGCTCGCCCGCATGGAATTACTGCCGGCCGAGAAGATGCTGGCGGCCATCGACCCTGGTTATCAGGTGCCCGAAGTTGCGGCGCGCCTGGATTCGCACTTGAATAATGGTTCGCTGCACGTGGTCCAGTACAATGCGGACTCACCCACGGGGGCCGCTTACACCGAAGTCCTGTCCGACTTGTTCTATGATTCGCCGCCGGTAAAAGAGTTCCGCAAGCGCTATCATCTGACCCGCGTCGGCGGCAAGAAGCACCTGTTGGGCGCCCTGCTCAAAGCCTACAAGCAGTATGGCGGCCACAAGAAACCCAACATCGCCATTCTGGAATTCCGTCCGGCGTATTCGGGTCAGAGTGAGTTTGAGCTGTTTCGCGACTTCTTCCGCGGGGAGGGCTACGCGGTCGAGATCGTTTCCCCCGATCAGTTGGAATATCGCAACAAGGTGCTGCGCAAAGGCCCGTTCGAGATCGACCTGGTATACCGCCGCATCAGCGTTCAAGAGTTTCTGATGCGGTTCGACCTCAATCACCCGCTGGTCCGCTCCTATCGCGAGCACACCGTTTGCGTGGTCAACAGCTTCCGCTCCGAACTGGCGCACAAGAAAGCTATGTTCGGCCTGCTGACCGACGACACCCTGACCGCCAAGTTCCCCGCCGCGGAACGCAAGGCCATTCGCGATCACGTGCCCTGGACCCGCCTGGTGCAGGCCACCAAAACGACTTATCACGACGAGACCATCGACCTGCCGGAGTTCATCACCCAGAACCGCGAGAAGCTGGTCCTAAAGCCGAACGACGATTACAGCGACCAGCACAGCTTTTTCGGTTGGGATATGGATGACGCCGCCTGGGACCGCGCCCTGAAGCAAGCCATGCGCGCGCCTTACGTGGTGCAGGAAAAAGTCGACCCGGTGCGGTCGGTCTTCCCGATGGTGACTTACGGCCAACTCGAATTCAAGGACATGCAGGTGGATGTGCACCCGCACGCCTACATGGGCAAAGTGCTGAGCTGCTCCAGCTGGCTTTCTACCGGCAATAGCGGCTTCTCATCCGTTGGCGGCCTGGTACCCACCTTCATTCTGGACAGCAAATCGTAATCGTTAGCCGCGGCGCGTAACACTCGCCCGTAAGTTGGCCACACCCGCCGTGTACCGGTTGTCCGCCACCGCGAAAGCCATGGCATCGTCCAGCCAGTCCTGCCAGACGCCGTCCGGATCGTGCGACGCTACCGTCAGCGTGTACTCCCCGTTGCACAGGTCGCAGCGGAAGGCGAACGTAAGCTGCAGCGTCTGGCCGGGCGTGCAGGGCCCCAGCTGCAGCCCTTCCAGCTCAGTATTCGTGCCATACACGTTCATGCCCGCCCGGCTGCGGATCATCAGCCCCACCACCGGATCGGCCACCGCGGCCCGGAAGCGCACGGTCACCCGCGCGGCCACCAGTTCGCTGCTGCGCACCACCACCGTCGCCTGTCCCGATTCGCCCACCAGTTCGAGCCCGATGACCTCCGCTCTCCCATCGCCTCGCCGCATGCGCGGCGCAATCACCGCCGGGACCGATTCGCCCCACGCCCGCACCCGTCGCGCCACATGGCTGTTGTAAGCCCGCAGAATCTCTTCCGGATCGCCGCGGCCCGCCAGTTTCCCGCGATCCAGCCACCAGACCTCGTCGGCCATCTGCCGCAACAGTTCGTCTTCGTGCGAAACCAGCAGCACAGTGGCTCCCGCGCGCCGCAGCCCGTCGAGCGCCGCCGACACCTGCCGCCGCACAACCGCGTCGTGCCGTGCCAGCGCGTGCTCCATGGCCAGCACGTCCACCGGCGGGAACTCCAGCGCGTCGTCCGCCGTCAGCAAGAGCCGCCGCCCACCCGCCTCCACCGCACCCGTCACGGGCTTCTCCAGCCCCGCCGCCAGACGCAGCAGGACACCCTTCCCCGCGCCATCCTCGCCGATCACCCCGAGCACCGCGCCGCCCGGCGCGATAGCGTCCAGGCCATCGATCGGCGGGCAAACCACTTGCCGGAAAACAATCGCCATTATCGATAGAATACCGGGTAGGCATGGCCGACTCCAATGTGTTTGACCGCATGCGCCAGGATTGGAACGCGCGCGCCCGCGAGGATCCTCACTACTACGTAGCCTTCGGGCGCCGCGATCAGGCCGATGCCGACTTCTTCGCCACCGCCACCGACGTGCTCCGCGGCCTGCGCGGCGAACTACGCCACCTGCGTCCGCCGGGCCAGCGCCTGCCGGCCAATCTGAAGGCTCTCGAAATCGGCTGCGGCCCGGGCCGCCTGATGCGCCCGCTGAGCGCCGACTTTGCCGAGATCCACGGCATCGACGTCTCCGACGAAATGATTCGCCTGGCGTCCGAAAAACTGCGCGGCATCCCCAACGCCTACGCGCATCACGCCGCCCGCTCGGACCTCTCGATCTTCGCCGATGAGTCCTTCGATTTCGTTTACTCGTACGCGGTCTTCCAACACATACCCAGCCGCGAGGTGGTGCTGGCCTACCTGGCCGAAGCCCGCCGCGTGCTCAAACCCGGCGGTATTCTGCGCTGCCAGATCAACGGGCTTCCGGAAGCCTTCCGGCGGTACACCACCTGGGATGGCGTGCGCATTCCGGCGGAGGATGTGGCCGCATTCGCGCTACGCCATGACTTCCAACTCTACGCGCTCGAAAACGTCGCCACACAGTATCTGTGGACCACCTGGCGCAAGCGGCCGTCGGGCTGGCGCGCCGCGCTGCGTCCCACGCCATCGCCGGCCACGCGCATCCGCATCATCAGTAACGCACTCACGGCGGACCCGCTGGTGCCCGCCTCCGGCCCCCGCGCTTTCGCCGCTCTGCGCATCGAGAGCCTGCCGGCCGATTGCGACCTGTTCAACCTGGAAGTTCGTATCGACGGCCGCGCCGGTGTGCTGTCCTATCTCGGGCCACCCGAATGGGATGGCGTTGTGCAGTTGAACGCCGCTATTCCGCCCGGCACGCGCACCGGCCTCGTCCCGGTGGACGTGCTGTGGCTGGGCCAGCCGCTCACCCAGACCTGGATGCGCATCGTCCCGCCCGGACCTGCGGTGCCACGCCTGTGCGATGTCCGGGATGGCGAGAACCTGCTGGCCGGCGCCCGTATCATCAGCCGCATCATCAAGGTGGTGATGGAAGAGATAGCCGAGCCGGAACGGGTCGAAGTGGCCATCGACGACGTGCCGGTCGAGCCCTTTGAGATCTTCTGCACGGATCCGCTGCAACGGCATTACGACATCAACCTGACGCTTCCCCCGGGCACTTCTCCGGGACCACATCACGTCAATTTGACGCTGGGGTGGCGCAGGTTTGGGCCAGTCCCGATCGAAGTGGTCTGAGACCGTATTCGCCCCATGGCGGCCTTGCATCCCTCGGCCGCGGCATACAGCAGACAGGCGTCCAGCAGCAGGTTGAACAAATACAGGTGCTTGATCAGGTCAAATGCATCTCCGAAGACGGCGCCGAACAGCGCCGCCAGACAACAGACAGGCAGCAGGGTGAGCAGTTCGGTGCGCCGTCGCCTCATGAGGTCCGTCTCGCGATACCAGATCCGCGCGGCATACATCGGCCAAAGAATCAGGGCGAAGACGATCCACTTGTTGAAGACCGGCAAGACGTGCTCGTGAAAGCCGCTCCACAAATTGAACGCGCGGCTCAGCGACTGTGCCGGCAGTCCCGCGGAAGGCTCGAAGTTCCCATACGGCGGACGCAGAAACGATATTCGGGGCAATACCCCATGCAGGCGGCGCCACAACCGCGCCGGCCGCAGCAGGTAGAAGCGCAGGATGGTAAAGGTGCTCACCCGGCGCAACGCACCGGACTCGGCCAACTCCGGAAAGTCCGTCACGGGACTCCAGGCGCCTGTCCCGGAATACCGCGCGAGTTGCGGATCGAAGCCCAGCGCGCGCAGATCGGCCGCGGGGTCCTTCGATTCCGGAAGAATGCCGGAGAAGACCATGCCGTAGCTGTTCGCCATGCGCCCGACCACCGGCATGGCGATCACGCCGTATGCGGCGCAGGCCAGCATCGCGCAGCCGCCGGCCGCCGCGATCCAGCGCGGGGCCCGCTCCCGCGTCCAGAAGGCCAGCCGGAAAGTAAATAGGCCCATGATCAGGCCGATCGGCGCATTCTGCGGCTTCGCGAAGACCCACAGCACCGCCCACAGCGACCACCGCAGTAAACTCGCGAAGCGGACTTCTGCCGCTCTGCCGATCTCCACGGCTTCCGCCAGCAGCAAGAGAAGAAATATGCAGGACGCCGCCTCCTGGTAAAACGAATTCCAATACACGGCGTAACCCGCATCGGTCAATGCCACCAGCGCGCCGATCCAAACAATCGCGTGGGCCGGATGCCGCCGCGCGACCCACAGCAGACGCGCGAACACCACCAGAAAGACGAGCGCGTGGATCAATCCCATGACGGTGATATCCAGCGCGTCATCCTTCGAGACCAGCTTATTCAGCAGCAGGGCCGCGCTCACAAAAAGGTATTCGCTGTTGGCCTGCTCCCAATAGGGTTGGCGGTAGCGCGGATCGGGAATGTATTTAGGCTCGATATACTGGTACTCGAGGCTGCCGTGGTGTTGCGGGCCGTAGCCGAACCGGCCGATGGTCCGCAGGAAATCACCCTGGTCGGCCAACCCCACGACCGGCGGGACAAAAAGCTGGTACGCGAGAATCCCGGCGGCGACGCCCACGATGGCAATGAGCAGTCTCTTCATGGCACGTAATAAAGGCGCAGCGCCCCGACCTTTTCCGTCGGGGGAATGCGGTCGTACCAGGGCTGGAAGGGCAGCACCAGCGTACGGGCCACCGTTGGGCTGATCACGTTCCAGCCCTTATGGGGGGATTCGGCATCGACGGCCTCGATGCGCGGCAGGCCATAATAGCGGCGCAGGTCCTCCTCCACCGGGAGCGGCCAGGTCAACGGCTCGATCAACATGAGCGATACGTCCTGAACCCCCAATTGGCGCAGGCGCGCGGCCAGGCGCTTGGTGTCCTGACCCCAATCCAGGTCCGAATCCACCAGCACATTAGCCGGATGGCGCGCGGCCAGTTCGTTGAAATACGACAGATAGTCCGGATTCTGCAGCGCGCCGGCCAGCGCCATCCACGCCATCAGCAATAAGCCCGTTCCGAGCCGCCACCGCGACGGAGCAGTGATCAGACGTATGAATCCCGTCGCCGCCATAATTGCCAGCCCGATATAGACAGGCAGAATGAGCCGCACACCGATATCCACATGTCCGATCATGGCCGGAATCAGTATTCCCAAACAGTACGCCAGCACCACCCGATTCGCAAATATCCCGATGGCCGCCAGAATCAGGAATGCGATGGGCGTCTTGACCGCCAGCACCACGGGGAAATAGTACCACCAGCCGTTTAAACTATATTTTCCCAGCAGGTATGCGGGGTGGCCGCCCCTGTCGTGCGACTGCGCCGAAAGCAGGCCATCGAAGAATTCCGGCGCCGGCAGCTTGCCGAACGAAAACCAATATCCTGCCCAGATTATCAATGCGCCGGTAAGCGCGGCCAGGACAAACGTCGGAGCGCGCTCCCGCGCCAGAGCGGCGATCTTCGGCAGCGCGGGTCTGAACGCCGCAAGATAGAACACCAGCGCCACCACGGCCGCCGCCGGCAAATAAACCAGCGCGGTGAATTTCGCGAGCGCAGCCAGTGCCGCGGCAACGCCCAGAACGACGCCGTGCCGAAGGCTTGGCCGCCCGGCCCACACCACCAGCGCGCAAAACGCCGCGCCCACACAAGCCGCCAGCGCCATATCGGTCGACGCCAGGCCGGCATGTGCCAGAACCGGCGGCAGCAAAGTGAATAGGGCCACCGCGGCTGCCGCAGTGCGGGAATCAAAACAGCGGCGGCTCCAAAAATATACGACCCCGCACGCCAGCCAGAAAAATGGCAGAATCCCCATCCGCATCAGGACTAATGTTCGTTCGAGATGGCCGGACCGCAGCATGACCGCCCTGCCCTCCACGTTGCGGTTCGGATCGTTCAACGGCCGCACTCCAGCCAGATAGGGCCCTAGCGCGATCATGGCCCGCGCCAGCGGTGGATGCTGCGTCTCGTACCGGTAAACGTGCTTGCTCAGGTATTCGAGCCCGCAGGCAAAGTGGCCCGGCTCATCGATGGTGAAGCTGAAGACCCGGTAAGTAGCAGCAATGCGGACCGATGCAATCGCGACAAAGAGCATCGCCAGCCAGACGGAGCGTTGGATCACTCGTCTTCCATTGTAACTTCGGGGACTAGCGCAGCGACCCGATCTGTGAAGCGTCGATCGTGATGACTTTGCCCGGGCGCGGAGGCCCGTATGAATAATCCAATGTCATCCAATGCAGTTCAGTCGCCCATTCGACCCATGTTGGCGACGCCGGGTTACCGGGCAAAGTCTGGATCACAGGCACGTCGCGCGCGATGCCCAACTCCCGCAATGCCGCGGTGACCATCGGACGCAGGTTGGGTCCATGCCGCAGGCTGGGCTCGCCCATTTCGTTCCTCTGCACCACCGCCACCGGGTTCGCACGCACCACCACGACGATCATCGTGAAATCGTCACCTTGTGTCTGCCGGTAGTGTTCGATCCGGTCTTTCACGAATCGGAACTCCCTCGAGTCCGGATCAGTGAAGTACCGCCGGATGGTAACATTCGCCGCACAGATTCCGCACACCGCCACCGCGAGGGCCGCAGTCGCGGCCAAACGCCGCGGTAGGATCCGGCTGAGCGCCAGCATGAACAGCAGCAGAATGGCCCCTTCGAGCGCGGTGTACGTCCGGTACTCCGCGGAAGGCATGTAGCTGACCAGGTTGATCCCGTACGTCATGGGGAGCATCACGGCCACGGCGGCCAGTTTGCCCAGCACCCCCACCACGCGCCGGCCGCCGCCCGGCCGCAATTCCAGGCACATCGCCGCCAAAATCACGGCGCCGGTTAGAATCGCGTAGGCTAACTTGGGCCGCACAAACCACAGATTCGCCGCTTCCACCAGCGGCGTGCGCACGAACCATTTCAGGTGTTCGTAGATATTACCGAACTGCCGGCCGTCGTACTTTGCCCCTAACGGAGCGCCGCGAACCCGCAGCCACACCCGCCACACCGAATAGTACACGGCACACGCCGCCGCCAGAATCGCGGCATGCCCCGCCAGCTTGCGTATCTGCTCGGGCCAGAAGGTCAGGGGATCGCACAAAAATGTCGCGACCGCCGCCAGCGCGATGTAGAACAACGCTCCCGGCTGATACAGCGCCAATGAAACGATCAACAGCAGGATCGCCAAAACCGCGAATTTGATCCCGCCCCGCGAAGCCGCCGCGAACGCGAGAGCGGCCACCGGCACCGCGAGCACATAGGCGGCGGTCGCCACGTAGCCGACGCCGGTGGCGAATGGCGGCGTAGTCACCAAAGCAATGGCGGCCGCCAGCGCCACCAGCCCGCTCACCACCCCACCCCTCAGATACCGGTAGACCAGCAGGCTGAGCAGCGCCAGAATGCACACGCTGATTCCTCGCAGCACATTCATCCCAGCCATCGAGCACACCAACCCGTGAGTGCCGTAAATCAGGCCCGCCAGCGGACGTCCCACGTACGCCATAAACCGGAAGATCGCCGGACTTGGAAAGCCTCCCCAGCAGGAGAAGAAGAAATCGTCAGTGTGCAGGAAATAGCCGTGCAAGGCAGGGAAATACGCGATGACTATTGCGGCGAAAATGACGGCAAAGATGCGCGCAGTTGTGGTCTTCGCCATTATGGATAGAATACCGGGTAGGCATGGTCCGCTCCAACGCGCTGCTTCTCCTGTTGCTTCTGACCGCCTGCGCGCCCCGCCTCCCGAATTTCTCACGGCGCAGCGGCGTGATCGAACTGCCCGCCGGGACGCTCGTCCTGCATCGGGGGCTGGTGGTCCCCGAGGGCGCGCACGATCTGGAGATCCGCGGCCATCCCTCCGGCTCCACCCTGCAGGCCGCCGCCGACTTCCAGGGCCGCGCGCTGATCTATTCCAAAGGCGCCATCGGTCTGCGCCTGACCAGCTTCCGGATCGATGGCAACCGCACCGCGCTCGCCAAACCCGTCGGGCTGCCGGTTTCCGACGCGCCCTTCGCCCGTTTCTACGCCAACAACGGCATCGTGATCGAAGGCGCCACCCGCTTTTCCATCCGCGGCGTCACGTTTCAGAACGTGTCCAACTACCCGCTGCTGGTGAACGCCTCCACCGGCGTGCGTATCGAAAGCGTGCGCATCGAGGATTCCGGATCGCTCACGCCCGCGGGCCGCAATAATGCCTCCGGAGGCATTCTGCTCGAAGAGGGCACGCGCGATTTCGAGATCCGTCAATCGATTATCCGCCGCGTACGCGGCAACGGCATCTGGACGCATTCGTTCTATCACTCTCCGCGCAACGCCAACGGCGTCATCCAGGGGAACCAGATCGAAGAAGTCGCGCGCGACGCTATTCAAGTGGGCCACGCCACCGGCGTCACCGTCCTGCAAAACCGCGGCCGGCGCATCGGGTATCCGTTCGACCTGGTGGACATGGCGGGCTGGGCGGTTCCCGTGGCGCTCGATACCGCGGGCAACGTGGACCATTCCGCTTATACCGGCAACCAGTTCGAGGATGTCAACGGAAAGTGCCTGGACCTGGATGGCTTTCACGATGGCGAGATACGCGACAACGCGTGCATCAGCCGGAAGTTCTACGACGAGTATCCGTTCGCGCAATTCGGCATCGTGTTCAATAACGCCAACCCGGACATGCTGTCGTCCAACGTGATCGTGACGGGCAATCTGATCGATGGCGCGGGCTACGGCGCTCTGTATCTTTTGGGATCGCACCAGGTCATTACCCGCAACCGTTTCCTGGGCCTGAATCGGAACCGGTGCACGAGCGATCGGACCAGGCCCAGATGCGATTACAGCGCGGGAGATCCGGCGCTGCTACAGAGCGGCATCTACCTGGTCGCGGGCGCCGCCCGTCCGGCCAACACCGCGCACAACGAAATTACGGACAACGAAATCTCCGGATTCGGGATGAGTGGGCGGTGCATCGCGGCCGCGCCAGGCGTCTCGCTGCGGGCCAATCACATCGAGAAGAACCGGTGCCATGAGTGAGGTGCCTGTCAATTACAGCCGCCGGGCCACCACCAGGGTAATATCGTCCGCCGGCGGCGACCCTGCCGCGAATTCCGTCAGCGCCTGCGTCACGGCCGTGACAATATCCGCCGCGCTTTTCGCCCGGATGGCCTTCAGCACCTCGGCAAACCGCTCATCGCCGAACTCCTCGTCTTTGGCGTTGGTGGCCTCCGTCACGCCGTCGCTGTAGATGGCCAGCACGTCGCCCGGTCCCAGCCTGGTGCGGTACTCGGAGTAGCTTGCAATCGGCAGGATACCCAGCACGGGGCCGCCGCCTTCCAGATACTCCACCGCGCCGCTGGTGCGCACCAGGACCGGCGGATTGTGCCCCGCATTGCAAAAAGCCAGCTCGCCCGTGGCCGGGTCTAGCACGCAAAAGAAGAACGTGATGAAGCGGTTGCTCGGGCATTTCTGGCAGGTGATCTTGTTCAGGCGGTTCATAAACGCCGCCAGATTCTGCGGCTCGTCCGCCAGCACCTGAACGCGCTCCTGCAAGCCCATCATCATCAGCGACGCGGGCATGCCCTTCCCGGAAACGTCGCCCAGCACCATGGCGACGCGCCCGTTGGGATAAGTGAAGAAGTCGTAGTAATCGCCGCCCACAGTGCGGCACGCGGCGTTGTATCCGGCCAGGTCCACGCCCGGCACCTGCGGCGCCATCGCCGGCAACGAACTCCGCTGGATCTCGGCCGCCTGGTCCAGGTCGCGCTTCATGCGGCGCTCCATCTCCTCCACTTCAGAGAGGCGCGCATGCTCGATACGAATTGCCGCGACGTTGGCCATCACGGTCAGCAGGCTGAGATCGTCCTTGGTGAACGCCCGGAACATGTTGGGCGAATCCACATAGATCAGCCCGATGGTGCGCGTTTCGGTTTGCAGCGGCACAGCCATCAGCGTGCGCACCTTTTGCTCCACGATGCTCATGCGCTCGCGGAACGCTTCGTCCATTTGCGCATCGCGCACCAGCACGGAAGCCTTTTCGTTCAGCACGCGGTCGCGCACGGCCGAGCTGATGCGGAACCCTTCGCCCTTGTTGGCCTTCACTTCCAGGCTATCGCCTTCGAGGATCATGACCACGCCCCGTTGGGCACCGACTCCCTCGATCGCCAGATCCAGGATCAGCGGGAAAAGGTCGGCCAGAGTTCCCCGCCCGGCCAACTCCTGTCCGGCGCGGATCAGCGCCTGCACCTGTTTGGTGCCATGCTGGCCGGGCCGGTCCACGATGGTCTGGCTGGACAGCGCACCCTCGAGACTCGTGAGGATGGTGGAAGTGCTCGGCGGATCGGCCTCGGCCGACTCGAAGACCACCACGTTTTCGGCGGGCTTGCCGCCCGTTTTGTCGTCGAAGATAATCGCCAGGTGGCCGGCCGTAATTCGATCGCCGGGCTTCAGCAGCAGTTTGGCCCGCAATGGTATGTTATTGACCATTGTGCCGTTCTTGCTGCCCAGATCCTGTACGGTCCAGTCGTCGCCGTCCCGCTCCAGGATCAGGTGCTGTCGCGACAGGCCGGCGTCGTCAGGAAAACACAGCTCGGTGGTGCTCGAACGGCCCACCGTGTAACGATCGCCATTCAGGGGGACGGTTTTCACCTGTCCGTCCGGACAATGGATGAGAATCTCCCGGGTCATGCTGGGTTGTGGATGGGCCACAGTTGATTATAGCCAACCGGACGTTCGGCGCGTATCGCTATAGTCGAAATTGCCCGCATCCGGGCGCGGCGCTGTGCGGAGTCCATTACATCGGCCGCGGAGCGATGATATGATCGACCGAGATATGCGCACTCTCTTCGTCTGTACCGCCCTCGCCGCCCTGCCCGCGTGCGCGGCCACCTGCGAGAGCCTTGCATCCACGTCATTGCCCGATACCACCGTCACCATCGCGCAATCCGTTCCGGCTGGCGCATTTACGCCGCCCTACGGCAATGCCATCGATAAGCTGCCCGCGTTTTGCCGTGTGGCCGGCGTCATCAGGCCCACCAGCGATTCGTACATCCGCTTCGAGGTCTGGCTGCCTTCGTCCGGCTGGAACGGCAAGTTTCTCGGCGTGGGCAACGGCGGCTTCGCCGGCGCCATCGGATTCAATTCCATGGGCGCCGATCTTAAGCGCGGCTACGCCACCGCCGGCACCGACACCGGCCACGAAGCCGACGGCGAGGACGCCAGTTGGGCGTACCATCATCCCCAAAAGGTGATTGACTTCGGGTACCGCGCCCTGCACCTGACCGCCGTTAACGCCAAGAGCCTCATCCAGGCGTTCTATAGCGAGCCCGCGCGGCATTCCTATTTCGATAGCTGCTCCGACGGCGGCCGCGAAGCCTTGATGGAAGCCCAGCGCTTTCCCGCCGATTACGACGGCATCCTGGCCGGCGCGCCCGCCAACTTCTGGACGCACATGCTGGCCGCGGGCCTGGACATCAGCCAGACCATCTACACCGATCCCGCCGGCTACATCTCCAGCATCAAGTTCCCGGCCATCAGCGCCGCCGTGCTGGCCGCGTGCGACGCTCAGGATGGCGTGAAGGATGGCATCATCAACGATCCTTCCCGCTGCCACTTCGATCCTTCTACCCTGCTCTGCAAAGATATCGATTCGCGAAGTTGTCTCACCGCGCCCCAGGTGGCTTCTCTGAAGAAGCTGTACGCGGGCGGCCGGAATTCGCATGGCGCCACCATCTTGCCCGGCTATGCTCCCGGCGCGGAGGAAGGACGTGGGGGCTGGATTCCCTGGCTCATCGGCAATGGACCCGGCGGCAGCAGCAGTTCCGTCTATCTGGAGAATTACTTCCGCTATATGGTCTTCGAAGATGCTACGTGGAATCCCCTGACCGCCAAGGTGGATACCGCCCTGCAAACGGCCGACGAGAAAACCGCGCGCGCCCTCAATGCCACCGCAACCGACCTGCACGCCTTCGAATCGCGCGGCGGCAAACTGGTGCTCTACCACGGTTGGAATGACCCGGCCATCCCACCAGCCAATACCATTAACTACTACAACGGCGTGCTCCACGCTATGGGTGCGAAGGCCGCGCAAAGCTTCGTGCGCCTCTACCTGGTGCCCGGCATGCAGCATTGCATCGGCGGCCCGGGGCCGAATTCCTTCGGCCAGCTCGGTACGACCACCGCCAAGGGACCCGAGCATGGCGTCTACGACGCGCTCGAACAGTGGGTGGAAAAAGGAGAGGCG
>Ga0070731_10001651_pt1 | contig 22588 bp, 25 predicted proteins | sample Coa_R1_2_FD_66448 | JGI IMG/M metagenome (GOLD analysis project Ga0070731, IMG submission 66448) | Surface soil microbial communities from Centralia Pennsylvania, which are recovering from an underground coalmine fire - Coalmine... | ecosystem: Environmental > Terrestrial > Soil > Unclassified ... | reverse complement strand
GAGCTCGTCGGCGACGAGTCGCTGACGATGCGGCCGCACGAACGCGTCGCGGAGCCGCTCCGGCGGATGGGCGCGAGCATCGAGACGACCGAGGGCCACGCCCCGGTGACGATCGAAGGTTCGCCGTTGCACGGCATGACGTACGAGCTGCCGGTCGCGAGCGCGCAGGTGAAGTCCGCGATCCTGATCGCGGGTCTCTATGCGGCCGACGGTCCGACGACGGTCGTCGAGCCGCACCCGACCCGGGACCACACGGAAAGGATGCTCGAGTTGCTCGGCGTCCGGCTTCGCCGCACGGAGCGAAGCGTCACCGTCTGGCCGGTCGACCACCTGCCGGCCGTCGAGGTCGACATCTCGGGCGACATCTCGTCCGCGGCCCCCCTGATCGTCGGCGCGGTGCTGCTCAACGGCTCCGAGCTCATCCTGCAGGGGATCAACGTCAACCCGCTGCGGACCGGCCTGCTCGACGTGCTCGAGCGGATGGGCGCCCGCACGACGGTGTTCAACCGGCGGGCGGTGAGCGGCGAGCCCGTCGCCGACCTCGAGGTGCGTTCGACCCCCCTCACCGCGACGACGGTCACCGCTGCCGAGGTGCCGCGTCTGGTCGACGAGCTGCCGCTCGTCGCGCTGCTCGGGGCGTTCGCGCACGGGCCGACGATCGTCAGCGGCGCGGAAGAGCTGCGGGCGAAGGAGACCGACAGGATCGAGACGGTCGTGACGAATCTGCGGGCGATCGGCGTCCGGATCGAGGCGCGACCCGACGGCTTTGTCGTCAGGGGCACGCCTGCGCGCCCGCGGGGCGGAAGGATCGACGCCCACGGCGATCACCGGATCGCGATGCTGGGTGCGATCGCAGGCCTGGTCTCCCGTGAGGGGGTCGAGATCGAGGACGCCGAGAGCGTCGCAGTATCCTTCCCCGGCTTCTTCGACCTTCTCGCGCAGTTGACCCGACGATGATCATCGCGATCGACGGACCGGCCGGAGCCGGCAAGAGCACCGTCGCCCGCCGCCTCGCGGAGCGGCTCGGGTTCCGCTACCTCGACACGGGGGCGATGTACCGAGCGCTCACATGGCTGGCGATGCGCGACGGGCTGCCGCTCGGGGACGCCGCGCCTCTCGGCGAGCTGGCCGTGCGGAACCCGGTCTCCTTCGACGAGGAGGGTCGTGTGTCGATCGCGGGCGTGGACGTGACGTCCGCAATCCGGCAGTCGCGCATCGACCGCATGGTGCCGGTCGTCGCCCGGCACCACGAGGTGCGCGAGGTCATGCGCGACCGGCAGCGCGAGCTCGCGATGCAGGGCGACGTCGTGATCGAGGGGCGCGACATCGGCACGGTCGTCGCGCCCGACGCCGAGGTGAAGGTCTACCTCCAGGCGGATCCCGACATTCGTGCACGCCGTCGTCAGGCGGAGCGCCCCGACATCGGCGCCGACGCGCTCGCCACCGACCTGCGCACCCGCGACGCCTCGGACCGCGTGCGCATGCAGCCCGCTCCGGACGCGGAGCAGATCGACACGACCGAGCTCGAGGTGGACGACGTCGTCACCCGGATCGAGGAGCTCGTGCGCGCCCGCCCGGCCGCAACGCGGTGACGTCGCGGGACACCGCCTGGGGCGTCGGCCGCATCTACATGGGGTGGCCGGCGAGGCTCGCCACGCGGGTGCATGCGTACGGCCGCGACCGCGTTCCGCCCTCGGGCGGGCTCGTGTACGCGATCAACCACTTCCACTGGATCGACATCCCCATCGTGGGGGCGATGTCCCCTCGCAACGTCGACTTCGTCGCGAAGGTCGAGGCAACGTCGTTCCCGGGGCTCGGGCGCTTCCTCGAGTGGCACGGGACGATCGGCATCCGTCGCGGGGAGTCGGATCGCGAGGCGGTGCGCAAGATGCGCGAGTCGGCGCGCACCGGCAACGTGGTCGGGCTCTTCGTGGAGGGAACCAGACAGCGCTCCGGAGTGCCCGGGCAGGCGCAGCCGGGCGCCGCCATGGTCGCGTTGCAGGAAGACGTCCCGGTGCAGCCCGTCGCGATCTACGGCACGCAGTTCTGGCGGATCGGCAACTTCGCGCCGTGCTCGATCGCGTTCGGTGAGCCCATCCGCTTCGAGGGGCTGCAGAAGGGCTCGCGCGGCTACCGCGAGGCGACGGCGGAGATCGAGCGGCGCCTCCACGGCCTCATCGCGTGGCTCGCCGACGTGCACGCGCAGGGCCGTCCGCCCGGTCTCACACCGCCCCTATGAGCCTGGCCGGCACGGTGGCGGTGGTCGGCTTCCCGAACGTCGGCAAGTCCACGCTCGTCAACAGGCTGACGGGCACCCGCGCGGCCGTGGTGCACGCGACGCACGGGACGACGCGCGATCGCAAGGAGCTGCTCTGCGAGTGGAACGGGCGCGAGTTTCTGCTCGTCGACACGGGCGGTGTCGACATCGCCGATGCGAGCCCGATCTCGCGGCAAGTCGCCGAGCAGGCGCGCGCGGCTGTCGCCGACGCGGACCTCGTGCTGTTCGTGGTCGATGCGCGCGCCGGTGTGACGCCGGGTGACGAGGAGCTCGCAGAGATCCTGCGCCGGTCGCGCAAGCCCGTGCTCGTGCTGGCGAACAAGATCGACGATCCGTCGCAGGACTCGCTCGCGCTCGAGCTTCACCGACTCGGCCTGGGCGAGCCGTTCCCGATCTCGGCGCTCCACGGGCACTCGACCGGCGACCTGCTCGACGAGATCCTCGACCGTCTTCCCGGGAACGGGCGCGAGCCCGTCGCCGAGGATGCGATCCGGGTCGCCGTGCTCGGCCGTCCGAACGTCGGCAAGTCGTCGCTGTACAACCGCCTCGTAGGCGAGGAACGGACGATCGTGTCGGAGGTACCCGGAACGACCCGCGACGCGATCGACACCGTGATCGAGCGCGACGGGCGCACGTTCGTCCTCGTCGACACGGCGGGGCTTCGACGGAAGCGACGCCAGCGGCAGGGGATCGAGTACTACTCGGAGCTCCGAGCGCTGGAGGCCGCCGAGCGCGCGGACGTCGCACTCGTGCTGATCGACGCGAGCCAGGGGATCGTCGAAGGCGACGTCACGGCCGTCGAGGTGGCGCGGAAGGCGCACTGCGCGACACTCGTCGTCCTCTCGAAGTGGGACATCGCGACCGTCACGATCGAGGAGGTGCGGCCCGAGCTGCAGCGCCGCCTCCGGCAGCGCCCGCCGTTCATCACCGTCTCGGCCCACAGCGGCCGCGGAGTGACGCGTCTGCTCGAACGGACCGCGGAGCTCTTCGACCGCTACGCGTCGCGCATCCCGACGGCCGAGCTGAACCGCTTCCTCGGCGAGCTCAAGGAGTTGCGCCAGCCGCCCTCGAAAGACGCACGCCGGCTCAACGTCCTGTACGGCGCGCAGGTGTCGTCGCGGCCGCCCCGGATCCGGATCACGGTGAACGACCCCGGCCTGATCACCCGCGACTACGCGTACTGGGTCGAGAATCAGGTGCGCGAGCGGTTCGAGCTGGAGGGCGTACCTGTGGCAATCGACTTTCGGGGCCGATGAAGACCGTCGTGGTCGGGGCCGGCGCGTGGGGCTCGGCGTTCGCCGGCGTGCTGCGCGCCCGCGGCCACGAGGTGACGGTCGCGGACCGAACGGCGATCGACGACGCGCCGTACGACGAGGCCGAGCTGGTCGTGGTCGCCGTCCCGAGCGTCGCGTTTCGCGAGGCGCTCGGTCACGTGCGCGGCAGCGCACCGGTACTGAGCCTCACCAAGGGCCTCGACCCGGCGACCGGCGACCGCCTCTCCACCGTGGTGGGCGAGCGTCCTGTCGCCGTGCTCTCCGGCCCGAACATGGCAGAGGAGGTCGCGGCCGGACTGCCCGGCGCGACCGTGATCGCGAGCGAGGACGAGACGCTCGCACGGCACCTGCAGGGGGCGATCAACTCCTCGACGTTCCGCGTCTACGTGAACGACGACCTGATCGGCGTCGAGCTGTGCGCCGCGGCGAAGAACGTGATCGCGCTGTCGGCGGGAGCCGTCGACGGACTCGGGCTCGGCGACAACGCGAAGGCCGCGCTCATCACGCGGGGTCTCGTCGAGATGGCGCGTCTGGGCGAGGCGTGCGGCGCGCAACCGGAGACGTTCGCAGGACTTGCCGGCATGGGGGATCTGATCGTCAGTTGCTGGCATCCGTCCGGCCGGAACCGGCGGGCGGGCGAGCTGATCGCGCGAGGCGCGAGCGCGGACGAGGCGCGCGTCGAGATCGGCCATACCGTGGAGGGGCTCACGACGGCGCCCGTCTTGCGCGACCTCTCCCACCGGCTCGGGATCGAGCTGCCGATCACTGAAGGCGTGTGTTCGGTGCTCGAGGGAATGCAGATCCATGAGCTGCTCGGGTCGTTGATGGGACGACGGCCCCGGGAGGAGTAGCTATCGTGCCGCCGATGCGGGGCAGCTTCCTCTTCACATCCGAGTCGGTCACCGAGGGTCACCCGGACAAGGTTGCCGATCAGATCTCGGACTCCGTCCTCGACGCGGTCCTCACAGACGACCCCGACGGGCGCGTCGCGTGCGAGACGCTGATCACGACCGGACTCGTGGTGGTCGCCGGCGAGATCACGACGGAGACGTACGTCGACATCAAGAAGCTCGTGCGCGAGCGGATCGCCGAGATCGGGTACACGCGCGCGAAGTACGGGTTCGACGCCGAGACCTGCGGGGTGATCATCGCGATCGACGACCAGTCGCCGGACATCGCGCAGGGGATCGATGCGGCGTATGAGATCCAGCACGATCCCACCGACGACGATCCGCTCGACCGGATCGGGGCGGGAGACCAGGGAATGATGTTCGGCTACGCGTCGAACGAGACGCCCGAGCTGATGCCTTTGCCGATCATGCTCGCGCACAAGATCTGCAAGCGGCTCTCGGCCGTCCGGAAGGCGGACGTCCTGCCGTACCTGCGGCCCGACGGCAAGGCACAGGTGTCCGTCCGGTACGAGGTCGACGGCGACGGACGCCGCCGGCCGGTGTCGATCGAACGCGTGCTCGTGTCGACGCAGCATCGCGAGGGCCTCGACGCGGACTCGATGATCAAGCCGGACGTGATCGAGCACGTGCTGCGGCCGATCTTGCCGCCGGAGCTCGTCGACGAGAAGCAGTGGGGCGCGAAGGACTTCGTCTACGTCAACCCGACGGGCAAGTTCGTCGTCGGCGGGCCGATGGGCGACACCGGCCTCACGGGCCGCAAGATCATCGTCGACACGTACGGAGGCGCCGCGCCGCACGGAGGCGGCGCGTTCTCGGGAAAGGATCCGACGAAGGTCGACCGCTCCGCCGCCTACGCCGCGCGGTACGTCGCGAAGAACGTCGTCGCTGCCGGACTTGCCGACCGCTGCCAGATCCAGGTCGCGTACGCGATCGGGGTGGCGCATCCCTTCTCGATCCTCGTCGAGTGCTTCGGCACCGAGCGCGTTCCCGAGGCGAAGATCGAGCAGCTCGTGCGCGAGCACTTCGACCTCCGGCCCGCGGCGATCCTGCGCGACCTCGACCTTCGCCGGCCGATCTACTCGAAGACGGCGGCGTACGGGCACTTCGGCCGCGACGACCACGACTTCACGTGGGAGCGCACCGACAAGGCCGAGGCGTTGCGCGAGGCGGCAGATCTCACTCGCGAGCTTAGTTCGTCTGCGACGAATTAAGTTCGGGCGGGTCGCACGAACAGGCCCTCGGCGGCCTTCTCGCCGATCGCCTTCTCGCGGCCGCCGGCCGCGAGGCGGAACTGCCCCGCGGCCGGCTGCGCCGCGCGCAGCTCGATGCGCGTTCCCGGGACGAGCCCTTCGTCGTAGAACCAGTGCAGAAGGTCGCCGTCGTGTTCGGCGAGCCGGACGATCACCGCCTCCGAGCCCGGCGAGAGCGCAGAGAGCGGCTCGAGCTCGCGGTTCTCGGCCTGCTCGAACTCCGGATCGATCGGCCAGCCGTGCGGGCAGCGGTCGGGGTTCCCGAGGCGCTGCTCGATCCGCTCGACCATGTCGTCGCTGAACGTCCCGCCGAGCTCGTCTGCGTGGACGTGCGCCTCGGCGGCCGTGTAACCCATGAAGTCCGTGAGCAGCCGCTCGATGATGCGGTGCTTGCGGACGACCTTCTCGGCGCGTTCGCGGCCGGGCGGCGTGAGGATCGCCTCCTTGTGCCGGCCGCGCTCCACGAGGCCTTCGGCCTCCAGGCGCTTCAGCATCTCCCCGGCCGAGGCACGCGAGACCCCCAGCATCTCGGCGACGCGTGAGGCGAGGGTCGGCGACCGGCTCGTCACCGGTCGGTACTCGCCGATCGGGAACGCCAGGAAATAGATGGTCTCGAGGTAGTCGTCGACCGAATGCCCTTGAGCCGGCATGCGTGGATGGTACGTCGGCTACCTTTTGTCAGGTGACCCTTACACCGTGAGCACCGCCCAGACCCTGCTCCTCGGCGCGATCGCCGGCTTCACGATCTACGTCGGGCTCCCGATGGGCCGGCTCCGCGGCCTGCAGCCGTCGGTGCGGGCCTCGATGAGCGCGATCGCGACGGGAATCCTCGTCTTCCTGTTCTGGGACGTGGTCTCCCACGGTGTCGACCCGGTGGACGCGAGGCTCACGGCGCACCATTGGGGCCCGTTCGCGGGGTACGCGGCGCTGCTCGGCGGCGGCTTCACCGCGGGGCTCATGTCGCTCGTGTACTACGACGGCTGGCTGAAGCGCAGCCGCCCGACGCCGCTCGTGGGCCCGGGCGCGGCGGCGACCGACGAGTTCGTCCATCGCGGTCGGATCGCGCGCCTGTCGCCGGGGCAGCGCCTGGCGCTGCTGATCGCAACGGGGATCGGGCTCCACAACTTCGGCGAGGGCCTCGCGATCGGCCAGTCCGCCGCGGCGAACGAGCTCTCGCTGGCGCTCGTCCTGATCATCGGCTTCGGCCTCCACAACACGACCGAAGGCTTCGGCATCGTCGGCCCGCTCTCGACCGAGAGCGAGCCGCCCAGCTGGGGCTTCCTCGGACTGATGGGGCTGATCGGCGGCGGCCCGACGTTCGTCGGCACCGTCATCGGCCAGGCGTGGGTCAGCCCGGCACTCGAGACCGTCTTCTTCGCCGTCGCGGGCGGCTCGATCCTCTACGTCGTGATCCAGCTCTTCGAGGTCTGCCGGCGCTTCGCGATGCCGACGCTGGTCGCGTGGATGATCCTGCTCGGGCTGCTGCTCGGATTCGGCACGGACTTCGTGCTGACCGCCGCCGGAGCCTAGGAGCCCCGCCCACCGCGCCGAGTACCCTGGCCCGCGGTGGGCCACTTCTTCCACGCGGTCGGCGTCTTCTTCCATCACCTGGCCGCGGTGCGCTGGGATCTGCTCGGGATCGCGCTTGCCTGCCACGTGGCCAAGCTCATGTTCCGCAGCTGGGCCTGGCGGGCCATCGTCAACGCCGCCTATCCCGAGTCGCGCCTGAAGCTGCGCACCGCGTTCGGCGCGTACGTCGCCGGCGTCGGCGTCAACTCGGTGGTGCCTGCGCGAGGCGGCGACGTGATGAAGCTCTACCTCGTCCGGCACCGGATCGCGGGTTCGAGCTACGCGACGCTCGCCCCGACGCTCGTCGTCGAGACGATGTTCGACTTCGTCGTCGCCGGTGCGGTGCTGGTGTGGGCGCTCACGACCGGCGTGCTTCCCGCACACAAGGTCTACTCGCGGATTCCGTCCGTCGACTGGAAGTTCTTCCTGCGCCACGATCAGCTCACGCTGATCCTCTTGGTCGTTCTCGCGGTGCTCGCCCTGGGCGTGCTCGTATGGGCGCGATTCGAGTGGGCCGGGTTCAAGCAGCGTGTCGGCCGCGGCTTCGCGATCCTGCGCAACCCGTCGCGGTTCGTCGCGCACGTGATCGTCCCGCAGGGGGTTTCCTGGGTGTTGCGTCTCGCGTCGGTGTTCTTCTTCCTGAAGGCGTTCGGAGTCCCGGCAACGGTGCACAACACGCTGCTCGTACAGATCGTCGATTCGCTGGCGACGCTGTTCCCGGCGACTCCCGGCGGCGCGGGGACGAAGCAGGGCCTCACCGAGTTTCTCTTCCGCGGGCGCGGCGTCTCGCACACGCTGCTGCTCGCGTTCAGCGTCGGCATGAACATCGCGCTGGTGGTCGCCAACCTCCTGCTCGGCCTGGCCGCGATCGCGTTGATGGCGAAGACGCTGTCGTTCAAGCGCGTGCGCCTTGCGTCGCAGGCCGACCAGGCGGCCTAGTCTCCGATGCCCTACGCCGCCGTGTATCCGCTGGTGACCGCGCGGGCGGTCGCACGCGAGTTCACGTACGAGGTCGACGACGGCGTCGACGTGGGTGCGATCGTGAGCATGCCGTTCGGGCGATCGCACGCACGGGGGATCGTCGCCTCGCTCGCCGATGAGCCGCCGCCGGGCGTGGACGTGCGTCCCGTCGACGCGGTCCTCGGTGGTGTAGCGCCCACGCTCGTCCGCCTCGCGCTGTGGCTGGCCGACTACTACGGCTCGACACCGGCGCGCGCGCTCGCCCTCGTCGCACCTGTCACGCCGAGACGTCGCAAGGAGCAGTCGCCGCCGGCCGAGCGGCAGGCGCTCGCCGGTGAGCCCGCCCCCGCGGAGCTCTCTCCGGAACAGCACGAGGCCGTCGAGCGCATCGTGCGGGCGATGGACGCAGGCCGAGGAACCTTCCTCGTCCACGGCGCGACCGGCTCCGGCAAGACCGAGGTGTACCTCCAGGCATGCGCTGCCGCGCTCGAGCGAGGCCTCGGCGCGATCGTCCTCGTGCCGGAGATCGCGCTGGCGCCGCAGACCGTCGGCCGTGTGCGGGCACGCTTCGGCGACCGGGTGGCGATTCTGCATTCGGGCCTGACGGACGCCGAACGCCGTGACGAGCGCGAGCGCATCGTTCGGGGCGACGCACGGGTCGTCGTGGGCGCGCGCTCGGCGATCTTCGCGCCGGTCGCCGGCCTCGGTCTCATCGTCGTCGACGAGGAGCACGACCCGTCCTACAAGCAGGACGGCGACCCGCGGTACGACGCACGCACCGTCGCGGCCAAGCGTGCGTCGCTCGACGGCGCCGTCGCCGTGTACGGCTCGGCGACGCCCAGGCCGGAGAGTTGGGCGGCGCTCGAGCGGCTCCCACTCGGGGGCCGGATCGGCGCAGACCTGCCGCCGGTGCGCATCGTCGACCTGCGGCGCGAGGCGGGCTACCCGCTCTCAGCCCCGTTGCTCGCGGAGCTGCGCGGCATCGCCGAGCGCAGGAGCAAGGCCGTGTTGCTGCTGAACCGACGTGGTGTCGCGCCGGCGCTGCACTGCCGGAGCTGCGGCCTGACCATCCGCTGCCCGAACTGCGACGTCGGTCTCGTCCTGCACGCAGACGGCAGCCTCCGCTGCCATCACTGCGGGCACGGCGAGCCGGCGCCGGAGACCTGCCCCGCCTGCGGCTCGCCCGAGCTCGCGCGCGTCGGCGCGGGCACGCAGAGGCTCGAGCGCGAGCTGGCGCGCGAGGTGCCCGAGCTCGAGCTGATCAGGCTGGACGCGGACGCCGTGTCGAAGCCCGAGGAGCTCGCCGCGTCTCTCCGCCGCTTCGCCGACGCGGAGGGAGCGATCCTCCTCGGCACGCAGATGGTCGCGAAGGGTCATCACTTCTCGGGCGTCGAGCTCGCCGCCGTCGTCGACGCCGACGGCGCGTTGGCTCTTCCGGACTTCCGCGCCGAGGAGCGAACCTTCCAGCTCATCACGCAGCTCGCCGGCCGAAGCGGCCGCGATGCGCCGGGAAAGGTGCTCGTCCAGACCTTTCAGCCGGATGCCCGGCCGATCCTCCACGCGGCGCGGCACGACGTGGAGGGGTTCCTCGCCGAGGAGCTCGAGCGGCGCGAGGCCCTCGCCTATCCGCCGTTCACCCACCTCGTGCGAATCGTCGCATCCGGCCCGGCCCTCGAGCCGGCGGTGCGTGCGCTCGACGAGGTCAAGGCCGGCATCCGCGGCGTCGACCTGCTCGGACCGGCGGTGCTGTTCCGCCTTCGGGGGCGGTACCGCGCGCAGCTCGTCGCCAAGACCGACCGGCCGCGGCGGGTCGCTGCCCAGGCCGCCCGTCTGCTCGCGGCCGCAGCGCCGGCGATGCGGCGTGCGAAGCTGACCGCGGTCGTCGACGTCGACCCCCAGTCGGTGTAGGGATGGGATCGTGAAGCGCCGGCCCGAGGAGATTCTCGGCGAGTGGGGAGTCCGCGACGTGACGCCGCCCTCCCGGCACGAACGGGACCGGCTCGAGCTGGACCGTGATGTGAACCCGCTCGTCGGGCGTCCGCTGCGCAGGCGGCTGCGCAACTTCCGGTCCGAACCGGACATGTACCTGGCGTCCCTCGGCGGCCCGCTGCCGTACATGCGGCGCCTTCGGCAGATCGAAGAGGAGATCGACGGTCACCTCGCGCGCCTTGCCGAGGCGTACGCGGAGCACCGCCATGATCCTGCGGCGTGGCGCCGTATCGCAGGAGGCTGGGACTTCTCCGAGGTGAACGAGCTGATCGCGCGCCACAACCGCTGGTACCCGGTGGAGTCGCGGCTGCCCATGGACCCGCGGACGCGCGATTTCGTCGACGTCGGCGGCAAGCCGTACCGGCGCGAGCCGCTCGATGCGGCCTGGATCCTCCGGCGTTTCCCGGCATGACCCCAGCTACAGTGCCGCCTCATGCACGAGCACGAGCACGAACACGAACACGAGCACGACCACGATCACGCGCACGACGACGACGTCGACGCCCGGGCCGAGGCGGAGGCCGAGGTCCGGCGCCGCTTCGCACTGGCGCAGATCCGCCAGTACGGCGACGTCGCGTTGCGCATGGCCGCCCGGCCGGTCGAGGATTTCGACGACGACCTGCGCAGGCTCGCGGAGCGGATGACCGGACTGATGCACGATGCGCAGGGAGTGGGCCTCGCGGCGACCCAGGTCGGGGTCGTCCGGCGCCTGTTCGTGTTCGAGCCGGATGAGGACGGCCCGCGCACCCTCGTGAACCCCGTCGTCGTCGAGCGCTCCGACGAGACCGCCTCGGACGAAGAGGGCTGCCTGTCGCTGCAGGGCGTGCGCGTGCCGGTCGAGCGCGCCGCGTCGCTCGTGCTCGCGGGCAAGGACGAGAACGGCGACGACGTCCGATACGACCTCGAAGGGTACGGCGCGCGCGTCGCACAGCATGAGCTCGACCATCTCGACGGCGTGCTGATCATCGACCGCACGGACGACGAGCACCGCAAGGAGGCGCTCGCCATCCTGCGGCCGCGCGCCGTGCTCGGATAGTGCGCCTCGCCGTTGCGGCGACCGCGCCGTTCGGCGCGGACGTGCTCGAGCTGCTCGCCTCATCGCATCCGGTCGAGTACGTGATCACCCGGCCCGATGCCCATCGCGGGCGCGGACGCCGCCTCGCCCCGCCGCCCGCGAAACAGACGGCCGAGCGGTTGGACATCCCGGTGTACCAGCCGGAGAAGCCCGACCTCCCGAGCGATGTCGACGTCGTCGTCGTCTGCGCGTACGGCCTCTACATCCCATCGCGCCTGCTCGAGCGCGCCCTGTGGCTCAACGTCCACCCGTCACTGCTCCCGCGCTGGCGCGGCGCTGCCCCGGTCGAGCGTGCGATCCTCGCCGGCGACGAGCAGACGGGTGTGACGATCCACCGCACCGCAGAGCAGCTCGACGCGGGACCCATCGCCGCGCAGGAGTCGTTTCCGATCGACGAGCTCAATGCCGGCGCCGTGTACGCCCGCGCGGCGGAGGTCGCAGCACGGCTCCTGGACGAGGTGCTGCCGGCCCCGCGCTTCGAGCCGCAATCCGAAGAAGGGGCGACGTATGCCGAGAAGATCGCCGCCTCTGATCGCCTGCTCGACCTCTCCGACCCTTTCGACGCAGCTCGGCGGGTGCGCGCGCTGTCGCCGCACATCGGCGCGCGCGCCGAGCTCGACGGTCGAACGGTGACCGTGTGGGACGCGCGGGTCGAAGACGGGAGATTCGTCCCGGAGGTCGTCCAGCCGGAAGGGCGCCGCTCGATGACGTACGACGAGTTCCTGCGCGGCCTGAGGTGATCGCGCCGGCCCGGCGCGCCGCATTCGAGGTCGTCCGGCGCGTCTTCGAGGACGACGCGTACGCCGACCGCGCGCTCGCCTCCGCCGTCGACGAGCTCGACGAGCGAGACCGCGCGCTTGCGCAGCGAATCGCGTACGGAGCCGTACAGCGTGTCCGCACGATCGATTTCGGCATCGAGCAGCTCGGCAAGCGTCCGGTCCGGAAGCTCGATCCGCCCGTGCGGGCAGCGCTCCGGACGGCCGGCTACCAGATCGGCTGGACCGACCTGCCGGCACACGCGATCGGCGACGACGCCGTCGAGCTCGTCCGCGCAGTGGGGCGCGAGCGAGCAGTGCCGTTCACGAACGCCGTCGTGCGGCGGCTCGCGCAGGGCTTCCGCGGGCTCGTCGCGTCCCTTCCCGACGGCCCGCTCAAGCTCTCCTATCCGGATTGGATCGCAGAGGTGTGGGAGCGTGACTTCGGGCGCGAGCTCTCGCTCGAGCTCATGCGCGCCCAGAACGCGCCGCCCGCGCTCGAGGTGCACGCGGACGAGCCGGTCGGGGAGCCGACCGACGTGCCGGGTGCGTACGTGGTCGACCGGGTCGAGCCCGGGCGGATGCGGCCGATGAGCCGTGCGTCGCAGCTCGCCGCCCTCGTCGTCGGATCGCGCGACGGCGAACGCGTCCTCGACGCGTGCGCGGCGCCGGGCGGCAAGACCCGTCTGCTGCACGGGGAGGTGACCGCGGTCGAGATCAACCCCGGCCGTGCTCGTGTGCTGGCCGAGGAAGCCCTGCCGAACGTCCGCGTCGTCGAGGCCGACGTCCGTTCGCTCGACGAGCGGGGGTTCGACCGCGCGCTCGTCGACGCGCCGTGCTCCGGTCTCGGCGTGCTCGCCCGCCGGCCCGATCTGCGCTGGCGCGCGAAGCCGCTGCCCGAGCTTCAGCTCGAGCTGCTCCGGGCCGCGGCGGAGCGTGTGGTTCCGGGCGGAACGATCGTCTACTCCGTCTGCACGCTCAACGCGGACGAGAACGGTGCCGTCGTCGACGCGTCGGGGCTCGCCGTCGAGCCGCTCGGCGACGAGTGGCCGCAGTACGCGCACCCGACACGTCCGCAGTTCCTCCTGACGATGCCGCACCGCGACCACACGTCGGGGTTCTTCATCGCCAGGCTCAGAACGTAGGATCGCCAGCGCCGTGACGTGGCAGCAATGGATGCGCGGGGTCGAGATCGAGCCGTCGTTGTACGCGGCGAACTTCGCGATCCTCGGCGAGCAGATCGAGACGCTCTGCGAGGCAGGGTGCCGGATCTTCCACTTCGACGTCGGTGACGGCCATTTCGTCGAGCCGGTGACGATGGGGCCGATCGTGCTGCAGTCGATCTCTCCGATCGTGCACCGCCACGGGGGCGCGGTCGACGTCCACTTGATGGTCGAGAGTCCTGCGAAGTACTTTGCCGCGGTCGCCGCGGCCGGCGGAGACAGTGTGACCTTCCATTTCGAGGCGGTCGCGGACGTACCCGCAACGATTCGACTGGCGCGAGAGCACCGGCTGCAGGCGGGCGTCGCGTTCAATCCGGAGTCGTCGCCCGAGGACGTGGCGCGCGTCGCCGGCGGCGCCGACCTCGTCCTCTGCATGGGGATCCATCCCGGCTACTCGGGGCAGCCGTTTCGGGAGGACACGTTCGGCCGTGTCGCTGTTCTCAAGACCGCGTTGCCGGAGGGCGTGCCGATCCAGGTCGACGGCGGCGTCGGCGTCGGCAACGCCCGGCGCCTCGTGGACGAAGGCGTGCTCCTGCTCGTCGCCGGCTCGTCCGTCTTCGGCGGCGGCGACATCGCAGGCGCCTTTGCCGCGTTGACCCAAGCCGTCGCATGAGCCGTAGGCTCGACGGAGGCTCATGAGCCTGGACCGCGCACTGTCACTCGCCCGGGCCGCGCACGGCCGGGCATATCCCAAGCCGACCATCGGCGCGGTGCTCGTGCGAGACGGCGAGGTCGTCGGCGAGGGTGTGACCGAGGCGGGCGGCCGCCACGGCGAGATCGTCGCGCTCGAGGCGGCCGGCGAGCGTGCGCGGGGCGCAACGCTCTACGTGACGCTCGAGCCCTGCGCGCACTTCGGGACGACGCCGCCGTGCGCCGACGCGATCGCAGCGGCCGGCGTCGCGCGCGTCGTGGCCGGCTCGCGCGATCCGAACCCGGAGGCGGCGGGCGGCGTGGAGAAGCTGCGGGCCGCGGGTGTCGACGCGGAGATCGTCGACTCCTTCGAATCGCGCGCGCAGAACGAAGCATGGCGCGCATGGGTGATGCGCGGACGTCCGTTCGTCATCTACAAGGCGGCGATGACGGTCGACGGACGCGTGGCGGTGCCGGGCTCGCGCTGGGTCACCGGCGAGACGAGCCGGCGGGTGGTCCACGAGCTGCGGGCGGCCGTCGACGCGGTCGCGGTCGGCGGGGGCACCGCCCGGGCCGACCGCCCGCGCCTCGACGCGCGCGAGGTCGACACGCCTCACGGGCAGCCTCGCAGGCTCGCGTTCTCCAGGGGCCCGCTCCCGGAAGGCGTCGACCTCGAGCTCCGCACAGGCTCGATCGACGAGGAGCTCGACGCACTGGGCGGCGAGGGCGTGCAGTCCCTGCTCCTGGAAGGCGGCCCGACGATCGCCGCCGCGTTCTTCGCCGCCGATGCCGTCGACAAGGTGCTCCTGTTCGTCGCGCCGACGCTGTCCGGTGACGGCCCGCACGTGCTCGGGCCCCTTTCGGCGCCGCGGGCTCTCACACGGCTGAGTGCGAAGGCGGTCGGCGACGACGTGCTCCTGGAGGCATACGTCCATGAGCCCTAGCGGACGCTCGGACGACCGGATCGTGACGCTGCTCTCGCAGTGGCTCGTCGGCACGCTGGGCAACGACGAGCTGCGCCGGGAAGTCGAGAGCGTCGATCCGGACGAGCTCGCGCCCGGACAGCGCGACGCCGTCGAAGAGCTGATCGGCCGCCTCCGCGTCGCCCTCCCGGGCGAGCGTGCCGATCTGCAGGTCCCCGTCCGCGAGGCGCTCGAGGCCCTCGCGTACGGCGAATAGAAGCCTGTTTCGCGGAAGAGCCGCCGAAACAGTTTCAATGACGGTGTGTTCACCGGATTGATCAGAGAAGTAGGCGTCGTGCGGGCCGTCGAAGGCGGCCGCGAGGGCGTCCGCCTGAGCATCGACGCACCCGCGACGGCCCGTGGAGCCGCGGTCGGGGACTCGATTGCCATCGCCGGCGTCTGTCTCACCGTCGTCGCCGTCGACGACTCGACGGTCGCGTTCGACGCGGTGCCCGAGACGCTCGAGCGTTCCTCGCTCGCTCGGCTTCGGCCCGGGGCGCACGTGAACGTCGAGCCGGCGTTGCGCGCCGGCGACCAGCTCGGCGGTCACCACGTCCAAGGTCACGTCGACGGCGTCGGCGCCGTGCGCGAGGTGGCGGCGGAGGGTGACGGGTCGCGCGTCTGGTTCGACGCGCCGCAGGAGCTCCTCCGTTACGTCGTCGAGAAGGGCTCGGTCGCGGTCGAGGGGACGAGCCTCACCGTCGCCGAGCTCGACGGCCGAGGCTTCGCGGTCGCGCTCGTACCGCATACGCTCGCCGCGACCACGCTCGGCGAGCTTCAGCCGGGCGATCACGTGAACCTCGAGACGGACGTCCTGGCGAAGTACGTCGAGAAGCTGCTGCAGCGCTAGCCTTCTTCCATGGCGGCGGCCACTCAGTTCGCAACGATCGACGAGGCGGTCGAGGACATCCGCGAGGGACGGATGGTCGTCGTCGTCGACGACCCCGACCGCGAGAACGAGGGCGACCTCGTCGTCGCGGCGCAGTTCGCATCGCCTGAGGTGATCAACTTCATGGCGACGCACGCACGCGGCCTGGTCTGCCTCTGCCTGACCGAGGAGCGCGCGCATCTCATGGGCCTGCGGCCGATGACGGAGAACAACGAGGCTCCGCTCGGAACCGCCTTCACCGTCTCGATCGAGGCGCGCGCCGGCGTGACGACCGGCATCTCCGCCGCCGACCGGAGCCGGACGATCCAGGTCGCGATCAATCCCGACTCGACGCCTCACGACCTCGTCCAGCCGGGGCACGTCTTCCCACTGCGGGCGAAGCCCGGCGGAGTGCTCGAACGGATGGGACAGACGGAAGCTGCGGTCGACCTCGCGAAGCTCGCCGGCCTCAACCCCTCCGGCGTGGTCTGCGAGATCATGAACGAGGACGGGACGATGGCGCGCGTGCCGGATCTCGTCCCCTACTGCGAGCGGCACGGGCTGAAGATGATCACCGTCGCCGATCTCGTCGAGTACCGGCGGCGGCACGAGAAGCTCGTCGATCGCGGTGCGACTGTGCGGCTGCCGACCGAGTACGGCGAGTTTCTCGCGATCGCCTTCCGCGAGAAGCTGAGCGGAAAGACGCACGTCGCGCTGGTGAAGGGAGATGTGGACGGAGCCGAGCAGGTGCTCGTGCGCGTCCACTCCGAGTGCCTCACCGGTGACGTCTTCCATTCGCTTCGCTGCGACTGCGGCGAGCAGCTGGAGCAGGCGCTGCGGCAGATCGAGACCGAGGGCAGCGGCGTGCTGCTCTACATGGCGCAGGAGGGACGCGGGATCGGCCTTCTCAACAAGCTGCGTGCCTACGAGCTGCAGGAGCGTGGGCTCGACACGGTCGAGGCGAATCTGGAGCTCGGGTTCCCCGCCGACGCGCGCGACTGGGGAATCGGCAACCAGATCCTCGCCGACCTCGGCCTCACGACCATCCGGATCCTCACGAACAATCCGAAGAAGCTGACCGGGCTCGACGGCTTCGGGCTGACCGTCGTCGAGCAGGTGCCGATCGAGGTCTCGCCCAACACGGAGAACGCGAGATACCTCGCCGCGAAGCGGGATAAGCTCGGGCACCGGCTGCACCACCAGAACCTCAAAAACCTGGATTACGAAGTGGAGGACGAGTGAGCGAGATCGAGCAGAAGAGCGACGACGTCTCCGGGCAGGCTCCCGCGCCGGAAGCCGAAGCCGACGAGGACGACGGCGCCGCCACGCCCGATCCGAGCGATCCGTTCGAAGGCTGGCCCGCGGCGGAATCGTCGGCCGTGATCGAGGACGCGCCGCCCGACGGAGGCACGGTCGAGCACGTCCGCGGCGAGGTCGACGTTCCCGGCGGCTACTCCGTCCTCGAAGGGACGCCGCTCGGCAAGCGCCGCTCCGTCGGCGTCGTCGTGTCGCGGTTCAACGGCGGGCTCACGAACCGGATGCTGCAGCGCGCTCTCGAGGCGCTCGAGGAGGCAGGCGTCGCCCAGGACGCGGTGACCGTGATGCCCGTCCCCGGCGCGTTCGAGTTGCCGCTCGCGGCGATGGCTCTCGCCAAGACGCGCCGCTATGCCTGCATCGTCGCGCTCGGCGCGATCGTCCGCGGCGAGACGGCGCACTTCGAGTACGTCGCGTCCGAATGCGCCTCGGGACTCCAGCTGGCCGGCATCGAAACGGGCGTGCCCGTGACCTTCGGTGTGCTGACGGTCGAGAACGTCGCGCAGGCCGAGGCCCGCATCGAGAAGGCGGCCGAGGCGGTTCGGTCGGCGCTCGAGATGGCCGATCTGTTCGCGCGCCTGCGGGCGAGCGCGCGCGGCTGAGCCTCCTTCAGGCCTGTCGTCGCGACGGTCGCCGCGCTCTCGCGGCGCCGGGCGCGGCTCGCTGTGCCGGCGTCGTGATCGCTACACTGCCGCCCGGCATGTCGAAGGTCTGCGCCATCTGCGGGAAGAAGCCGGCGTTCGGCCACCATCGGTCGCACTCGATGGTCGCTACGAAGCGGCGCTTCGACCCGAACCTGCAGCGCGTTCGGATTCTGCTGAACGGCTCGCCGACACGCGCGTACGTCTGCACGCGCTGCCTGCGCGGCGGCAAGGCCACGAAGGCCGTATAGAGGTCCCAGCAGGCCGGTGAGGGCCCGGCTCGTCGGCGCGGTGCTCGGGGCGGCTCTGCTCGCCGGGTGCGGTGCGTCGCATCGACCTCCGGCGGCGTTCGTCACGCCGCACGACACGCTGGCCACGCAGCCGCTCGACGTCGTCGTCGGCGGGCTCGCAGTGCACGCGCCGGTGACCCTGACGCTCCGCTCTCGCGACCGTGACGGCATCCTCTGGTCGGCCTCGGCCAGATACACCCCCGGGGCGGACGGCCGCGTCGACCTCAGCCGCGACGCGCCCGTGTCGGGCAGCTACCGCGGCGTGTGGCGCATGGGCCTACTCGCGTCGATGCTGCCGGCCGGTGGCCGCGCCGACTACCAGTGGCAGTTGACGCATCCGCTCCGGTTCACCCTCACGGCACGCCAGCACCGGCAGACGGTCGCGACGACCGCCTTCCTCCGGCGATTCATGAACGGACAGGTCACGTCGCTCTTCCCGACCCTGCAGAGCGACGGATTCATCGGGAGCTACTTCGCGAGGGCCGGCGCCGCCCGCTCGCCGGCCGTACTCGTCCTCGGCGGATCGGAAGGCGGCCTCGCGACCGAGTCGCTCGCAGCCGCGCTCGCCGCCGCCGGTTACCCGAGCCTCGCGGTGGCCTACTTCGACGAGCCGGGACTTCCGCGCACGCTCTCGCGCATACCCCTCGAGTACTTCGAGCGCGCCCTCACCTGGCTCGCCGCCCGCCCCGAGGTCGACCCGCGCGGGGTGGCCGTGCTCGGCATCTCACGCGGAAGCGAGGCGGCGCTGCTGCTCGGGCTTCACGATGCCGCCCAGGTGCACGCGGTGATCGCGTCCGTACCGAGCGACGCGGCGAACTGCTCCTATCCGACGTGCTCGGGGCCGGCGTGGATGCTCCACGGCCGTGCCGTGCCGTACACGCACGAGTGGGACGACCCGTTTCCGACCGACAACCGGAACGCGCTGTTCCGGGTCGAGCAGATCCCGGCGCCGATCCTCCTGGTCTGCGGCGGCAACGACCAGCGGTGGGTCTCGTGCCAGTACTCCGCCGAGATGATGGCCCGTCTTCGTGCCCACCACGACCCCTATCCGCACGCGCTGCTGAGGGAAGCGTTCGCCGGGCACGACGTCGGCTCGCTGATGCCGGACGAGCCGCAGTTCGACGGCACGACGCCGACGGCCGTCGCGGACGAGCGCGCGCGTGAAGCGGTCTGGCCCCGGGTGCTGTCCTTCCTCGCGGCCCTTCGAAAGGGCTAGCAACCGCGCCCGGCCCTATGGGGTCTAATCCTCGGCGTGGCGGAGGACCTGACGCTTGAGCTCGAGCACGGGCGGCTGACGATCGCCCGCGACGCGGTCGCCGAGATCGTCGCCGAGACTGCGCTCGGCTGCTACGGCGTGGTCGGGCTGTCGGCGGGCTCGCGTGTCGGGCGAATGCTCCGGCGGGAAGGCATCACCGTCGACGGTGACGCCGCGGCGCTTCGGATCGAGCTCCATGTCGTCGTCGAGCACGGACTGAACCTCGCCGAGGTCGCGGCCACCGTCCGCTCGCAGGTCGCGTACGAGGTGGAACGGCTCACCGGCCTGACGGTCGCCGCCGTCGAGGTCGTCATCCAGCGGGTCCGCGCGAGCGCATGAGAGAACGAGTTCGGGCCCTGGTCGGCGGCGCCCTCGCGGCGATCGAGGCGAACCGCAGGCACATCGACGACCTGAACGTGTACCCGGTGCCGGACGGAGATACGGGCACGAACCTGACCCTCACCGTGCGCGCCGTCGCGGACGCGCTCGCCGGCGAAGGCCCCGGCGACCGCGCCGGGCTCGCACGCGAAGTCTCGCGCGCCGCGCTGATGGGCGCGCGCGGCAACTCGGGCGTCATCCTGTCGCAGATCGTGCGCGGCGCCACCGATGCCCTGGCCGAGTCGGACGACCTGAAACGTACCTTCCGCTCGGCGAGCGACGCGGCGTACCGCGCGGTCAAGAAACCCGTCGAGGGCACGATGCTCACCGCCATCCGGTCGATGGCGGACGCGGCCTCACGCCGACACGCGGATCTCTCCGCGATCGTCGCCGCCGGCGACGCGAGCGTCGCGAAGACGAAGGAGCAGCTCGCCGTCCTTCGCGAGGCGGGCGTGGTCGACGCGGGCGCGGCCGGGCTCGTCGAGATCGTCCGCGGGATCGCCGCCGTCGTCTCGGGCGAGTCGCTGCCGGAGCCGTCCGCGCACGGGGCGGAGTTCGCCGTCGAGGCGATCCACCAGGAGCTGTCGCGCTATCGCTACTGCACCGCCTTCGTGGTCGAGGGCGATGATCTCGACCCCGATGCGCTCGAACAGCAGCTCGAGCAGTTCGGCGACTCGCTGCTCGTCGTCGGCGACCGGACGGCTCTCAAGGTGCACGTGCATACGGACGATCCGGGCCGCGCGTTGTCGCTCGGAGTGGCCCGCGGCGCGGTCGAGAACGTCGAGATCGCGAACATGCACCGCCAGACACGCCAACGCGAGGAGCGCCTGCTGCGCGGGGTGCCGGCGTCCGCCGAGAGGTGTGCCGTCGTGGCCGTGTCGACGGGTGCCGGCAACAGGGATCTCTTCGAGAGCCTGGGTGCGACCGTCGTCGACGGCGGGCGGACGATGAACCCGTCGACCGCCGACCTCGTCCGCGCGCTCGAGGCGCTCGAAGTGCCGGAGGCGGTGGTGCTCCCGAACAGCGGCAACGTGATCATGTCGGCCGAGCAGGCCGCGCAGAACGTGTCGAAGCCTGTGAACGTCATCCCCACCCGCTCCATCCAGGCGGGGCTCGCTGCGCTCGTCGCATTCGACGGCTCGCTCGGGGCGGACGAGAACGCGGAGGCCATGGGCGAGGCGGTCTCACAGGTCGCGACCGGCGGCGTCACCATCGCATCGCGCGACGTCCGCCTGAACGGCGTCGCCGTCCAAAAGGGTGCGTGGCTCGGGCTGCAGGAGGGCGAGCCCGTCGCCGGCGGCGACACGTTCGAGGAGGTCGCCGAAGCAGTTGTCGAACGCCTGCTCGCCGAGCCGCGCTCCATCCTCACGCTGCTCGAAGGCGAGGATTCGCAGCCGCTGGAGGCGCTGCTCGAGGCGGTCGCGTCGCGCCATCCCGAGGTGGAGCTGGAAGTGCACGAGGGCGGGCAGCCGAACTACGCTCTGCTGCTGTCCGCCGAGTGATCGGCTCTCTAAGCTGAGACACGTGACAGATTCGGCTGCGCCGATCCGCGTCGTCGTCGTCGAGGACAACGCCGCGTTCCGCGAGACGCTGCACATGCTCTTCGAGCTTCGGCACGAGATCGAGGTCGTCGCGAGCGTCGCAAGCGGTGACGAGGCACCCACCGCGTGCCGAGAGTACGCGCCCGACGTCGTGCTGATGGACTACCGGATGCCGGGCATGAACGGCGCGGAGGCGACCCGGGCCGTGCTCGCCGCCTGTCCGACGGCGAAGGTGGTATGCCTCACGGCGTCGGTGACGCAGCGCGAGATCGACGAGCTCGAGACCGCCGGGGTCGTGCTCTGCCTGATGAAGGACGAAGGCTTCGACGCGATCATCGACGGCGTGCGCCGGGCCGCAGGCGTGCCCGCGGCGTGAACCTGACGGCGGACAACACCGCGATCGTCCTCGACTCGACGGCCGACTTCCCCGACGCGCCGCTGCTCCATCCGAACTTCCGCGTCGTGCCGCTGTACGTGCGCTTCGGCGACGAGAGCCTGCGCGACTACATCGACATCCAGCCCACCGAGTTCTACGAGAGGCTTCGCACCGCCTCCGAGCTGCCGACGACCTCGCAGCCGACGCCCGGCGACTTCCTCGCCGCGTACGAGGAGCTCGCGCCGCGCTACGAGCGCGTCCTCTCGCTGCAGCTGTCCTCGACGCTGTCGGGCACGTACGGCAGCGCCGTGACCGCCGCCGAGATGCTGGGCGGCGGGAAGGTGCGCGTGATCGACACACGGACGGTGTCCGCGTCGACCTCGCTGCTGGCGCTCGCCGTCCAGCGCAGGCTCGAGCGGGGAACGACGGACGAGGAGGTCGACGAGCTGGTCGCGCGCTACGGACGCGCCCACCACCTTCTCTTCACCGTCAACACGCTGGAGTACCTCGCGCGGGGCGGGCGCATCGGCCGCGCCGCCGCGCTCGCGGGCAACCTCCTGAACGTGAAGCCGATCCTCACGATCCGCGACGGCGAGGTCGTCCCCTTGAAGCGCGTGCGCGGAAATGCGAAGGCGTTCGCCGAGTTCCGGACGCTCTTCGAGGAGACGTCTGCCGATTCGCCTCGCCTCAAGGTCGGGATCGCACATGCGGCCGCGCCCGAGAGGCTCGGCGCGCTGCGCGAGCTCGTCGAGAACCTGAGGCCGCAGGCGCAGATCGAAGTCGCGACGACGCTCGGTGCGGTCGTCGGGACCCATGCGGGGCCGGGCACCGTCGGCTTCTTCTGGTTCGACGACGAATGAGACCGGAGAGGAGGGAGTGCAACAAATTGGATCCGGCCATGGCCAGAGGTGGTCATCGCCGACGCCAGCTGCCGGACGACGTGCAAACCGCCGCGTTCGGCGGCTCTGCCGCCGCACGCTCGGGCTGCGTCGCAAGATGTCGGAGAGGGGGCACGTGGGGGAGAACCGAAGGTGCTCCCCCACGGTTGT
>Ga0070731_10001650_pt1 | contig 22592 bp, 21 predicted proteins | sample Coa_R1_2_FD_66448 | JGI IMG/M metagenome (GOLD analysis project Ga0070731, IMG submission 66448) | Surface soil microbial communities from Centralia Pennsylvania, which are recovering from an underground coalmine fire - Coalmine... | ecosystem: Environmental > Terrestrial > Soil > Unclassified ... | reverse complement strand
AAGATGGGACATATTCAAAATTTCTATGGAGATAACAAAGTACCCCATAAATACAATGCGATTAGGAATGAATTATTATCGGATCCCGATATTTCGAATGTCAGTCAGCATAGCCAATGTTGTTGGCGGTGTTTCAAATGGTTGGGCGACAACCCAAGTCAGGAGGGCATTTTTGCCAGGTAAGCGTATGCTGGATTTAGAAGAGCCAACCTGAAGCACCCGGATATTCATTGCTTTCCTTTTTATCGCGAGATTCGTGCTGATAAGATATTTGAAAGATACGGAGTTTCTCGATGAAGGAAAATGGAGGGTTCACAAAAACTCAGTTCCACAGGGAAATGATGCAGAGCAGGATTTGTAACCTTGCAAGAAACATTCCTCAGGATATTTTATAATCGAAATTAAGCACGCAGAATGCGGTAGGTGATCTGCTTTGGGGATCAACCGAAAGACGAAGAAGGGAACAAGAATATTTTCTACCCAAACAATGTCTTGCTTGCTGATGTGAATAAAGAAATTGAATTCATCAGGAATATTAATTTCTTTTGATTTACTTTTGCATTGACAAACCGCTGCCATAATTTTCTACAAGTCTGATTTCCTTTCACCGACACCTACTAATTTTTTGAATTAAAAATCTGAAATCATGGATTCATCGTCTTTGAATGTGCTGGTTGTTGATGATGACGCAGAGATTGGTTTTATGCTCAAAGCCATTCTTGATTTTAACGGTTATCATGCTAGCATCTGTTCTGATGCAACCGATATTTTTAATCTACTTGCCACCAATAAACCTGACCTGATCATAATGGATATGCTGCTTTCGGGTGCCGACGGAAGGGAAATTTGCAGAAAATTAAAAAATTCTATAACTACTAAGGAAATTCCGGTCTTAATGATTTCTGCACATCCGGACGGCGAATCTACCTGCAAAGCTGCCGGTGCCAATCAATTTATTGCAAAACCTTTCGAAATAAAGGAACTTCTCCGCGCAGTCAGGTCGCATTTGAATGATCAGGCGCTTTTTAACGGAAGGGAAAAATAAAACACTGCACCTTTATTTTTTTCATTCTACACCCATATTTTCCTCTCGTGGCGATTAACAATTGCCGAAATGGTAAAAGTCCTGCCTGATAATCGCCGTCCGCGGACGCACTTATTCAAACAATAGGACATATCTTTTTTGCTTTTCCGATTTTCAAAATTTAATGATAACGCCTGCATTCAAAGGTTGGGATTGACATAATCCAAAAGGGGCTGAATAGACATTCAACCCCGTTTTAAAATCCAATATCCTATGAAAAACCTACCATAGGCAATATTAAAATCACAAAATTGACTCCATGCTTGATCATTTTATTGTGGTTTGTTTTACTTTGTTTTATCTCAATTCACTTCAAAGCGGGTAGACATTTTTCCACGAATAGAGAATGTAATTACGCGCGTTCCTTTACATTAACATCAAAATCTCAATTTTGGCTTCGTTTATATTAAGAAAGGCATACCTCTGGTCAATTCAACCAGAGCAGGAGTGAACGGAAGCCTTGCCGTCAACGGCCATTCCTATTCCCCCCGGGATTTCTATGCATTTATATTCGGATGTTCAATTTATGACAAGAGCTATATGCAAATTAAGGATCCCGGATCAGCGACAAATGAAGGTGCCCGTGTTTATAATTGGTTCCATTGCATGATGATTCACCCGTGCATATCACATTGGACGCCTATTGAATCTTTTCCATTTCGTCACTTTCTTGTAAATTCCTGAAAATGGTTTTGTAGGTCATGCGCGTGTTGTTAATGCTTAATATGTCCACATGCAATGACTCGCCAATTTGTATCGCGGCTGGACGAGGGCTGGTCGTTCCGATATAGGTCAGCTGATAAGAACAATCGTCAAGCCACCTGACTGAAAATTCATAATAATATTTTCCATGGTCAACATATTCGAATTGTTTTTCGAGTGTACGCATCACGTAGGTACTGTCGGGTGAAATGTTTTTATATTTCCATTTGCCCGCGAAATCTTTCCGGCAATCACTGTTGATCCAGGAAATAAAGACCAGTCCAGTAAATATGAAAAATGAGTTGGTGGAAAATTTCATATTGATTAAAGATACAACTCTTCGTTCAATAACCGGTCGTGATGCCGGAGCTAACGTTGATGGACAGTTGTAGTTGTAAGACGGAAGGTGAATTAGTCCTGCATATTAACTCCCCGCCTTTATGGAAACAAATAATCCTGTATATATTCAAGAAGACAGGGTTCTGTTTACCGGGACTTGGTCAATCAGTTTTATAAAGACAGCTTCAGGTACTGATGTATTTTTTTTTGTCCAATGCCTGTAATCAAAACCACTCTTGAGTTTTTGGTTCTTCGAATCCAGTCTGAAGAAATCATGAAATCAAGCAGGGCGGCGGCAAGGGAGCCTGCTATGTGAGGGCGCCTCTCGGTCCAGTCAAGGCATGGACGAATGAGGGAACGCCTTTGCGTTTTCAACTCGTCAACACAAATCCCCAATTCCGAAAACCATTTCCCGCCCTGGCGGGTTATTTCAAAATTGTCATTGCGTCTGACGAGTAAATGCTGCTGAACCATAGCATCCGTTATGGCGACGCCCATTTTGCCCGCCAGGTGGTCATAACAGGTCCTGCCATATCTGATTGCCATATCATATTCCGCCTGCAGGTTTTTTTTCTCTCCGGAGTCAGGCATAAGCCTTGCCATTGATTCAATCGCATAGGCAATGTCATTTCTTGAAAATCTGTAATACCGGTGCCGGCCCTGCTTTTCTACGGAGAGTAAATCGGCCTGCAACAATTTCGATAAATGCATGCTTATATTTTGCGGCGAAGTGTCGGCATGTAGAGCCAGCTCGGTTGCCGTAAGGGCTTTACCATCCATCAACGTCCACATGATGCCTGCCCTCACGGGATCTCCAATGAGTGCAGCGATTTGTTTGAACTGATTTTCCATATTTACAATCACATTTAATTACAGAATGAAATGTAACGGTATAAAGCTACTTAATTTTGTTTTCTAAAATTTACTTTTGACAGTCACGTGGTTTTTCCAGCCGGAGACAAATGATCCGCGCAAACCTGGTCACACGATAGTTAAGAAGAACCAATAGATAGTGATCGCACCAATGAATAAGCGGCATTTGTTTTTGCGAGAATGGTCATTCCGGCAGGGGTAAGCAGGATGATTTATTTGGGCAGTATGGAAATAAACATAATACAGTTATCGTGAAAAAAGGGACGAAGAAAAAAGTCCCTGGACGCAACAGGCATGAAAAATCAATTTTTTTTATGAAAAATGAAACCCTGCTTTTGATCTGCTGGTTTGTAACCTGTCATCTTTCCATCAGTACAAGTATTGGGCAGGTTCCTGTGAGTGAGGATCCGAATCATAAAATAATATTTGAAAATAAATATGTCAGGTTATTGGACGGACATATTCGGCCACATGACACAACAGGTTTCCACAGACATTCCGCAAATTCCATCATTGTGTTTCTCACTAAATCAGTATTCGGGATAGGGATCTCCGGCGAACACCCCAGCATTACTTCGGTAAATCCAGGTGACATAAAATATGCCGCCTATGGTGACAGGTCCGTTACCCACAGGGTATGGAACCAGGGCGATTCCATGTTTCATTTTGTGGTCGTTGAAATACTCAGGCAATACCCGGGTAATGATACCTGTGTAGCCCTGATTCAGCCAGGTATAAGGATTACGTGGCAACAAAAATCAATGAGGGTATATGACGTGGATGCTGCAGAAGGCAAACTCATTAATCTTTCTGCATCAACATGCGCCTTTCTATTAATAAATATATCAGGCATTATCACAGCAGAACATGCAGGGGTCACCAGCCGTTTACAAAGCGGGGATTTTGTTTTTTATCCACCGCAAAGCCAAATCTTGATCAACGGAAATAAAAATGAAAATGGCAGATGTATTTTATTGGAATGGCGATAAGTAAAAATAAAAAAAGGCAGGGTGAAGGAAACCGGGTTCGGCAAATCCGACCCAAAATTTTCATCTGTCCCCCGTGTTGACGGATGACAGCTGGCATTGGCAATGCGCAAAGCAAAGAAAAAATGGATGGGCAGATGAATCGACATTTTTATCAAAATTACCCGGGAGTTTGTCAACTTTGTGATGTTTTGGTAAGAGGTATTTATTTCTTATATAATAAATGGCGGCAATGAAATCAGCAACTGGTATGCGTCAGGTCGGCAATCCCCGGGAAAAAATGTCCTATATACTCACTGCACTCTCTGGAATTTGCGGTCAGTTAGCCCTTGGTGTATATTACTCGGGTGTGCTCATTCCGGAACAACCCCGGATGGGCAGCCTCACTACCTCTCAATTGATGGAATTCATTGCGCATAACCGGGTTTCCATATTCTGGGACGCTTATATGCAAAGTATTGGAACCCTCCTGTCTGTTATATTTTTTATCAGGCTCGTATACCTTTCCGGATCAGCGAGAAGGTTTGCAGGGTGGATGGTAATGATCACTTCTTCAGTAATATTGGCCATTGCCCTGCTGGACGTCACCTTTACGGTGGCGGCCGTTAATGCTGCACTGGCAGCTCATACCGATACCATGCATGTGGCGGTAGATTTTATTACGGGTTCAACCGAGGCTTTCGATTATACCTTCCTTTTTGTACCGGCGCCATTACTGATTATTTCGCTTGCTTTCGTTATATTGGATGGTGCACTGCTCCCACGTATATTTGGTTATATGGCGATAGTGATCGGGATCGCTTTTGTTGTGATCGGTGTTGTCAGTTTATTTAATACACTTGCCGGCCCCGGAGGCATAGCTTTTGAAATGGTGCAACTTATCCAGGTGATATGGGTACTTGCTTCTGCGGTTTTCCTTCTGATTTACAGTCAAAAGAAATTTAAACCATAATATTTTTTTGCCTGTATGAATTCGATCACTGCTGATTTTTTTGCCGGTTTTGAAAATGGCAATCCTCCGGATTTGATTGGTGTCATTTGAAATGTATAAATTTTTAGCCAATCCTGTTGTATTCCTGCTGGTCCTGATATGAATTTGAAACCTCAGGTGCCTGTTGATCGCCCGGCCATTAAAATAAAGTGACAACCTGATGGTTCTCTTTCAGCATTCGCTTCAGCGCAATTAACAATTTTCATTATCTACAAATCAACAGCCTACCATATTGAGCTGTACAGAATACATTGCGACCATAGCGGCAGGGCATGTGGTTCTGATTAAAGATATTTACCAAAAGAAGTACGGGAAAATGGTTTTTCTTTCAATTACCCGGAAAATTGGATGCCTTAGCTTCGATCGGGTGCGAAGCAAATTAATTAAAAGAGTAAATACCAGCAAACTCAACCCCGATACTAAAACGGCAAACCAATAAAAATGGAAGTACATCATCATCCGGATTTACATCATAAAAGAAAAAAGTTCAGGGAATATTTTCTTGAGTTCTTAATGATATTTCTTGCGGTAACGATGGGTTTTTTTGCAGAAAGTTATCGTGAGCATCTGGTAGACAAAAGAAGTGAAAAAGAAATAATTACAGCATTGTTTAATGATGTAAAAAAAGATACCGCCAATCTCAATACAATCATCACCCTTTATATGCCTGAGCATGAAGCCTGGGAAGATTCTGTGGAGACCCTTATAAAAACATTGCCGGCGAAAGGAAATGATAAAAAGTTCGCCATGGCACTCATCAATGCCACCAACTGGAATTTCTATTCTCCTCCGCAGGTGTCGCTGGAGATTCTTAAAAACTCAGGAAATTTTAACCTGATAAAGAGCGCGAACATCAAATCTGAAATCATCAATTTTAACGGGCTCATTACTACCTATGCAAACTATAGCCAGTTCATGCTTGCGACAGAACATGCGATTGATACAGCTACTGCAGGGATCATTAACAGAGATGCCTTACGAATATTAATTGCAAGCGTGTATTTAAAAACAAATGCTGAATACGGTTCAATCGCTGAAAATGATGTGCCCGTCAACACTGTTTTAAAAACATATGATAAAAATGTTTTTCTCCATTACATGGATAAGCTTGATGCAATGGATTATTTACTGAATGACCTGCTCGGGTTATATAAGAAAGTGCTGAAGGAAGAAAGCATTTTATTACACGCGTTGAATGAGGAGTACCATTTGGAAAATGAGTGAAGGGTTGGAGCGTCCATGGTGAACCTGCTGAAAACCCAGGACGATTCATGGCAAATAATAAACAGGCGGACAGGACCCCCGTGAAATGGAAAATCTCACTGGATTGTCCAAATCGAAGACGCTCATTTGTTATTGCAGAATATGAATCCTTATCGCAATCACATTCATCCCTACATAAAATATAAATGAGGCATTATGGAAAAAGAAATTCTCCGAAATATTTTAGCGCAAAACAAAATGACAAGCTCTTATTCGTTCAATCGCGTTTCCAATGAAAACGCCGGTTTCCGATTGAATAAACAGGCAGCTTCCGTCGGGTTTATTTTTCGGCACATTGGAGAAACCATGCATTTATTCACCACTTTTTTGGGACTGACCACCGATGTGCAGGGTACGACGATGGGAAAAACAGATACCGGCCAGGGAAAAAATGCAGAAGAAAGCAGGCAGTTGGTCAACAGGGGATACGATCTTTTGGAGCAGGTTGTAGAAACCACCCGGGAGAAAGACTGGTTGACTACGATTGAAACACCGTTTTTTGGAAGAGTAACCCGCGTGAGGCTTTTTTCACACATTCTCTTTCACAATTCCCATCATGCAGGACAAATTGCTTTATCCTTGTCAAGGGGGAATACCGCACCTGAATAAAAAACAATCTTTATTGACACTTCTTCAAGTCCAAATATATCCGGCTTAACCGGCGTGTGAGCGGATATGATTTTGCCCTTCCTGATTTTTTGCATCGCAGGGGTTGTTTGTTCGTTGATAAAAATGCATATTGAAATAAAAATCGTTGATAAAATTTCCCAAAAAATTTTCTTCTCCGTTTTAAATTCTGCTGGCATAAAAGTTTCTTGCCAAAGATGTTGAAGTACTTCACTATTTTAAAAATCAAAAAAAAAATTTTATGAGATCAAGAAATTCCGGCAGACGGGGATTTGCAGCGATGGATCCAGAAGAAAGACGCCGAATAGCCCAACGGGGCGGTGAAGCGTCTCATGGCGGAGGTAACAGGCGCCAGCAGGATTACAATGAACGCTACGACCAGGACTATGACGAAGACGAAGATGATTATGACCGTCCTGAATCCCGTTATGAAAACCAAGATGAAGATTATGATCAGGATTATGACCAGGATGAAAATTATGATGATGAAGAAGATTATGATTACGGCCCGCAATTCCGCAACAGAAATTATCAGGAGGATGACGATTACGATCGCAACGGAAGGAGATACCAGAACAGGGAAAACGACAATTATGATAATTGGAACGATGGTTCGGGGAGGCGCAGTAGTTCTTCATCAGGGACAGGCAGGGGATTTGCTTCCACGGACAGGGACCAGGTTAGAAGATATGCTGCCGAAGGGGGAAGGAATTCTCATGGCGGAAGCAGCGGAAATGGCAGGGGGTATTCCGCTTCTTCAGGTTCAAATTCAGGCAGGAGACAGTCTTCCGCTTCAATAGGAAGATCCTCCTCCACCTCATCCAGATCCGGAAGCCATTCCGGAAATTCCGGCAGATCAGAGCGTCGCGGCAGTTCTGGAAATGGCCGGAGCAGATCCCGCAGCAGCAGATAATTTCTCCGACAGCATGGCATGGAATAAAACCAATAGGATGCTCTATTGGTTTTATTCCTGTTCATTTAAAAATTAATGATATGAAACAATCAAACTCAAAAAAACAAAACGCAGGAACAAAAGCGAACAGCACATCGGCCAATGGCACGCATAAAACCACAAAACAAAAACAGCAAAACGGCGTGAAAACCGGAAATTCATTGCTGGAGAAATTTTTCACCGACCAATTGAAAGATATATATTATGCGGAGCAAAAAATTACGCAGTCTTTGCCAAAAATGAGGGAGGCAGCAACCACCGATGAGTTAAAAAATGCTTTTGAAGAACATTTGCATCAAACCGAACGTCACGTGCAGCGCCTCGAAAAAGTTTTTCAATTATTAAAAAAACAACCGGAAGGAAAAAAATGTGAAGCGATCGAAGGTATAACCAAAGAAGCAGAGGAAATAATCCGGGAAACTGAGCAGGGCACCATGACAAGAGATGCGGCACTTATTGTAGCCGCACAAAAAGTAGAGCATTATGAAATCGCCAGTTACGGAGGTCTTGTGCAGCTGGCTATCACGATGGGCCTGGAAAACGCGGCTGACATACTGGATAAAACGCTGATGGAAGAAGAAGATACAGACCAGTTGCTGACGGATATCGCTGAGAATGATATTAACCTGGGCGCAGAACAGGAAGGAAACAGGTATAGTTGGGAAACCGAAGAGGAAAAAGCTGTTCATGCGTAAAGTAGTCTGGGATCAAATGATTTTTTCACCCTGAAATAAAGTTTGCGATCCATCATTTTTTTATTTGGCTGAATTTTTTGCGGGCAGCCTCCGATGCATAACGGAACGTGATTACTAATGAAATCAACTATGGAATCGAAGGAAGTAGTGATTGAAACACCAAAAGGAAGTTCACAGAAATTTGACTACGATCAGTCCAGTCATTTTTTCAAGTTAAAAAAAATACTTCCGGAGGGAATGTGTTTCCCTTTTGATTTTGGATTTATTCCCGATACAAAAGGCGAAGACGGAGATCCTTTGGACGTGATTGTCATTTCAGATTTTCCTTCCTTTCCCGGCTGCCTGATAGACTGCCGGATAATCGGTGGATTCAAAGCCGTACAATCGGAAAATCCCGGTAAAAAGAAAATCATACGCAATGATCGTTTTATCGCCGTTCCGGAATGCTCCGCATTCTACAAAAAAATTCAATCCATAAAAGAACTGCCTGACGAAATCATCAATGAGCTGGAAGATTTTTTCATTAACTACAATAAAATACAGGAAAAGGAATTTAAGGTCATCAGGAAACTCAATCCCAAAGAGGCATTGAAGATAATTAAAAAGAACTCCACCAAATAACGGGCAGGTAGCGGCTGCGCTAATGATGGATTGCAAATTCAATATCAGGGGTAAGGGCTGTCGACCTGTTGCGGGCAGCCCGCTTAAGTAATGGCACGCAATGTGTGATTCATTTTGATGAATAATGCGGGAACCTCGTGAGTGTCGATATTTTTGATATTTCATTTGAAAATGACGGAAAAAAATATTCCGGATGGGTCAATCCTTCAGGGAAAAGGGATGAAATGGGTAGGCCCGTTTCCTTTCAGGTGGTTTTAAATAATGTGATGTTTGGGAATTTGTCCCTCGACAAATGTCATTGGACAATCCGCGAAAATCGCCCGCACATACTAGTTGATAAAGTAGGCGTTGAAATCGAAAAACATTATAAATTATAACGCATATTGAATAACCTCATCAACAAAAAACAACCATGACTATTCCGATCAGTTCCGCGGTGGTAGCGGGAATACTGCAGATTAGCAGCCCTGCCTTTAAGAACAATGATTTTATTCCCCAAAAATATAGCTGTCAGGGGGAGAATATAAGCCCTGCCTTAAAAATTAAAAAGATACCTGAGGGAACAAAAACGCTTGCGGTGATCCTGTTTGATCCGGACGCATCACCGGCTGGCTTTGTCCACTGGGTTCTGTGGAATTTACCGCCCTCAACGAAAATCCAGGAGAAAATTTCGGGAGGATCAAAAGGAAACAATGGCAATGGCGAAGTGGGTTATACCGGACCCTGTCCGCCTTCAGGTATCCATCACTATCAGTTTAGGGTATACGCGCTGGACACCAAGCTGACCATGACAGAGACCTCCGGAAAAAAAGAATTGGAAGCGGCTATGAATGGTCATATTCTTGCTCAAGGAACGATCACCGGTCTGTATAAAAAAAACTAGGAGGATTAGAGTTGAATTCCCGCAAGCAGGGCCCTTATTGCTGTCGCCAGGTATGACAACATGATTTTAGTGAAGCTGATCATTTTCCCAGGTGTCCCGGTAAATCAGAGGACATGCCAGTTTTCTTTTATCAGGTCTTCGAATGATATTTTTTTTTGCAGAGAACCGACTGAATTGATTTGAAAAATAGAAATAGACATGTCAGTAATTTTCGTGATGCGGTATAATTCATTTTCATTTTGAAAAATGACATCCTGGCTTTGAAGGCTGTCTATTATGTCCGATGTATTTATTTTTTTCATAAACTTAAATTCCCCGATTGGCAAAGTCCCCGCTAAGAATAGCGGGGACGTCTTAAAGTAAATAGAGAGATAAAAATAATCAAGGGTAAAATATTCAGGTTGAATTAAGGGAATGGATGTGGCGATAAGGTAAAGCGCTTGTGATGATAACCTGGGCGATGAAATAAACAATGCGCCCGGTCTTATTGACATTTGGTTTCGGTTCTTCCATAAACTGTCCTGGGTATTCAGAAAAAAAATAGCACCATTCTTTGAAAAGACTAGTGCTATTTATTGGTAAATCTTCCGTGAAAGTAAATAATACTTAAGATGCTATCCAAATATTATCGGTGAATTGAATTTTTCATTTAGACAATCCACAAAATACCCAACGGATAGCCGTTGCAACATTGATTAATATCGGAGGTTCCGGTTTAGAACCCAGCTGCTGAAATCCTTTCCTTACTTTCCATGGTTTCGCTTCATCGAAAAAAGAGCAACTCCGTTTTCATTATTCAATGGCAGCCCCTGCAAAAAAATCCGAACGTCTGTCGCAATGATGCAATCGATTATCAATTGCATAGTCGATTTCCCGTTCTCATCTGACTTATCTGCGCTCCGTGACATCATTCATCCATAATAATCACCTCACCGTCCTTTAAAGCTTTAAAAAGCCATTTGTTTTCAATGCAGGCCTGAACATCCAGCTCGATTGCCGCCGATTCATGATGGTTTGAATGATAATGGGGCAACAGGCCATAATTAAAAACATGCAGCCCTTCCCATATCGCTTTTTTAATGGATTGGTAAGGGAAAAAATCAGGGTCGTCGACGTGTTGAATATATTTCAATGAATCGCAAAGAATGCATATTCCCGCGCTGTAGCCGGCGTAAAGAAAATCATTTCGCAATCTTAATTCATCAAATAGGATGTCAAAACCACTCAACCTCATGGCTTGCCGCAATACAAAAGTATTTCCCCCGCTTACCCAGACGCCATCTAAATGGGTGAGCTTTTCTCTCAATTTATTTTCCTTGCCAAAATAGTTTCTTAGGTCAAGGGATTCCGCATTAAATCCGAGGCGGATCAATTGTTCTATTTCCTGCTTTTGACCTTTTGGCATCATCTCTGGAACAGTGTCGCCCGAATCCTGGGAATTATTAATGTGTCCGATTTTGCTTTCAGGCGGCAACAGGCTTTTCAATTTCTCTACCTCGTGTCCGAACATAAAGGATGACAGATAAAATTTCATTTATTTCAATTTATTCCGGGTTTAATTATTTTTTTATCACTGCGGTTTGGTTGGTTTAAAAAATTTTCGAAGCCTCCAGGAAAGATGAATGATCTTTCCAAGCAAAATAGAATCCGGCGCCGCCGGCAAAGGCTGATTGCTTCCCAAATTATCCGCAGATATTTCTGCAAAAATGAAATTTTCTGAAGGTACCGGAAGTCCGGCGAGTCTTCTGAGCAAGGCAAGCTGCCCCGCATGGGTCATTGCATCGGCAACAGGCCCCTGCATAAGCTGCGTCAATGAAATTTCTTTGATTGCCGTCCCTGCTGCCAAATGAGCGGAAAGATCTCCCAGCAGGAAATGAAATCTTTCGACTTCCTCTGCAAATGATGAAAGCGGCTCAGCCCTGAAAATGCCACCAATAAAAAAAGTGCGGGCATATCCTATGACATCACTCATGTGCCTGATGAGTTGTATCGGCGTTCTTACACCATGACCCGCGGAAAAATCAGGGAAGTCTGCTCCGGCACCGCGAATGGCCTTTTGAGTCCGGTATGCGAGGCTGGCAAGTAAATGTCTTATTGTCTCACGTTGAATATCCATTTTTGTGGTATTATATTCTAATGTATATGAAAATTAAAATCTCTCAAAATTGATTTGATGAATAGAAGAGGCTCTTTGATATACGCCCCGTAAAATAGTAAATGACTCACTGAAAAAGATCAGCCAGTGATAGATAGCCATTTGCATCAATGCCTGATGATCCGTAATCAAAATTCTTACCAATCTGCCCGCTTATGAACAACATATGTATCAATACCGTGCATTTTCATTTTATTGGTTTTGAGATAATGTGTTAAGCAACAATCAAAAATGATTTTGGTCTTTTTGTTGTTACTGAGCACCTAAAACTTTGATATGTTGACAAATTATTTTAAAACAGCATGGCGCAACATAGTTAAAAACAAAGCGCACGGATTTATAAATATTAGTGGATTGTCTATAGGTATGGCTGTGGCGATGCTTATCGGTTTATGGATCTGGGATGAATTATCATTTGATGCATATAACAAAAATTATAATGATATCGCTCAAATTGCAAGAAAAGAAATAACTAACGGTGGTGTATATGTTTCAAGTGGAAGCAATCACTTCCCTATTCCGCTTGCAGATGAACTTAGAAAAAATTATCAGAATTTGTTTAAACACGTTTCAATTGTCACAGAAGTCAAAAGGCATATACTTGATTTTAACGGCAAAAAATTCGCTGAACAAGGATTGTATGCAGAGCAGGATTTTGTAAACATTTTTACGCTGAAAATGATAAAAGGATCAAGTGCTGATTTTTCCGATCTTAATTCTATTCTTCTCAGCCAGTCTGCTGCACTGGCTCTTTTTGGCAATGCTGATGCCATTGGGCAAGTTGTAAAACTAGATAATATGCAGCCCCTGAAAGTAACCGGAGTATTCGAGAATCTGCCTCGTAATTCTACTTTTTCGGAAGTCAATTTTTTTTGTCCCTGGAGTCTTCTTGTAAGTACAAATAAAGACGTAAAGGATAAACTTGATGACTGGGATAATAGTTCCTATTATATTTTCACGCAAAGTCAGCCTGGCATTTCTATGGAAAAAATATCAGGCTTAATTAAAAATATTTATTGGGCAAAAATTAAAGACAAGCAGGTGAAAACGGCAGGCAGCAGGGTTGATCTTTTTCTGCATCCGATGAAGGATTGGCATCTGCGTTCCGAATGGAAAAATGGTGTCCACGCAGCAGGACAAATTCAAATTGTTTGGTTGTTTGGTATGATCGGTGTATTTGTATTAATGCTTGCCTGTATCAATTTTATGAATTTAAGTACAGCACGTTCAGAAAGCAGGGCAAAAGAAGTAGGTATTCGTAAAGCAGTAGGGTCGCTACGAAGCCAGCTGGTAAAACAATTCCTTGGAGAATCGCTATTATATGCGTTGCTAGCCTTCATAATAAGTGTAATTCTTTCATCTGCCAGCTTGAATTGGTTTAATCAAATAGCCGATAAAAAGATAATTTTTCCATTTTCAAATGGACTGTTTTGGACTTTCTCTCTAGTGTTTATTGTCCTTACCGCATGTTTAGCCGGAAGTTATCCTGCAATATATTTATCATCATTCAACGTAGTAAAGGTTTTAAAAGGCACATTTAAGACGGGCAGGCTCGCAGTTATCCCCCGAAAAATTCTCCTCACACTTCAATTTACAGTTTCGATCATTTTGATCATTGGAACCATTGTTGTGCATCGTCAAATCCAGCTTGCTCAAAATCGTCCAATAGGTTACGACAGAAAAGGGCTGATCCATATCACTATAAATACGCCTGATCTTAACGGGAAATATGATGTGCTTCAAAAAGAGTTGTTATCATCAGGAGGTGCTGTTGGTTTTGCACAGTCATCCAGTGGCAATACAGAGGATAATTATTTTGATGATCGCTTTGAATGGGAAGGCAAAAATGCTAATCTTACCTCACAATCATTCGCATTAATGGCGGTTACTTATGACTATGGCAAAACAGTAGGATGGCAAATTGAAGAAGGTCGGGATTTTTCAAGAAATTTTTCAACTGATAATAAAGCGGTCATTCTGAACGAAGCGGCTGTAAAATATATGCAATTGAGGCAACCTGTTGGCAAACAAATTAAATGGCATGGCAATTTATTTACTATAACAGGTGTTATTAAAGACATAGTTAAAGGGTCTCCCTATGCGGATGTGCAGCAAAGCTTGTTTTTTATGGTGCCAGAAATCGGACCCAATATTGTCATCAGGCTTAATCCTCAATTAAGCGCTGCTGAAGCGATCAATAAAATCGAGCCTATTTTCAAAAAGCTGAATCCGTCATCTCCTTTTGAATACACGTTTATAGATGATGATTATTCCCGCAAGTTTGCCTCAGAACAACGTGTAGGAATCCTATCAACACTCTTTGCAATACTTGCTCTTTTTATTTCTTGTCTTGGCATTTTTGGCCTTGCCTCTTTTGTGGCTGAACAACGGGTTAAAGAAATAGGTGTCAGAAAAATATTGGGAGCATCGGTATTCGGGCTTTGGCGCCTGATGTCAAAAGATTTTGTGACCCTTGTCTTTATTTCCTTTTTGATTGCAACTCCGCTGGCTTATTATTTTATGTACAGCTGGCTACAAAATTACCAATACAAAGCAGCCATATCCTGGTGGATCTTTGCTGCCGCGGGACTCGGTGCATTACTGATAACATTGATGACCGTTAGTTACCAAAGTGTAAAGGCAGCGATTGCAAACCCGGTTAAGAGTTTGAGAACAGAATGATTTGTTTTGAGTAGCAGTTTAGTTAACGAAATGTATCTTACGCAAATTAAATAATCGGAATTTCATAACTCCGAGGTCGAAAATCATCCATTCTTTGAATGATATGAAACAAGCATTGCATAGCGATTACAAAAACGTACATACTTTAATTGAAGCAACAGAATATCATGTCAATAATCCACATGCCTGATTCTGGCTCTCACACATCCATGCAGTGAACTAACGCCTTCAAACGCTGATTTCCATATCATTCTTAAAATTTGGGTTCACCCCATGTAAAAAGCCGGGCTTATGAAAGCCCGGCGCTGTTTGTCGTACCTGTGAAACCCAAATTCTTTATTTAATTCCCATTGAGTGGAATGGATTCTTTATGCAGCAATTAATTTTTTACAATCTTTTGAACCAGGTTCTGACCGTTGCAACTGACGCGAACCATATAGATTCCATGGGGTAAATTACTCACGTTGATGGTTTCAGTCTGACCGCTGTTTTCATTTTCAGCTATCTTCGAAAGCTGACCGATCGTGCTAAAGAATTCAAAAGTGACATGTTTATTCTGCCAGTTGTTTGGCAGGGTGATGTGTATTTCGGAAGTCACCGGGTTAGGATAAGTTACGATCGTGAGCGTGTTTTGCTGCTGCTCAAAAAGATTGACCATTTGGATGTCAGAATACCTGGCTGTACCGTCCATATTGACCATACGCAATCTGTAATAAATCAGGTTCGCTTGCAGGGAACTGATATTATCCACCATATTATAATTGGTCTTCTGGGTAGTATTCTCGTCTGTGAATACAGTCTCCACATCATTGAAATCAGTTCCGTCAGTACTTCTTTCCACAACAAAATGACTGAAGTTGATTTCGTCTACAGTCACCCAGTTCAGGTTCACTTTATGATTGCCGCCTAAAGTGGCGGTAAAAGATTCCAGGGTAACCGGAAGAGAAACAGGGGCTGTAGGGTAATTAAAGCCTTGTGTATAGAGACTGAATAGTCGTTGGGTTTGTTGTGCCTGTGTAGTCTTTATCCCCAGCGTCGCCGTAAATGAGGAAACGCCTGTGTTGGTAACGGTATACATATTTACCTTGGATGAAGTGTCAACCCCGGGTTGACTGGCCTGGTCTGCGTCAATACCCAAAAATGTTCCCGGTGAAACCTGCGATAATGAAATCTTCGGATTTGAGGTAACATAACTTGCTGACGCTCCGACACCGGCTGCAATCTGGTCAAATTCTTCCAGACCACTTTGACCGTCTATATCTAATGCTGTAAGGTTAAAAGTATCTAACTTATAGGGAACTGTGGTTCCTGTTATATTATAATTGAAAGCGAATACAGCATATGACTTACCGACAGAAGGACCGGATGTAATAATAGGCTGAAACGCTTCGGGATATCCGCCGTTGGCTCCTGTATTGTCGTCAATTGTATTGATTACTGCTCCGCCAATGATGCTGTCGATCGTTATCACGGCATCTACTCCTGGGGCAACACCTTTATATATATACTTCGCACCAGCCTGCAGATCTGTTCCTGAAATCAAAAGAGGGTTAGCACTGAAATTCATTCGCTTCGGTGCGTTTGCGCCAAGAAGGGTAGCAGGAAAATCATTGAGGGCACAGCTCTGCGTTTGGGGTCCGCCCAGCTTACCATTGGATTTGAAGTTCGAACTGTTTGCGATGCAATAAGCCTGCAGAGAGAGCCCCGTTCCCAGTAAGCCTCCTGAAAAGGTAATGTTCCCGTTCCCCGAAACTCCTGTAAAATCATTCTTCAGGGTAATATAATCTATTTCGCCATTGGCAATAATGTTGTTTATCGTAAAGTTGCCGCTCGTTCCGGCAAGTTCTGCCCTGAAGGCAAGAAAGTACACGCTGAGACCTCCTTCCTGAAAATTCCCGCTGCCCTGCCAGCCGATCGATAAAGAAGTGTAGGAAAGCGTATCGACTGCCAGTCCGCTTGTCTGGTAGCTTTGTCCGATCACCAGTGAACTATTTTTGAAAACCACTGTACCTCCGTTGTTGGTCCAGCTCTGGGCAATTTCAACATAACTGCTGTTGATCTGAACGTATCCACCGGCATTGGTGAAACTTCCGTTCTGGCTCGTGCCGGATTGTCCTCCGCCTGCGAACCGGTATTGCTGGTACTCCCCCTGGGTAATGTTAATTCTCCCCGTGAGGTTATTGGTAAAATTGACGCCACTCGCTACATAAAGCTGAGGTGTTATTCCTGAAGGGTTGTAAATATTGATCGTTCCGTTATTGACGATATTGCTCCCTGAATAGGTAACGATGTGCTCGATATTGATCACTGCCGTTAAAGGAATATTCGAGGCAACCGGAATATTTCCCCCCTGCCAGGTAGAAGCACTGCTCCATGCGCCATTAGCGATCGTTGTATACGTTTGGGATTTTACACCCACGCTTGATAAAAGGCAGACAAGGATCAAAGTGGCTGTGAGTTTTGCTGAGGGTAGATTTGTATTCATAATTTGAAAAATTAGCGTTCGCAGTCCTATTGCCAACTTTTCTGCCAGAAAACCTATCCCTTAATTTTCAATTACATATGTAGAGATGAGACTCCCAACCTGTCTATAAATGGGAAAGATTTTCGGGTTTTGGAACCAAATCCCAAAAAATCTCCCCCGGGATAACCCCGAAAGACAGGAAGATCAGGTTTAGGTTATTATATATTATGGTTGTGGAACGAATACTTGTCCAGGGCAAATCCAGAACCCGGTGACAGACATTAACACGTTAGCAGACGAGTCTTTAGGATTTAGCTGTCACGGGCTGAAGGCTAGGGACAATTTGGTTAATGCGACCATAAAAACATATTATCAGGAAAGCATAGGCAATATTAATATCACTGCGCAGGATATGAGAAGAGTATTGTTGAATCTTTACAGCAATGCATTTTATGCTGTGAATGAAAAAGGCAAACAACAGATTCAAGGATACGAACCAACTGTTTTAGTAAGTACAAAAAAAGAAGATGATCAGGTTGTACTAACGGGGATGGACAATGGGAACGGCATTCCGCAAAAAATAATTGAAAAAATCTTTCAGCCATTCTTCACGACAAAACCAACGGAGCCTGGAGGGGACTTGGTTTAAGCCTGAGCCATGATATTGTAATGGCGCATGGTGGTGAAATAAAAGTAAATCCCAATGAAAAAGAGTTTACCGCGTTTGCAGCGCACCTGCCAAGAAGTTCTTGAGCATCACTCCCCCTGTGCCACCAACTCCGGTCGGGTCCTGGTCATTTCAATTTATCCATCGGTGATCCTGGCTGCATTTATTTGGGATTTGGCCCCCCGTCAATTTCATTCCCCGCTAACGGCAAGATTTTATTTCCTGGCAGGTAAACGCAATTGTATGATAATGGTAACCGGGCCTTTTGTTTTATTCAGTTCTTAAACTTTTTACCGGATTTGCCATGGCTGCTTTTATGGCATGGAAGCTAACCGTCATCAGTCCAATAAATATTGCAGAGAACCCTGCCACCGCAAATACCCACCAGTTCACGTCTGTACGGTATGCATAATCCTGAAGCCATTGGCGCATAAAATACCAGGCAACAGGTGAGGCAATGATGATTGATAATATGATCAGGGATACAACATCCCGGCTCAACATCGTCGCAATATTTGCAAAACTTGCCCCCAATACTTTTCTGATTCCGATTTCCTTTGTCCTTCTTTCGGCAGTAAACATTCCAAGCCCGAATAATCCCATGCACGAAATTAAAATCGTTATTCCCATAGCGACATTCACAAGCCATGCTGTTTTTTCTTCCTGCCCGTACAGGAATCCTATTGATTCATTCATGAAATGATAATTGAATGTTTCTTCAGGGAATATTTTTTTCCATTCCTTTTCCACAGCAGTTAAAATTGTTTTTACATCTTCCGCGCTTTTTTCCGCACTGGTAAGTTTAATGGCAATGCTGTGCCGGAAAAATTTCATATTGGTTATGATTGCAGGCTGGATCGCGTCGTGAAGAGAACCCTGGTGAAAGTCAGCGACAACTCCAACAATCGGAGAAGCGTTTGCACCATTTGGGTTTGTATTAAAACCATGAAAAAGCTGTTTGCCGACTGCGTCAGCGGGGTTTGCGAAACCTATGGCTCTCGCCAGCGTTTCGTTGACTATTATTTCATTCAGGCTGTCAGCGTGTATCATGTTTCTGCCGGCAATCAGTTTCATCTGGTAAAAGGGTATATACTGATCATCACCTTCTTCGATGACTGGCTGAAGAGTTATTTCCTCCCTGCCCTTGAATGTAAATGTGGTGGACGTTTTAGCAAACCCCATTGGGCTGTCTCCCTGCCACAATACCCGGTCTACTCCCTGAATTCGGCGCACTTTCTCTGCAAGAATTTTTAATTTATTATCGCGGTCCCGCCATTTGTCAACCGTAATGATGGCATCCGAATTAAAACCTTTGTCAGCGGTTTTCATGAAATTCATCTGTTTACCCATGATGATTGCCGTAATGATAAACAGCATCGAGATGGTAAACTGAAAAACGATCAGCACTTTGCGGAGATTGATTTTTTCTGAACCCTTTTTAAAATATATTCCTTTTAAACTTAAAACAGGTAAATACGAAGCCAGAACCCTGGCAGGATAAAATCCTGCAAAGACGGTCGTTATCACGATAACAGAAAAAAGGAATACTAAAGTAGAGGGTTTGAGAAGATGAAATTCAATCCCTTCCGGAATATAATCTTTAAATAAGGCAAGTAAAGGATTGACCAGTAAAACAGATAAGATAGCTGCCAATAGTGTCAGTACAAGTGTTTCAACAAGGAACTGGAAGGTGATGTTTTGCCGGTTGCTTCCCAAGACTTTCCGGACACCAATTTCTTTTGCACGCTGAACCGATTGAGCCGTTGAAAGGTTAATAAAATTTACTGCGGCGATCAGTAAGATAAATACTGCGACCCCCATCAGGGAATATAAAGTCGGCATATAGGCTTTGCGAAAATCATCGCCGTCATCGCCCCTCCGGAATTCCTTGGTAAAATGTATATCGCCCAGCGGTTGCAGGAACATATTCAGTTTTGTTCCCGGTTGCTGAAACTTTACATGGTCTTTGATGAAGGCAGCAAATTTTTTATTGATTTCTGCAGGCATAACATCTTTGTCCAGTTTTACCATAGCGAGTGAACTGTGCGGCTGAAGACTGGTCCAGTCTGCGGCCTTTATCTTTTGTTTCAAAAAGCTATGCGTCGCGGTGGAAATGGAAATAAAATCAGTATAGCCAAAGTCCGTATTTTCAACCCAGTCTTTGACGATGCCGGAAACACTCACCCGGAGCGAATCCTGGTAGATCACGGTTTTGCCAATCATATCATTAAGCGGGATATTGCCAAAATATTCTCTTGCCCTATTTTCTGTCAATACCACTTTGAACGGATCCTCTAAGGCCCGCGGAGTCCCCATTAACCATTTATATTTAAATATGTCAAAATATTCAGGCCAGGTAATGATTGTGGAGGTGTTATAGGAACCGGGGATTCTGCTTTCAAACTTTTTTGAAGCTTTATTGGCATCGGGAATAGTAACGTCTTCGCCAAAATCTATGAGCCCTGCTTTTGCTTCAAATCCAGGGATCTGATTCTGAAATGCGGCGACATCATCGGTAATGCTATTCAAGAATACTTTTTCGCCCTTGTCATTCTGCGCTTCTCCAACAATCCGATAAATGCGGTTCCCGTCAGGATGGAATTTATCAAAACTCAGATCGAATTTCGTTAGGAGGTAAATGGTCATGCATGAGCAAATTCCCAAAGCCAGCCCAAATACATTAATGGCAGTGTATATTTTACGGCGGGTAATAATGCGCCAAGCAATTTTGAAATAATTTTTTAGCATGAGCCTGGAATTTTATTTTATATATCAAGGAAATGACCAAAAATCATTTTCACTGTGTATGAGCCATTTAAAAAAGGCTGATAACATGCCTATGTTCGTTTCTGATACAACAGCTGTACGCTTACACCATATCGTTGTCTTGTCCTGCCCTTGTTACCATTCAGGTAAAGCGCCCGGATACATTGTAGCCATCGCTTTTTTAGCATTTTGATGAGGGTTTTCCGGCAATTCCTAGTTAAATTGTGTCTGCTAACACACTGCAGTGATATTAAACCGTGCATGATGATTCGCTGATTTTTGGCTTAACCACCGTTCCAGATGGAAAAATTTTTCAGAACTCCTCCACCTCAAAAAAAGAACAGGCAACCTTCAAAAAATACTTTTTATGATAAGCGGGGCACATTCGATCATCTATAGTAAAGATCCTGAAGCGGACAAGACCTTTTTTAAAGATGTCCTCCATTTCCCGAACGTCGATCTGGGCCACGGCTGGCTTATTTTTGCCTTGCCACCTGCTGAGATCGCCGTGCATCCGGCAAATGAAAACAAGGATAGCGAGATCTACCTGATCTGCGATGACATCCATTCGTTTACACAAGAAATGAGTGCGCAGGCGATCCCGTGCAGTCCTGTATCAGATCAGCGCTGGGGGCTGCTGGTATATCTTACCCTCCCGGGCGGAGGCAGGCTCGGCGTATATGAAGCCAGGCACGCCAGGCCCTGACGCGCAACCACCCGTTTAAACAAATTGAGCCGGAAGAGGGATTGCCGGTCAACTTCAGATTTTCCCCAGTTTGCCAATTTACATTCATCGCTTAAACTTCCATCTAATGCAATCCATACAAAAACACATGAGGAATTCTCTGATTCTATTGTTTGCCGGAATATCTTTTTTCAGCGTGAGGTCCCAGCAATATGTGCTCGATAAAAAAATACCGGTGCCGGGTGATGGCGGGTACGATTATGTCGCCATTGACCAGGTCAATCATCATTTATTTGCATCGCACGGAACCGAATTCAATGTGATCGACCTGGTGACCGAAAAGCCAGTAGGGGTGGTGCAGGGTCTGAAAGGCGTGCATGGCATCGCGATCGTAAACGAAGTGAACAAGGGCTTTATCTCTGACGGAAGGGGACAGGCCGTGGTGGTGATCGATCTGAAGACCTTCCAGATTATCAAGACGATCAGCCTTGCCGCAACCGATGAGGACGGGATAATCTACGATCCCTATTCAAAAAAAGTGTTTGTGTTTAACGGGGACAGCAAAAGCACCTGTGCGATTGATATCAAAACCCTGGAGCTGGTCAAGACCATTGACCTGGGGGGCAGTCCGGAGTTTGCTGCCTCAAACGGGATGGGGCTGGTCTATAACAATATTGAAGACCAGAACAGCCTAAAGGTCATTGACACGAAAGCCCTGGAAGTTAAAGCCACCTATCCCTTAGCTCCCTGCGGGAAACCAACCGGTCTCGCTTTTGACGCGGTGCATAACCGGATCTTCACCGGGTGCCGCGATAATAAGGGTCTTTCTGTCCTGGATGCTGCCAGTGGCAAAGTGATTACTACGCTGCCCATTGGAGCGGGCGTGGATGCGGTCTGTTATGATCCCGGTTCTTCGCTGATCTTTTGTTCCTGCGGGGACGCGACGACAACCATCATCAAACAGGATGGTGCGGATTCCTATCAGGTGATCCAGACCCTCGCCACGCAGGTGCGTGCAAAGACGATGGCACTTGATCCCCAGACCCATAAGATCTATTTGAGTGTGGCTTCCTATGAAAACGGTACCAGGAATATTGTTCCCGGGACGTTTACCATCCTGGTATATAAAATGCAATAGTTCTTTTCGTCCATAGACT
>Ga0070731_10001649_pt1 | contig 22600 bp, 19 predicted proteins | sample Coa_R1_2_FD_66448 | JGI IMG/M metagenome (GOLD analysis project Ga0070731, IMG submission 66448) | Surface soil microbial communities from Centralia Pennsylvania, which are recovering from an underground coalmine fire - Coalmine... | ecosystem: Environmental > Terrestrial > Soil > Unclassified ... | reverse complement strand
GACGCCGGTCGTGGCCGTCGAATTCAGCGAGCTGATCGTCAGCGTGTAGGTGTATTGTTGGCCGAGTTGCACGCAAGTCGGGTTGCCGTTGATGGTCTTCGTGATCATCAGGTCCGGCGGAATCTGCTGACAGATGGGCGTCGTCAGCGAGAAGGTGTTGTTGGCGGTATTGGTGTCCGCGCCGTGCGTGCCGTCGTCGGTCACCGAGCAATAATTAATAATGTTGACCACATTGGCCGCGACGGTCGAAGCCAACTGAACCGTGACGGTGCGGGTGATCGAGGAATTGCCGGCCATCGCGCCGACGTTGAAGGTGACCACGCCGTTGGCGAACGTGCCGCCGTTGCTCGCCGCGACGAAAGTGGTGTTCGCCGGAATCGTGTCCGTGACCACGACGCCGGTCGTGGCCGTCGAATTCAGCGAGCTGATCGTCAGCGTGTAGGTGTATTGTTGGCCGAGTTGCACGCAAGTCGGGTTGCCGTTGATGGTCTTCGTGATCATCAAGTCCGGGGCCTGCTGGCAGATCGGCGTCGTGATCGAATAGGTATTGTTGCTGGTGTTGCTGTCCGCGCCGTGCGAGCCGTCGTCGGTCACTGCGCAGAAATTGGTGATGCTCGTAATGTTGGCGGCGACGGAACTCGCCACTTGAATCGTAACCGTGCGCGTGACAGAGGAATTGCCGGCCAGCGCGCCAATGTTAAAGGTGACCACGCCGTTGGCAAAGGTGCCGCCGTTGCTGGCGGAGACGAAAGTCGTGTTCGCGGGAATCGTGTCGGTCGCAACAACGCCGGTCGTGGCGACTGAATTCAGCGAGGCAATGATCAGCGTGTAGGTGTACTGCTGGCCAAGCTGCACACAGGGCGGATTGCCGTTGATGGACTTGGTGATGCACAGATCGGGCACTTGCGGCGGGCAGATCGGATTGTTCAATGTCGTGGTGTTGTTGCACGGGCAAAGTTCAGGGCCGTGAGTGTGGTCGTCGGTGACGTTGGCGACGTTGGTCAATTGCGTCAGGCCGCTCGGCACAGGATTGTTGACTTGCACGGTAAAGCTGCGGAAGACGCTCGAGCCGGCGGTCAGCGTGAAGGTGGGCCATGTGATCACGCCGGAGGAAAGCGTGCCGCTGTCGCTGATGCTGGAAACCGTCACGCCGGTCGGAATCGTGTCGGTGACCAGCACGCCGGAGGCGTCGTTGCTGCCGATGTTGGAGATGGTCAGGATGTAGGTAATGCTTTGGCCGCCGGAGACGCAGGAGGTGATGCCGTTGCATTGCGAGATGGCGAGATTCACGCCGGTGGGCGGGATCACGATTTTGTCGCAGTCGGTGGCGGTGTTGTTGGCGGTGCACTGTTCGCCGGCGTCGCCGGAGACGGCGCCCGTGACCGAGAGGAAGCTTGGCGCCGGGCTGGGCAGATTCGAAGCCAGCGCGAGCGTGAACTGGCGCGTGACCGTGGCGCCGGCGGCGAGGCTGAACGTCGGGTAGACGACGAAGCCGCTCTGGACCGAGCCGCTGTCGCTGATCGAGCCGCTGACCACGGTAGTATTGGCGGGAATGTTGGCTTTGACCAGCACGTTGTTGGCAACGACATTGCCGAGGTTGCTGACGGTGAGCGTGTAGATCATCGTTGCGCCAGGGCTGATGCTGTCGAGACCGTCGCTGATTTGGATGGCGAGATCGAAATTGCCGGCGGTGCCTTGAATCAGGTCGGTGTCGGTGGCGGTGTTGTTGGAGGGCGTCGGGTCAGCACCGTTGGCGCCGTCATCGGAGACCGTCGCGGTGACGTTCAAGGTGCTGGGCGTGCCCACGGGGAGCGTGCTGGGCAGGGCGAGTTGGAGCTGGAAGCTGTCCGAATCGCCGGGGGCGACGGGGTTGGTGAGTTTGAACTGGCAGATCGTCCCGCTGGTTGCGAAGGCGGCAGGAACGCCGGAGCCTTGCGAGCCAACGACGAACGTCGCGGGCGAGGGCACTGTGATGTTGAGCGTCACGCCGGTCGTGGCGATGCTGCCGGTATTGGTGATGGTTGCAGTGTAGATCATGGTCGCGCCGGCGCTGAGCGTCGTGAGACCGTCGGTAAGAGTGACGTTCAAGTCCGGAGTCGCGACCAGATTGTTGGTGTAGGTCGCGGTGTTGTTGGCGGTGTTGGTGTCGCCGGCGGCGCTGGCCGTCGCGGTGCTGATGAGCGTCTTGGACGTGCCCGCGGGGAGATTATTGAGCTTCACGTTGACTTGGCGCAAGACCGTGGCTTTCGACGCGAGCGCGAAGGATGGCCACGTCACGAGCGTCGAACTAGACGTAGGGTGCGTCAGCGTGCCGCTGTCCGAGACGCTGACCTGATCGACGCTGATGGGAATGGACAACGACGCCTGAACGCCGCTGGCGGATGCGTCGCCATTGTTGGTGATGGTCAAAGTGTAAATGAAAGTCCCGCCGGGGGACATGTCGGTGACGCCATTGGACAGTGCGACGCTCACATCGGGGCCGGATGCGGCGCTGGCGGAGCGAGTCAAAAGTATTGATGTAGCGAGGATTGCAACGATAGCGACCGAGCGGGAAAGAGTGGAGTGTGTCATGTCTGGCCCCTCCGAGAATGGCTGTTTGACTTGTGTTACCGGACGTTCTTTTCGTTTACGCACATGTGCAGCACATGTGTAATATAGTCGATGGGGACAGCTTGTCAATACGAGGTGCATTGGATTTTAGTTCACATGTGCATTTTTACGCACGAATTTGGTTCACACCGTTGACTCGCACTGAGAATATATCACTTCGCGATTTCCACACAATGTGATCATGTTGCACGCTGCGAGAATCACAATTTTTGAGCCAATTTCCAGTGATCGTTGAGTTTACGATAAGCGCGCTACGTGCGCTGCGAAGTGCATGGCAGAGCAATACGAATGGCCTATGCACAATATATCATTTTGAGGAGCGCAGCGGTTTTTCTGCACCCTAAATCGAAGAATTTTTTGATTTTTCTTATTTTCGATGCACATGTGCGCTTCAAATCCGGCGGCAAGGGCGGCGGCACTTCGGCAATCTCAGCGTGTAGTTGCCAATGCCTCGAGTTTCAATTGCGAAGGAACGTCTTAACTTGTCGTATATATCTTCATCGGGAAGCAACGACATCATGATCGAGTGCCTGCGCGACTTCGTTTGAAACCGAAGCCAAACTTGTCTTTTAATCGACTCTTCGCGCACCCATTGAATTTCATCGCAACGGATTCGAGCATGTCGCATTTGTAAGAAGCCGAACGGGAGAAGCATTGAATCTTCGCCCATTTTCAACGCGCGGGGAAACCGCGCGCTGCGCACAAGGCTGAGCAACGCAACCGCCACAAAAAGCCAACTCGCCACCGCCAGCCCCCACCAGAATCGAGTCGCCCCTTCGGGTCAGAGGTGAATCATTCCTTCTATGATGACGCCACGATTATTATTCCAAGCCTTACCCGAAATGAAAACGCCACTGTATCCGAATAAAAGAATGCAACATACCATTACCCAGCGCTTGCTTGATATGGAATTCGCCACGGCATTTCCATCTCATCCCCTCCCCCGCTCAAACCCCGCCAGCCCCTGCTCCTCCCAGCGCCACGCCACAATCTTCACCGAATGCGCCCCCGCGTCAATCTCCGCGCGCGAGACGGCCAGCGTGTCGACGACAGCCCGCGTCAGCGGCGCGTCGCCACGCTGCATGCGCCAAGTGGTTTGAGCGCCGAGCAGTTTTTCAATGTCGTCCGGCAATTTCGCGAAGGTCAGTTCGAAGCGGTGCGCGGGACCGCCGTCGTCGGCCTGGATGCGCAGCCAGACGCGCGCGAGTTTGCGCCGTTCGTAGCCGCTCGGATACAGCCCCATTTCAGCGCGGATCATTTCGCCGGATTTCACCGGCGCCGGCAGCGCCAGCGGCGGACCGGGCAACGTCAATCCAAAATAGACAAAGAACGAGAGATTCACAACGGTGAACCACGCGACGACGCCGCCGGCGGTCACATACCACGCGCCGGTGCGAAAGCCGTATGCGACCAACACGCCGAAGCCGAGCGCGAGCAGCAGGATCACAGCCGGTTTGCTCCAATCGAAGCCTTTTCGGCAAAGCCGCCAGCGGAACCAATTGTGCCACTCTTGCTTTCGCCAGAGGGCGATGCGGGCGGAATCGTCGGCGGAGCTGGGACGCGTCGCGACGAGGTGAGCGGCGGCGGCGGACCATTGTTTGTCAAACGACTCCCCGCTCGGCCATGCCACGACCGATTTGTCATTTGGCATTTGTGATTTGTCATTTGTCATTGATTGCTCGCCAACGCATTTAAATGACAAACGACAAATCACAACTGACAAATGACAAATGCGCCGTTAAACTGCTTCGAAAAACGAGGAGAGAATCCCAACAAAATGGCTCCGCAATACATCTTCACCATGGAAGACCTCCACAAGTACCACGACAAGAAGGAGGTCTTGAAGGGCATCTGGCTTTCGTTTTTTCCCGGCGCCAAAATCGGCGTGCTCGGCAACAACGGCGCGGGAAAATCGACGCTGCTGCGCATCATGGCCGGCGTCGATAAGGATTTCGACGGCATCGCGCGGCCTTACGCGAAGGCCACGATCGGCTTCGTGCAGCAGGAACCTCTGCTCGATAATTCGAAGACGGTGCTCGGCAACTTGGAAGAATCCGTCGCGGGCACAAAGGCGCTGCTGCATCGCTACAATGAGATCAACGAAAAACTTGCGACGGAGCTTTCAGAAGACGAAATGAACGCGCTGCTCGAAGAACTCACCTCCGTTCAAGAGCAGATTGACGCGTGCGACGGCTTCAATCTCGACCGGCAGCTTGAAATTGCCATGGACGCGCTGCGCCTGCCTCCGGCCGACGCGGACGTTAATATACTCTCCGGCGGCGAAAAGCGGCGTGTGGCGCTCTGCAAAACGCTGATGCTCAAGCCGGATTTGCTGCTGCTGGATGAGCCGACCAATCATCTCGACGCCGAATCCGTTGCGTGGCTGGAGCGGCATCTCAAAGAGTATAAGGGCGCGGTCATCGCGGTGACGCACGACCGTTATTTCCTCGACAACGTCGCGGGCTGGATTCTGGAATTGGACCGCGGCAAGGGCATCCCGTGGGAGGGCAATTACTCATCGTGGCTGGAGCAGAAGCAAGCGCGCTTGCGCATCGAAGAGAATCAGGAAAGCGCGCGCCAAAAGGTTCTCGCTCGCGAATTGGAATGGGTGCGCATGAGCCCACGCGCGCGCGTCGCGAAAAATAAAGCGCGCATCGCCGCGTACGAGCGGCTCGCCGCCGAGCAGGCGGAAGTGCGCGAGGAGTCGATTGAGTTGCAGATTCCGGCCGGCCCGCATCTCGGTGAAAAGGTCGTCGTCTTCAAAAATGTCGCCAAAGGTTTTGGCGACAACCTGCTCATGGAAAACGTGAGCCTCTCGCTGCCGCCGGGCGGAATCGTCGGCGTGATCGGGCCGAACGGCGCGGGCAAAACGACGATGTTCAAGATGATCATCGGCACGGAAAAGCCGGACAGCGGCACGGTCGAAATCGGGTCAACGGTGGACATCAGTTACGTCGATCAAAACCGCGACACCCTTGATCCGGAGAAGACCGTCTACGAAGAAGTCTCCGGCGGAAATGACTGGGTCTACTTCGGCAAGGACCGTCTGGCCTCGCGCGCGTACCTGGCGCGGTTCAATTTCCGCGGCACCGATCAGCAGAAAAAAGTCGGCATCCTCTCCGGCGGCGAGCGCAACCGCGTGCAGTTGGCGAAGCTGCTCAAGCGCGGCGGCAACCTATTGCTGCTCGACGAGCCGACGAACGATCTGGACGTTGAGACGCTCCGCGCGCTGGAAGAGGGCCTCGAAAATTTCGCCGGATGCGCGGTGATCATCAGCCACGACCGCTGGTTTCTGGACCGCGTCGCGACGCATATTCTGGCGTTCGAAGGCGACAGCAAAGTGCGCTGGTTCGAAGGCAATTTCGAAGCCTACGAAGCGAAGCGGCACGAGGAGATGGGCACGGACGCGGACCAGCCTCATCGGATTAAGTATAAGAAGCTGGTGCATTGAGGAGCGAGACACATACTCATGCCGCTGCGCAGATTTTATTTCATCCAGGCCATTGTGCTTACTGTTTGCGCGCTTGGAGCGCTTTTGATGCCGATATTTGCATCTCGCTATTATCGAGCGCCGGAACTGCCGTACATTCTTTTCGCTGGGTTTGCGATTTTTGCATCTGTTAATTTTTGGCGTGCGTTGAAAACTCCAAATGATCAAATCGTGCCGCGCGTTCAACACGCGCCAACGGATGTTCAATTAAGCTACTACCGGCGCATGTTGATTGCGGCCGCAATTGCCTTTCCCCTCTTGACGGCGTACATTACTTACGAGCTATATCAACTTGAGTCTGGAACCGCACAAAGCGTGCAGATCTGGGCGCCAGTTGCGGGAATATATCAACTAATCGGATTCTGGCCTGCAGTACTTTTTGTCCCCATTCTTGGTGTGATATGCTGCACCGTCTTCATTTTCAGAATTCGGCATTTGCGTGCGAATTCTGCAAACAGGAATCCCGGTGAGATGAACGATGACCAGAACCGAATCTGAGAGCCGTGAATCACATCTGCGCGGTATTCATTTGAAACCTGCGTACGCTGCACTCGCAGCGGAAGAAATAGAGGGGCATCTTCCTATTTCCCGCTCGCCTTCTTCATCATCTCTCGATTCTGCGCATCAATGACTTTATCTAATTCGTTTTGAATTGGACTGGGCGGCGCAAATTTCGAGACAACAAAATTCTCCCTCTTTCCAGTGCGCTGATTCTCAAGCGTCGCAACGACCGACGTTGCGTTCTTGTTCACTTCCAGCAGCTTGTACTGCAGATCGTTCGTGAAATCGTAATCCTTCTTTTGAGCCGACCGCTTCAATTGATAGCTCGCCTTCCCGCTCAAGACTTGCCCTTCGTCTACGTCCGGCAATTGCGCAGTGACCCAATTCTGCAGCTCCGCAATCCATAGACGAACTTCAAATGAGACGGAATAATTCTTGTTGATTGTGTTTGGCGCGCGCGGCCCGTCGGGTATCGTGCCGCGAATTCCGCTCAGCCGCAATTCGAAGTTGCTCGGCGTCGTGACGCTCACCGCCGGCGTCAATTCCGTCGCATACAGTTTTACCTGCGATGCCGGATCGGATGGCATCACCCGCACGGCATCCTTCGGAGCGCGATGGATGAGCGGCGCCTTCACATCTTTAATCTGCGATGTGCCGTCGGCATTCGTGACCATCTCCTGGCTGCTGACGATCAAGAGTTTGCCATCGGCGCTGGTGAAGCGGCCCACGAGCCGCGCACGATAGGCGTATTGCGTAAACGGCTCGGCATTTTTGTCACAATACGCGCGCAGGGTCTCCGGCAGCTTGAATTCAGGCGGATCTTTCTTCGGTCCGCGGTCGCGAATGTCCTTTGCGGCGTTCGTCTCCACTCTCCTCACCAACGATGGGTCTTCAACATTCAATTCAATGCTCGCGTACGGTTTCACGGTGTCGACGCTCTCCGCGGTTTTCCCGCGGAAAATTTCGACGCGCACCAATTCCATCATGTTCTGTTCGCGGCTCTTCGGAATATCGAGTTTCAAATAAACTCGTCCTGTCGCGGCTGTCGCCTCGAAATTCGAAAGCGTGCCCATCGTCGCGAACACTTCCTTAGCGGGTTCGTCGACGAAGATCGTCACGCGCGGCCGGGAAGGTTGTGGATACGCCACATACATCCCGATCGCCTCGTTCGCCACCGCCGCGCGCGTTGCATTGCGCTTCAACACATTGGCGTGATTCAATTTCGCGGCTTGTTGAGGCGAATAGGCGTACTCGCTGGCGACAGTTGGAGATTTCAGCGCCGCTTCAATGCTCTGCCGGCTGGCGCCGAATAATTTCACCGTGTCCGCGTCTTTGGACGACGCGAAGCTCACCGAAATCCAAACGCCGCAGAATCCGAGAACCGCCACGAACATCAGAAGCGCGCCATGCCGTTTGATGAAATCCATCGAAGCAATCCTCCGCACGTTGGCTGTGTGACAGAGATGCGCAAGAATTGCTGCAAGAAAATTATGCGCGCAGGATTTTGATGGGATAGGCAAGCAGCGACTCGTCCGCCGTCACCAGCGTAAAATCCTCAGCCAGTGCCTGGGCAGCGAGCATTCGGTCGAACGGGTCGCGATGAATGAGCGGCAAGTTGCGCAGCGCCAATGCGTGTCGGGATTCATAATTGAGCCATAGGCACGAATTCTTAGCGCGAGCGATTTCCCAATCGTGAAAGAAATTCAATTTCCCGATGGCCATCTTAATTTCGCTTTCGACGACACTGACCACGCTCAGATAACAGGGATTGTCGAAGTCGCGCAGGAGCTCGAGCGTTTTACGGCGAATCCGATGCAATTGCCCGGTCGCCAGCCAAAGGAAAATGTGGGTATCGCACAATAAATGAATCATGGATTCAAGAGGTCTTCGTTCCAGAATTCCTGCCACGCTTCGCTGAGATCGACCTTTTCCAGAGCGTCGAACATTTCCTTCTGTTCTTCCCAGCCGCCAAAAGCGCGCTTTTTTCGAGCGCCAGCCTGCTTTGGGCTGAGCACTTTCAATTCCGCGACCGGCTTCCCCGAACGCGCAATCAAAACCCGCTCGCCCTTTTCAGCGAGGCGAAGCAACTTGGAAAGGCTCGATTTGGCTTCGTGGACGTTGACCTGTTTCATGCGCTTAGCTTAGCTAACCCGGATTCCGCGTCAACGGAATTCACACATGCCTGCTCGGCATCAGCATCCGCTTCACCCGGTTCCAGAACCCCTTCTTCTGCGAACTTTCGGGCGGGCGCGCCGGGATGCGCATGACTTCTTTGACTTTGCTGCGCGCTATCGGCTGCGGCGCCTCCTGCACGCCGGAATACAATTTCGGAAGCGTCGGAATCAGCGCGTTGATTTCATCGACCACCGCATCCGCCGACGGCGGCCGTTTCTCCGGATTCACCGCGATCATTTTCAGGACCAGTTTCGCCGTCCCCTCGCACAGCGTCGGAACCAATTTGCGCGGGTTGGGCCGTTCCGCTTCACAATGCTTGAGCATCACATCCGTAACTTGATCGCCCCAGAACGGCGGCTGGCCGGTGAGCATGTGATAGATCGTGCAGCCCAGCGAATAAATATCCGCGCGCGGGTCGATGTCGCGCGTGCCCATCGCCTGCTCCGGCGAAATGTAAAACGGCGTGCCGACCGTCGTCCCTTCGACCGTCAGTTGTGTGCGGTCGTCGATCGACTTGGAGAAGCCAAGGTCGATCAGCTTCACGCGCCCGTTGCGGCTGCAGACGATGTTGTCGGGCTTGATGTCGCGGTGAATGATGCCTTGCTTCGCCGCGTAGGCCAGCGCCTTCGCCACCTCGCGCCCGATCAGCCACGCTTCTTTTTCGGGGAAAATGCCTTCCTTGTCGATGCGCTCGCCGAGCGTCGGCCCTTCGACGTACTCCATCGCCAGCACCGGACAGCCGTCGATTTCCTCCGCCGCGTAAGCCTGCACGAGATTAGGATGCGAGAGCTTTCCGAGCACCTGCATTTCGCGCCGAAAACGTTCGTTCCACGACGGGTCATCTTTGGTCGAGCTCGTGAGAATCTTCAAAATCACCAGCCGCCCCATGATGTTGTCGTGCGCCTTGATCACGCGGCAATGCGATTTCTGGCTCAACACTTCCAATAGATCGTAATGCCCAAAGCGGCTCAGCGACACGCCCGCATACTGATTCCGCCGCAGCCCCGCGTGCGCGGTGCGCTTGTCGAATTCGGCCATCAGCGTTTTGATTTGAGCGGGATCGAGGAATTTTCGTTCGACCAGCGTCTGCCCCAGCGTGAGCCGAATGCCAACGCGATGCAATGCCTTGTGCCGCGCTTCGGCCAATTGCGCTTCCTGCTGCGTGATCAGCCCCATCTCCACGGCCAGCGCCGTCACCGACACTTCCTGTGGGATCTCGTCCAGCTCGGCCTCGGCCATTGCCATAAACTCCCCGTCAAATCCCGCGCGGCGGACGCGGGACCATCCCTATCACTATACTGTATAGTCTTCAAGGGCGGGAATTTTATTTCATTTAGCGGAAAATATGCGCGCACAAGAGCGGGAGATAGGAGATAGGAAACGCGAAGCGTTTCGCCGCGGTCTTACTATCTCCTATCTCCTGTCTCCTATCTCCTGCGCTTACCGGACTCCCATCAACACTTCCACGACAATCTGATCCAGCCGCTCGTATGGCAGCGACTTCTTCGCCAGCGCCGCGGCATCCAGTTTCGCTTCGCGCAACATCTTTGCGTTCTCCGTCGAATACTGCGCGGTGAGTTTTTCGAGCGCCTTGTCGTGGCGGTGAACCAGCTTGACGATCTCCTGCGCTTCCTTGTCGGCGTTGAGCTTCGCGACTTTCTCCTTGAGAATGCTATAGGTTCTCATGCAGCCGCGCGCGAAATCCCACACGCCGTTGCTGTCTTCCGTGCGGTAAGCGTGCGCGTCGAAATGCCGCGGCCCGGCGTAGCCGCTGTTTTCGAGCAGGCGCACCAGCATAAACGTGCCTTTGATGTCTTCGCTGCCGAAGCGCAAATCCTGATCGAAGCGGCCCATCTTCTGGCCGTTAAGGTCGATGTGGAAAAGCTTCCCGCATTCGATGGCCTGAGCGACGTGATGCGTGAAATTCAAGCCCGCCATTGTCTCGTGCGCGTATTCCGGATTGACGCCAACCATTTCCTTGTGGTCGAGCGTTTCAATGAAGGCGAGCATGTTTCCGGTCGTGGCGTTGTAGATATCGCCGCGCGGTTCGTTGGGCTTGGCTTCGAGCGCGAATTTCAAATCGTAGCCTTGATCCTTCACGTAATACGTGAGGAAATTCATCGCCTCGCGGTTGCGCTTGATCGCTTCGCACGCGCATTTGCTCGCATCGACCTCAGCGCCTTCGCGCCCGCCCCAGAACACATAAATCTTCGCGCCCAAATCCACGCCCAGATCGATCGCCTTCATCGTCTTCTGAATCGCGAACGCGCGCACCTTCGCATCGTTGCTCGTGAAGGCGCCGTCTTTGAACACGGGCAGCGAAAACAAATTTGTCGTTGCCATCGAACAAACGATGCCCGTGTCGGACATGGCCTTCTTCGCGGCGCGAACAATGCGCGCGTGTTCTTGCGGCGTTGCGCCGAACGGAATCAAATCGTTGTCGTGAAAATTAAAGCCCCACGCGCCGGCCTCGGCCATCTTGCGAATGTTCTTGATCGGATCGAGCGGCGGGCGCGTCGGCTCGCCAAACGGATCGCGCCCCGGATTGGCGGTGGTCCAAAGTCCAAATGTGAATTTGTCGGATGGTTTCGGTGCGTAACGGTCGGCCATGAAGTTCCCCTCGCGCGCGCATAAATGACAGCGCCGCTAAACGATGTTTTGAATTTGAAGAGACAAAACGATACCGCAAAACGCTGCGCCCGGCAAGCGTCCAAAATGGGTGCACGCGCAAACACATTGCCATTCCCCTCTCCCTCCGGGAGAGGGCCGACGGGCGTACCCGCCCGCGGGGTGTGGGGAAGGCATCGGTTTTGCGCTGGGCTTTATTTGCGTTCGATAACGATTGCCGTCTTGAACTCAGACAATTCCGGCACGCTCGTCAGATGGTGCTCGATGACCGGCTGCACTTGAGCCGCCCAGGCGCGCAAGTCGGAATCGGCGGCAAACTTCGCGGCGTTCGCGAAAAGTTCGTAATCGTGCGCGTAAATCCTCGCCATCTCCGCCGAATACTCACGATCGAAATCCTCGGGATTGGATTCGGAGAATTGGTCCAGCATCGCCATGTGCGTTGTGTCAAGTCTGGACGGAAGCGTCCAGCCTTTGTTGCGCGCGAGCAGATTCAACTGGTCGTTGAGCTTCGTGTGGTCCACGATCTCCTGCGCGCCGAAGATTCGCACGTCGTCGCTGCGCGCCTGCTTTACGGCCAGCACGCCGGCTTTGAATTCAAACTTGCCATGCAACGCGGCTTCGTTGATGAAAGCATCGTCCCCCGGATAAAAATCCGCGGCGAACGCGCTCGACACAACGCAGCACACCACAGTCAACAGTTTAGCTTTCATGGTCCGAACTCCTCAAAGTTGCCCAGAGCCGCGCACGCCAGTAAGCGGCCCACCGAAGCGACGCAGCATCCTTCATGCCTAAGATAAAATTGAGTTCCTCGCCCCGTATTGCCGGTTTTTCGTTGAGGCGCGCGCACAAAAACGAAAAGTCGTCACAAGTGGCATGCTGAAATTCGCCGCTTACATTGAACGAAATCGGCCGCGTAATGGCACGTCGTTTGGTACTTGCCGAGTGCGCTGCAAATAGCAGTTTTCAAAACTCAAATCCCGTGTTCCATTTTAAAGGAGCATTGCCATGACTGATGTGACTGCAAGACCCGCCATCGCCAACGCCACGCAGAAGATCAAAGAAGGCGCGGTCGAATTGAAATCGGCGGTGGTGGATGGGAGCACTGAAGCCTTTCAAAAGTGCTACGACACAACTGAATCGAAGATCAGGTCCGCGCCGTACACGAGCGTGATGATCGCGTTTGGCATCGGCGCGGTGCTGGGCGCGCTGCTGTTCCGCCGTTAATCAGGCACCCCTCGTCGCAACGGATGGCCCGCACGGAACGGTATTAACCGCTCACGGCGCGCCATTCCGTTGCGATTATTCTACATTCCTGGAGGATTCGCCATGTCCCCCTCTGCTGTAGCGGCGGTAGACAATGCCGCGCCAAACCGCGAATCATCGCCAACTCCGGAGAATTCAATCTGGCCGAAACTCACCCACGCCGCGCGAGCGGCGCTGACGGCCGTCGAATCGCAGCTCACCATTTATTATCTAAAACTGATGACGTGGATCGTCGGATTTCTAATGATGATCCCCGTCGCGGTCTTTATGGCCATCGTCGGCATTTACGGATTGATTCTGCTGGACCGCGCCGCGGACATCGCGCTTTCAACACCGCCCAATCCCGCATGGCTCTCGCCGCTGGTGCGTGGCGGAGTTTACAGCTTCGCGTTGTTCGTCGCGTTCGGTTCGGTCCTCTGGAGCATCGCTCGGATTTCGAAAACGAAAGCGTGAAGGGGAGGGCGCCATGTTCAGCAAGAAAATTGCCGACGAACAGAAAAAACGCGATGCGGCGCTTGAGCAGATCTCCAGCGAAATGCAGGGACTCGCCGGCGTTTTTCCATTCAATGCGCTCAAAGAGGCCGTGCGCAATAGTCCCTTTCAAACCTGCGCCATCTCGCTCGGTGCCGGCCTGGCCGCCGCCGCGCTGATGCCCACCAAAACCAAAACCGTCGCGGTGCCGGCCCCTCCGCAGCGCATCGTGATCGACCTCAAGAACGGCAGCGCCACTACCGAGCCATCGCCCGCGCCCAAGCACTCGTTCATGGACATTGTTACGCAAGCAATGGCCATTATGGGCGCTCTTCGCCAGCAAAGCGCGCCCGCGCAGAGTGTCGAGAGCGAAACGCATTCGAGCAACGGCGCGGTGCTCTAATTGTTACAGTTGAATGCTACGCGGATTGGTCTAGATCGCCGACCGACCCGCGCACGCTTTTGCCTTGCATCAGCCACAGCAGCCCGCGCACGAATCGAACCAGCCCAAAAATCACGCCGCCGACACAGAACGCGAAGCCCGATGCGCTGCGGCGAGTCGTTGTATTCACTGTAAATTGGATCCGAAAATACAAGAGCGCGCCAAACACAGCGGCGATGAGCAGCCCCTTGATCATTTCCGACATGCCCAGTTTGCGCACCTGCGCCTCGCGCTCGCGATAAGCCGCGTCGAGAATATCGTCGATCGTCTTCTGCTCAACGCCTTCATCGGCCAGCCATTTCGCAATGGAATCCGGCGCTTCACCCCAAGAGACGCGCGCGCGAACTTGGTGGATCAGGTCTTCGAGTTTGTAGGGATCGAGCATGGGTCGTTTACCGCGGACACTTAAGCAATTTCTCAACTTCCGTTCTTAATATTCCATCGAAGTTTTCTCTATTTGCGTCACTCCGGTAATACGAGAAGTTCTGCTCTTTGAGATCATCGTATGCCCAACGCAGCATATAAAACGGATACAGTTCTTTGAAATAGTCGTTAGAAACACACAGATGCTCAAGTTCCGCAAGAAGATCGGCTGCTGCGATTTTAGAATCGAGGAAATCGCGAGCTAGCTCCTGCGAGTATGCCAAGACCCCTTGTTCGCGGCTTAAAAGGCCGAAGCCAAGTTCCATTAGCGTTCTGTCGAGTAATTCTTCAAGTTCGAAAGGGTTTTCCTTCCCGCTTGCGCCCGCCAGTTGACGCAAATGTGGCGTATCTCGGCCTTGCATGAGTTGCTCCATTGCCCATGCAGGCGCTTCAGCGCCTATTTGCCTTTGCATGCTTCGTTTAGCAATGAGCATTGTTGACGTTGGAGCACGATCTACCATTTCTTCGCCCAGCTCATTTGTTATGCGGACGCACCAAAACAAATGTACGGAGCCTGAGGGATTCGAACCCCCGAGACACCTCGCGGCGTCTAGCGGTTTTCAAAACCGCCGCATTCGACCACTCTGCCAAGGCTCCCATGGTCTGCACGCTCTCTTGTACCGCTTCGCGCGTCTGATTTCAATAGCCGCGCGTCGCAGGAGCGGCGGCACTCTTGCCGCCGTTTTGGTTCCAAGCCACGCATTCGGCGGCAGAAGTGCCGCCGCTCCCGACGTCAATCCAATTCATCCGCCTTCAATCCCGCGCGCAGCGGCGTCGGCCGCGCGAACGGCGCGCTCACCTCCTGATGCCGCCCTTCGCTCGCCGATTTTAAAAACGCATGCAGCGCCTCCAGCACATGCAGCGCATTTTCGCCGTTGGCCCGATGCACGCGCCCCGCCCGCAGCGCGTGAGCCATCTCCGCGACGCCGATGCCCCATTTCTCCTTGTCGGGTTCGGCATGGCCGTGCGTGAGCGGCACTTCGCGCCATTCTTTGTCCTCGGCCAGTCGCAGCAACACCGGCCCGCGCAGCGAATTCGGATCGGGCACGCCCAGCGTGCCGAGCGTGCCGTAAATTTCGATGCGCGGCAATTGTGCGTGGCAGACCGCGAAACTCGTCATCACCGTCGCGATTGCGCCGCTCGCGAATTCAATCGAGCCGCTGACGTGGTCCGGCGTGTCGACGCGAATGCGCTGGCCCTTGCGCGGCTCGCTGGAGATGACGCGCTCGGCTCGCGTAATGACCGCCGAACCGCTCACGCGCTGGATCGGCCCCAGCAGATGACAGAGCGCCGTGAGGTAATACGGCCCCATGTCCAGCATCGGCCCGCCGCCGGGCTGGTAATAAAAATCAGGATTCGGATGCCAGCGCTCGTGGCCGGGCGTGGTCATGAACGCGCTCGCCGCGACGGGCCGCCCAATCACGCCGTCGTCGATCAGTTTGCGGCACGTCTGCAATCCGCCGCCAAGAAACGTCCCCGGCGCGCAGCCCACGCGCACGCCTGAGCGGCGCGCCGCCTCGAGAACCTCGCGCGCGTCCTCGACGCTCACCGCCAGCGGCTTTTCGTTGAACACATGCTTTCCCGCCGCGATAACCTTCAGCGCCGCATCGCGGTGCGCATTCGGCGTAGTGAGATTCACAACGAGTTCAATCGACTTGTCCGCGAGCAGTTCATCGACGGAGCACGCTTTCGGCACGCCAAACTCGCGCGCCTTTTCGCGAGCGCGAGCAAATTCAATATCCGCCACCGCTGCGACGCGAAGAATAGGAAAGTTCTGCGCCGTCAGCAGGTATTTTTTGCTGATATTTCCGCAGCCGATGAGAGCGATTTGCATAACTTGAATCGAACCATTACTCCCCACTCCCCACTCTCCACTCTCCACTCCCCACTCTCTACTCTCCACTCCCCACTCTCTACTCTCCAACTACTCCTCCGGCTTCTCCGCCACTTCCTTAAAACTCTGCGGGAAATCCTTGTACTCCGGAATCGTGCTCGCCTCGACGTTGATCTTCTTCAGCACTTCGTAAATCCCGCGCTGCAGTACCGAGTCCTCTTCCAAATCCGCGGCGAATTCGTTCTTGCGATACTCCTGCGCCAGACTGCGCGCGACATAACGCAGCTCCGCGCGAATGTCGTCCTTCGGCGCGATCGTGTTCAGGCTCTTATAAAATTCCTCGAAGCCCGGCCATGCATTGCAATCCTTGCCGTCGAACAGCGCCAGCTTCATGTACGCGTCCTTGTTCGCGTCCCACGTTTTGCGCAGATGGTCTTCGAACACGCCCTTGCGCCGCAACTCCGCCATCGTCTCCAAAATCCAGCCGTTCAATTCGCGCGGCTTGGCGACCACTTCCGGTTCGATGCCCTTCTCGTGAATGCTGCGCCCCGACGGCAGGTAATATTTCGCGATCGTCAGCCGCAGCCGCGTCTCGTTCCCCGTCGCGCGCACATCGAGAATCTGCTGCACCGAGCCTTTGCCGAACGTTTTCTCGCCGACCAGCAGCGAACGTTTGTGATCCTGCAACGCGCCCGACACAATCTCCGACGCCGATGCCGTGCCGCCGTTGACCAGCGTGACCATCGGCAGCGCTTCGTCCTCCGCGCCGCCCGTCGCGAAATAATCGTGCCGCGGCGCGTAGCCGGGCCGTCCTTCCGAATACACGATCAGCTTGTGGTTGCCCAAGAACATATCCGCGATGTCCACGCCGGCTTTGAGCAGCCCGCCGCCATTGTCGCGCAGATCGAAAACCAGCGCCTTCGCGTGCTGCGTCTTGATCAGATCGTTATATGCCGCGCGCATCTCCTCGGTGCTGCGTTCGCCGAATTTGATCAGCCGGATGTACGCGATCTCCCCGGGCAGCATCGTCGCGAAGACGCTGTCCACCTTGATCTCCTTGCGCGTGATCGCGACCTCGACCGGCTTGCCATAACCGCGCCGCAGGTACTTGATCGTCACCACCGAGCCGACTTTTCCCTTCAGCTTGTTGATGACTTCGTTCATCCCGCCTTTTTCAAGCAGCTTCGAGACTTTCTCGCCGTCAATTTCCTGAATCACGTCCAGCGCGCGCAGGCCCGCTTCGTACGCCGGCGATTTAAAAATCGGACTGGTGACGATGAACGTGTTGTTCTGCACGCCCACGTACGCGCCGATGCCCGCGTAATCCTGATGCAGCGCTTCCTGCAAAGCCTTGACTTCGTTCGAGTCGAGGTATTGCGAAAACGGATCGAGACCCTTCACCATGCCGCGCGCGGCGTTTTGAAACAGCTTCTCGTAATCGATCTTCGTGTCGTCGGCGTACTGTGCGCGAATCGAATTGGTCAGCTCGCGCATCAATTCCATGCCTTTGACAAAGCCCGAATCCGCCGGGCCGGCTTCGACGCGTTTGATTTCAGCGCGCTTGAGAATATTGAGCGCCCGCTCGCCGCGCTCCGTCGGCTCGGCATACAACGCCAGCAGCCGCTCCTGCACGCCTTGCATCAGCAGATTGCCATTCTCCGCCAGCACCAGCGCCGCTTCGTCGCGCACGTTGGCGTCCGTCGAATTTTGCAGCAGGTTCTTCAACGCTTCGCCGCCTTCGGCCATTTTCGAAAGCCGCATGGAACAGCGCGCGATGCCGATGCGCGCCATCTCGTCTTTTTCATTTTTGAGCGCATTCAACAGTGCTTGGACAATTTTGTCGTCAGCGTACAGCGACACGGCGAGCGCGATCGAATTCGCGGCCAGGCGCCGAATCTCCGCAGTGGCGCCGTGCTCCACCAATTGCGCCAGCGCCGCGCCGGCATGCTCGGTGCGATTAAGCTGGCACAACCCGCGCGCGCAAGCCAGCCGAATTTTTTCATCGGTCGCCGCCGCCAGCTTTTCTTCTAGCTTCGCCGAAATCGCGCCGCCGTCGCCGCGCCCCAATTTCGCGAGCCGGTTGACCGCCTCCCACACATTGTCAGCGCTTTGCTTTTCAATTTGGTCGAAGAGCGCATCCGGCTCGTCCTTCCCCGGCGCTTCAACGCTAAACGCGCGGGCTGTGACCGCGAACGCAAAAACCAAAACCAACGCAAACCGAAATCGTTTCATAAGCCATGCCTCATTACCGGGAGCAGCGATTCGAAACTCATGGACATATACACTAATTACCCGCGGACGAATTGCATCAAAAAAAGCTCTGCGGTCAGGGTCTTTCACTTCTGCATTCTCTTCGCGGCGCGGGCTTGGCCCAAACGCGCGCGCTGGCGTTGGCCCATTGGACCCATTGGTCCCATTGGTCCCATTGGTCCTATAGGTCCTATAGGCCCTATTAATTGCGTGTCAACCGCGGTTGGGCCGAGAACTGAAAGACCCCGGCTCTGCGGTCGAACGGGGGTGCCACTGGCAGCGGTCGTTTGCTGCCAGTGCGGATCGGCGTTGCACTCCCACAATACCAAAAAACTACCGCCGGCAGCTTGTACTCAGCCAGTGCCGAATCGGAAAGACGCTCACGCATCCCGAAAAATCCTCGTCGGCAGAATGGCTTCCTCTGCGCCTTCGCGCCTCTGCGTGCCAATTTCAAATCAATCCCCTCGACCGCAGCGCCCGCTGCAACAGCGGCTCTATCTGCGCCTGAATCGCCGCGTTGGCATAGCCCACCCACGCCACATTCCCCTCGACCGCCAGCGGCGCATCCACTTGCCCGCCGCCAGGCGCAGTGATGATCACGCCCGCTTCGCGCGCAATTAATTCCGTGCACAAATCGTACGGATGGCAGCAAATTCCCAGCGCATACCCGCGCCGCGCCATGACCGGCCCCATCAGCGCGCGGATGTCCGCCGTGAATCGGTCGCGCCCCGCGATCAATTCATAGAGCTGTCCGCCCGTCGAAATATACTGGTCCTCAAAACACTGCGCCTTCCCCGTCTTAACCGGCCCCAGCGCCCCGCGCGCAATCTCATCGTCAATGCGCGCCAATTCATCGCGCACGCCCGGAAAAAATCGCACGATCTGCGCGTACCCATGCTCAATCGTCCGCGCGCTCGACGGCCGCAACTCAATCGGCGTGCGCGTCCGCGAAATGCGATTGAATCGCTCCGCCTCCACTCCCCCACCCCGCCGCGCCCACAGCGCATCGCTGAGATGCTGTTTCACAAGCGGCACTTCCGTCATCACCGCCAACTCAACGTCGCGCAGCGACGGCCGCCGTTCTCCCCTCTCCCCTTGGGGGAGAGGGGCCGGGGGTGAGGGGTCGCGCGTGTTCGACGCGACTCCAGTAAGTATCCACGCCGGCCGTTTCTGATACATAATCCCGCGCGTGCCATCGATCGGATCCATGATGATCCGCACGCGCGCCGCTTCTTCCGCCGTCCCGCGCGGCAGCACAATTTTGCCGCCGCTGATTCCTTCGGCGATCAGCACCATCGGCAACTGCGGCGCAATTTCACGCTCGAAAAATTCGACCAGCAACTCCTCGCTGACACGATCCACCGAATAAATCGTGTCGCCCTCTTCATCCAGCGTCACGCGCGCCAGTTCGTCCATCGACGCCTTCTCGCACGAAGCGACAACAGCGTCGCGGATTTTTTCGTGCAACGCGCGGATGGGGGCGAGGAGATCGGGGATTTGCAAGGCGAAAGACTCCAAATCGCTGCTGTCTAAAAACAGGTGCGCGCAGCGCACCACCGCCGTTAGCCCCAAAGGGGCGAAATACGATAGCCCAGGGCTAAGCGCGTCAGCGCGCAGCCCTGGGTTCGCTTCGGATATACGATCCGAAGCCCTGAAGGGGCGACATAAAAGTCGCACGTGATTCCATGGCTCAACCCAAAATCCAACCCATATACCAATCGTCCCAATGTTTCACGCCGCCGCCGTTCAATTTCATCGTCTGGCCGTTGACAAGATACGGAAAATCGAAGCGCGTCGATTCGCCTTCCTTTAATCCTGGAATGGGCATCAAGCGCGCAGTGAGCGGTTTTTGCAAAACCAGCGCAAGTGTCGCCACGTCGCCAAGCAAAGCCGCAATGGAATCCGTGGACACATCGCCGGCAAGCGGAATCGTGTCCAGACCGCTTCCACAGACGGAACAATACAACAGCAGTTGCTGCAAATCGCGAATCTGCGGCGTGCGCTTCGCCAGCACCACGTCTTCCAACATGGGAAGAAACACGCCTGAAAATCCCACGTGCCGCACGTCGGCGCGCTTAACCGCACTCGTCAACGCTGCAATCGCCGAAAGCGTGCCCCATTCGCCGAACGGCGCGCCGGTCATTTTTTCAATGGCCGCGCCGATTGAGCACTTGGGATCCGGGTGTGTCGCCAGAGACCAATCGCAGCCATCGAACCTTGCGCCTGTTTCCTCCTGAACGCCGGCCAACGCTTTTTCGATTAGCCCCGCGTTATATTCAATGCGCCTGCTCAGTTCATTCATTGCATCCGCCGGCAATTGCTTTTCCGCCAGCGCATTCAGCGCCAAGTCCGCGCCCTCGCTTGCCAGTGCGCATGAGAAATCTCCTGCAGCGGCATACGCCGCCGGAAAAAATGGAATGCCAGCCTGACAACAGGCGAGCGCCGCAAAGCGCAGATTGCCAAAGCCATTTTCAGTGAGCGCGCCAATCTTTTTGATCGCCTCGGCAGTCGGACGCAGAGTCGAGGTATTGATCTCGACGCTGGCAAAAATAGCGCGCGTCGCAGCAATTAATTCCGGCACTTTCGCGATCTGTCCCGCATGCTCCGCCTCCACCGCCACCGGCCCCAGCGACACATACTCCAGACCCGCCTCGTTCGCCAACTTCTCAATAGTCTGCGCCGCTTCAATCGACTTTGCCAGATCCAGTTCCGCGATCCAGCAACACGCCGGCGCAAGCGCGAGGCGCGTGGTCTGCACTTCGAAGCCGGCGTCCGTCAGCCGCCTTTTGATCACGCCGGCCGCCTTCCCCGCCCGCGCGATCCCCTCCCTTCTTCGCGCCATGGCTCCGCCGCCATCAAAAATCGTCACCGATCGAATCTTCACTTTTCTCAATCCCCGTGTACACTATTAATGTCTTGCAGCAGGCGCCGTCTTCGTCTCCCCTCCACGCAAGGAGGTTGTATGCTCATCGACGCGCACGTCCACCTATTCTCCCGCCGTTTTTACCAGTTCTGGGCCGATGAGGCCAGAGTTCCCATCGAGCAGACCGCCGAAACGCTCAAGGCCGAAATTCCCGACGACGATTCCGTGCCGCTCGGCGAACGCTGGATCGCCGAGTTGGACAAATACAAAGTCGATCGCTGCGTGCTCATCTCCAGCGTCACCGGCGACGGCGGCGCGCTCGGCAAAACCGTCCAGAAACACCCGTCCCGCCTCAGCGGCCTGTTCTACCTCAACCCCACGCTTCAAGACGCCATGCAGCGTGTGCGCCGCGGCGTCGAGGAAGCCGGCTTGCGCGGCGCGTGTTTTTTCCCGGCGATGCACCATTACCAGCCCGACGACGAACGCCTCCACCCCATCTTCGCCACGCTCGACCGCGCCGGCGTCGTGGCCTTCGTGCATCTGGGCATGTTTAAAATGCCGATTCAGGAAAAGCTCGGACTGCCGCCCAGCGCCGATCTGAAATATTCGAACCCCATCGCGCTGCATTCGGTCTGCAACGCCTTTCAGAATCTGAAATTCATCATCCCGCATTTTGGCAGCGGTTTTTTTCAAGAGACGCTGATGCTCGGCACGCTCTGCAAAAACGTGTACATCGATACGTCCAGTTCGAATAGTTGGATCAAACTCTTCCCCGGCCTGACGCTCGAATCCGTCTTCGAACGCGCGCTCGACATCTTCGGCCCCGACCGCGTTATTTTCGGCACCGATTCAAGTTCCTTCCCGCGCGGCTGGCGCGAGGACAATTACAAGCGCCAGAAGCAAGCGCTCGAAAAAATAGGCGCGCCGAAATCCGACCAGGAAAAAATCTTCGGCGGAAATATCGCGAAGCTGCTGAAGATTTAGTTTGTGCGTCGTTATTTCGCCGTCACCCGCCGCTGCCCCGGATTCGCGTCCAAATACTCCGTACTCAATATCATCGCGCGCAGCATCGGGCGGATCGCGAAATTGTTCGCGTTCACGGTGTCCCACAATTTCTTGTACAAATCGCGCTCGTCTTCCTCGTAGCGCATTTCGCGGCCGAAGAAGAAAATGAAATGCGTCTGTATCATCGTGCGGATGAAACGCTCCTTATTTTGCGCCTGCACGGCGAACGCCTCCATGCCGTTGCCCTTGAATGGATAGCTCGGCACCAGGTTGTGATCGCTGTCGTCGATGAGTTTTCCCTTTTCGTCCTTGTCGATAAATTTGCCTTTGTCGTCCCATTTCATGCGCTGAAACGCCAGCGGCGTGAGAATTTTGTGGCAACTGTAGCACACGCCGTCGGGATGCGTGGTCGAGGCCGCGGTCGCGCCTTCGCGCTGAGCGACGATGCTCGCCGGCACTTCGAAGACGTAGCCCAGAAACTTTTCGCACACTACCGCCGCATAATTAAAATGCGGCAGGCCGGGCTTGCCGTCGATGAATCCTTTCATCGTCAGTACGCCCGTCTTGCCATGATACGCGGGGCGGGGGACTTTCTTGAACGACGCATCCACCGAATAATCCGCTGTCAGGATTTCCTTGAAGGGC
>Ga0070731_10001648_pt1 | contig 22608 bp, 18 predicted proteins | sample Coa_R1_2_FD_66448 | JGI IMG/M metagenome (GOLD analysis project Ga0070731, IMG submission 66448) | Surface soil microbial communities from Centralia Pennsylvania, which are recovering from an underground coalmine fire - Coalmine... | ecosystem: Environmental > Terrestrial > Soil > Unclassified ... | reverse complement strand
GTCGGCACCTCGGCACGGGGGCTCGTCGACGTCCGCGCCACGCCGACGCAGGAGGACCTCCCGGGTGTCGAGATCCACGCGAGTCTCATCTCCGGTGCACTCGACAACACCGTGAAATCCCGGCCCACGGAGACGCTCGCCATTGCCATGCTTACCATCCTGCTCGTCGGCATTCCGTTCGCGGTACTTCTGCGGAGGCTGTCGGCCCTGGCCGCGACGCTCGCCGTAGCGGGCGTGCTTGCCGTCTTGTTGGGCGTGAATGCGTGGGCGTGGCAGGCGCGCAATCTGGTGCTCCCGCTGGCCGGCCCGCTGCTCATGCTGGCCGGCCTCTACTTTCTCGACGTCGTGTGGGGCTACTTCGCCGAAACCCGTCACCGGCGGCTCCTGACCGACCTGTTCGGAACCTACGTCCCGAAGGAAATCGTCGCCGAGATGGCGGAGCATCCCGATGAGTACTCGATGCACGGCCAGAGCCTCGATATGACCGTGCTTTTCGCCGACATTCGCGACTTCACGTCGATCGCAGAAACCCGCACGCCGCAAGACCTGAAGGACCTGATCAACACTTTCTTCACTAGGATGACCATCTGCATCCAGGACAAGCGCGGCATCGTCGACAAGTACATCGGCGACGCGATCATGGCCTTCTGGGGAGCGCCCGTGCGCGATGCCGAGCATGCCCGGCACGCGCTCGAATGCGGCCTCGCGATGCAGAAGGCCTTGCGCGAACTGGACTCCGTGTTCGCGAAGAAGCGTTGGCCCGCGCTGCGCATCGGCGTGGGTCTCAATTGCGGCACGATGAGCGTCGGCGACATGGGCTCGCACTTCCGCCGGTCCTACACGGTCATGGGCGACGCGGTGAACCTCGCCTCCCGTCTCCAGGATCTCACCAAGGAATACGGCGTGGGCGTGCTCGTTTCCGAGAACATCGTTCGCGCCGTGCGGGACTTCGTGTATCGAGAAGTGGACAAGGTAAGGGTGAAGGGCAAGCGCGAGGGTATCGCGATTTTCGAGCCCATCGGCGCCCAAGGCGAGGTCCGCGGCGACACGCTTTTGGAGATCGCCCGTTTCCACCAGGCGCTCGCGCACTTCCGCGAGCGGCGCTGGGACGAAGCCGAAGCGCTGCTCGAGGAGCTCGCCGCCGCGGCGCCTGAAGTGAAACTCTACCGACTCTACCGCGAGCGCATCGCCCGGTTCCGCGCGAGCCCGCCGGGTGCGGACTGGGATGGTGTTTTTGGTTTCACGGCACGGTGATGTTCACGGCGGCCCCATGTCGCCGTGACCGACGTCCAGATTCTGACCGTCCGACTGGGCGCCATGGGGTCATTCGACGGTGTCTGAGCGACGAAGTCGTCGCGACCCATCGAACCCATTCGAACCGCATCAGCTCGCTGGCACGCGAGGAAGCAACCTCCGCCGGCTACTGCTGCGGGCCTCGCGTGTAATCAATCAAGACGTGACGATCGCCCTGCGCGCCGCTGGATTCAAGGATCTGAAGAACAGCCAGGTATTCTGTCTCGCGCACATCGACCTCAGTGGCAGCAGCATCGTCGATCTGGCCGAGCGAAGTAATGTCAGCAAGCAGGCGGCCAGCAAGCTCGTCAGTGAGCTCGTCGCGCTCGGCTATCTGTCAACGTCGCAAGCGCCGTCGGACGGCCGAACGATACGCGTCCGGTTCACGCCGCGAGGACGATCGCTGATGCAACGGAGCTGCGAGTTATTCGCGCACATCGAACGCGAATACCGCCGCCGCCTGGGCGCACACACCTACGCGGTCCTGAAGCGCGCGCTGCACGAGTTGGCCGAGCTGAGACCTTCAAGTCACGATTGAGGCTCGCTGCGTCATCAGCAATCTATCGGGGCAGGCGCATCTCACCGGCCGGTTCGGCTCGATTTGCGAAATTGATCGTCTACATCGTTGCCATGAAGCGCTGCGATTGGGAGCGCAAGCGTTGCGCCGTCGGTGCATGGCACACCGCACTCACGTGCGTTGTCGTGGTGCGCTTGACGCACCGCGCTGGATCGGACTAGCCTTTGCGCACTGCTGCGCGGAGCTTGCAATCCCGATGCAGAATCGATCGCCAAGCTGACGCGAACGAAGGAGGCAACGATGAACGGGGACCGTGCGCCTGACGAGCGACATGAGGAGGGGGCCGATCAGCCGGCGCTCGAATCGCGCCGGGAATTCCTGAAAGGCGCGGCCGTCACGGGCGGCGCGGCAGCGCTCGGCTATTCGGCGCTTGCAGCCGCACAGCAGGATGAGCTGCAGCCACGGAAGATCCCTGCCCCAGGGCTGCGCAATGCGCCTGCGGCTGCCAACCATTACTACGTCCCTGCGGCGGTCAACACCGTGCACTGGGGCTATTTCAGCAAGTCGCTCAAGCCGCTGTTTGCCATCGACTCCGGTGATTTCGCGACCATCGAGGTGTTGACGCATCAGGCGGGTGACGATTACGAGCGGATGGTCGAAGGCGACCCGGGCGCGGAAAGCGTGTACTTGTGGACGCCGCAGCGGAAGAACGTCGATCGTCGTGGCGCAGGCCCGATGGATGCCAAAGTGGGTGCCGGAGCGGGCTGGGGCGTACACATCTGCACCGGGCCGATCTATGTCCGGGGTGCGGAGCCCGGCGACGTCCTGGAGGTGCGCATCCTCGACGTGTATCCACGGCCGTGCGCCAATCCGAAGTACGCCGGCAAGGCATACGGCACGAACCTGGCCGCTTGGTGGGGCTACCAGTACCACGACCTGATCGAGGAGCCCAAGCCGCGTGAGGTCGTCACCATCTACGAGCTCGACGCCAGCAACGGGCAGGATTTCGCGCGCCCGATCTACAACTTCCGCTGGCTGCCGATGACCGATCCATCCGGTGTCCATCACGACATCTACGACTACCCGGGCATGATCACGGACCACAGCAAGGTGCGTGAAAATCACGGGATCCTGAAGAACGTGCGCGTGCCGATTCGCCCGCATTTCGGCGTCATCGGCCTCGCTCCCGCGGAAGCCGAGCTCGTCAATTCCATCCCCCCGAGCTACACCGGCGGCAATATGGACGATTGGCGTGCCGGCAAGGGCTCGACGATCTATTTCCCGGTGTCGGTGGAGGGCGCCTATTTCTCGGTAGGCGACTCCCATGCGGCGCAGGGGGATTCCGAGTGTTCCGGCACCGCGATCGAATGCTCGATGACCGGCGTGTTCCAGTTCATCCTGCACAAGCGCGCGAGTCTCCCCGGGTCATCGGTCGAGAACCTCAAGTGGCCGCTGCTCGAGACCAAGGACGAGTGGGTGATACACGGCTTCAGTTATCCGAACTACCTCAGGGAGTTCGGTCCGCAACCGGACAAGCAGCTCGGCGTGTTCGAGCATTCGTCCGTGGACCTGGCAATGCGCGACGCCTACCGGAAGATGCGCGACTTCCTGATGTCGACGCAGAAGCTATCGGAGGACGAGGCGATATCGCTGATGTCCGTCGCGGTCGACTTTGCGGTGACGCAGGTGGTCGATGGGAACTGGGGCGTGCATGCGGCGCTGAAAAAGCGCGTTTTCACGGGCTGAGCCCATCGCGCCGCCTTTCAGGCATGTTGTAGCCCCGCTCGACGCCGTGGTCTTTTTAGGGCGTCGAGCAACCCACGTCGCGAGCGCTCAGCCGCTGGCCAGCACGCAAGAAACTTACGCGTTCACCGTGTCCCAGCGCGTCTTCCACGAGTTCCGCCTGCCCAAGGCGATCCGCACCGATGACGGCGTGCCGCTCGCCAGTGCGCAAGCCCTGTTCGGCTTGAACAAGCTCGCGGTATGGTGGCTGCGCCTGGGCATCGCCATCGAGCGCATCAAGGCCGGGCGTCCGCAGCAGAATGGCCGCCACGAGCGGATGCATCCAACCCTGAAGCAAGAAGCCACCAAGCCGGTCGCGCAGAACCTGCTCCAGCACCGGGAGCGCTTCGACGACTTCATCGACTGCTACAACCACGAACGTCCGCACCAGGCGCTCGACATGCGTTATCCGGCCGAGCTCTACGCCGAGTCGCGGCGCCCGTACCGCCGCAGCATCGGCGCCTTGACCGGCGTCTTCATATCCGACAACTCTTTTCTTCGCCAGATGAGGCAATGTCAAAGATCGCATCTGCACTCGCATGCGGATCGCAAAGCCGTTGGCGATTCGCGCGTCAATCGGGGGGCGATCGTACTTGCCGACCGAGTGCTTTCGCGGAGCTCGTTCTGCTCCAGATCTCATCCGCGCGTACACTAGGACGCCGAGGCCGGTCGCAAGGCGACCAAGGCCGGGAGACAGTCATAAAACCTCATCCGTCGGGAGGAGTTCAAATGTTGGCGTCCGTTCGACTGGTTTGTGCTCTAGCAGCGTGTGCATTCGTCATGGGCGGCGAGGCCGCGCGAGCCGAGGACGTGATCAAGATCGGAATTCCCGTCGGCCTCAGCGGCGCAAACAGCGTCGTCGCGCCGTCGGTCGTGCAATCGGCCGAACTCGCCGTCGAGGAGATCAACGCAAAGGGCGGAATCCTTGGTAAGAAAGTCGTCCTCGAGGTCGCGGACGACGGTAGTGGCGCCGCGGGCGCGCAGAAGGCGTTCGACTCGCTGATCTTTCAGAAAAAAGTCGATGCGCTGATTACGATGGAAACGAGCGCGGCACGAAACGGGGGACTGCCGATCGTCACCCGCGGCAAGACGCCGTTCATCTATACGTCGTTCTACGAGGGGCGCTCCTGCAACCGCTACATGTACGTGGACGCGTGGGTACCGGACCAGCAGGTGGCGCCGATCGTCGATTACTTCATGAAGAAGGACAATGCGAAGACGTTTTTCCTCATCGGCAGCGACTACGCGTTCGGCCGAGGTATGCTCGATTTCACGCGCGGCTACATCCAAAAGAAAGGCGGCAAGGTGGTCGGGGAGGAATACCTGCCGATGGACGGATCCGACTGGACTGCCATCATCAGCAAGCTGAAGGCCGCCAATCCCGACGCGATCGTCACATCGACGGCCGGCGGCGCGCCCAACGTCACACTTACGAAGCAGTTGCGCGCCGCGGGTGTCAAGATTCCGTACGGGAATCTGGCGGTTGACGAGGGAACCGCGAAGAGCATGGGGCCGGACGCCGACGGCATCTACATTTCCGCGTCGTATTTCACCAACATCGACAACCCGAAGAACAAGGCCTTCCTCGCTGCCATGGAGAAGAAATTCGGGTCGAATCTCAAGACGCCGAACGATCTTTCCGTGCCGGAGTACGAAGGCGTCTACCTCTACAAGGCCGCGGTGGAGAAGGCGAAGACCACCAAGGCTGACGCCGTGGTCAAGGCGCTAGCTGAGGTTTCGTTCGACGGACCGCGCGGCACCATCCGCATGAACAAGCAACACCATGCGCCGCTGACGATGTATCTCGGCCAGGTGCAGAAGGATGGGTCGGTGAAGATTCTCGACACCTTCAAGGACGTGGATCCGGGCGCCCAGTGTCCAAAGCTCTAACCTAGGCAAACGGTCCACCGCGCTCGCCCGCGGCGGGGGGGCGGTGGACCACGCCATGCTCGCGCACCGGGTTTGATCGGAGCGGCTTCAGCATGAGCGCTACGCTGCTCGACATCGTCACCACCGCCGCGATCCTCTTTGCCGTGTCCGCCGGATTGCTGATCGTGTTCGGCGTGATGAAGATCATCAACTTCGCGCATGGAGGTTTTCTGACGATTGGCGGCTACGCGGCCCTGGCTGTCACCAAGCTGGGCTGGAATCCATGGGCGTCGCTCGGCGTCGCCTTCGCCGTCGGCTTCGTGTGTGGCAGCGTCATCGAGCGCCTGGTCATGCGCCCGCTCTACGCGCGGCCGCTCGATGCCATCCTCGCGACCTGGGGCCTCGGGATCATCATCGGGCAGCTCATCACACTCGCCTTTGGCCGCGAGGTGCAGTTCGTTCAAAGCCCGATCACCGGCGCCGTCGACGCCTTCGGCCAGTCGTATTCGGAATATCGCTTGCTGCTCGTGCTGGCCGCGTTCCTGCTCGCCGCCATCCTCGCTGCGGTCATGCATGGCACTCGACTCGGGCTCGCCACACGTGCGGTGATCATGAACGAGAACCTGGCCCGTGCGCTGGGCATCAACAGTGCACTCGTTCGCTTTCTCACCTTCTCGTTCGGCGCTGCGCTCGCGGGGCTGGCCGGCGCATTGATCACACCGCTGTCCAGCGTCGACCCCAACATGGGCGTTCCGTGGCTCGTCAACGCGTTCATGCTGGTGCTCGTGTCCGGCGTATCGCTCGTGAGCCTCGCGCTCGCCAGCCTGGTGCTCGGAGCTGCGCAAGTCCTCGTCAGCACCTTCGTCAGCCCCGTTCTCGGCGGGCTCACGATCGTCGTGCTTTCCGCCGTCATCCTCCGCATCCGCTCCCAGGGCTTTGCACGTGGCTAGTGCTGCGGGCACGCCGGATGCCGGCGCGCACGGTGCACAGCCGCCAGCAACCTCGCGCGGCAGATGGTTCGCGGTCCTCGTCGTCGTCGCGCTGGCCTCGGTTGCGATCGGTCCCTGGGTGCTTCCCGATTACACGGTCAACATCCTCGTGCGTTCGTTCCTGTACGCCGCGGTCGCGCTCACCGTCGACATCCTGTGGGGGTTCACGGGCATCCTGACGTTCGGTCAATCCGCGTTTTTCGGCATCGGCGCCTACGCCGCTGGCCTCATGTTCACGCACGTCGGCTTCGACACCACCAACGCGCTGCTCGCCCTTGGCGCCGGACTGATAGCCGCGGCGCTGGTCGCGGCGCTGGTCGGCTGGCTGTCGTTCTACTACGGCGCATCCCCTCTCTACGCGTCCGTGGTGTCCCTCGTCCTCCCCATCGTGGTGACCCAGCTCGTGTTCTCGGGCGGCACCTTTACCGGATCGAGCAGCGGTCTTTCCGGCTTTCCGAGTTTCGAGATCCCGGTCGAAGCCTGGTTCTGGATCTCGGGCGCCTTTCTGGTGCTGCTCACCGCGCTCGCTTGGCGATTCGTCAGGAGCGATTTCGGCCGCGTGCTCGTCGCGATCCGCGACAACGAGGCGCGCTGTGCATATCTCGGCATCAATGTCGCGCGGGTCAAGACGACGCTGCTGATCATCTCGGCGATCGTCGCCGCGCTCGCCGGTTACGCCTACGCCGGCTATTCCATGGTCGTGGCGCCCGAGTTCACCGGTTTCGTCTTCGGCACCGAACTTGTGATCTGGGTCGCATTGGGCGGGCGCGCAACGCTGATCGGACCCGTCGTCGCCAGCGTCGTGATCGACCTCGCGAGCGCCTATCTTTCCGGCGAGTTGCCGTTCATTTGGAAGCTCGTCATCGGTCTTGCGTTTGTCGTCGTGATCGTGGCGCTGCCGCAGGGCTTCGCCCCACCCGCCATGCGGCTCTTCCGGCGCGTCACGCGCCGGAAGAGCCGCCCTCAGGCGCCTGTGAAGATCGTCGCCGCGCACGAATCGCATTTGCCGCACACGGCCTCGGACGCGGCGCTCGCCCTCGATGCGCGCGACGTCAGGAAGCACTTCGGCAGTCTGCAGGTGCTGCAAGGCATCGCACTGCGCGCCCAACATGGCGAATTGCTGAGCGTCGTCGGACCGAACGGTGCCGGCAAGACGACCCTCATGCGCTGCATCGGGGACGGCAAGGAGCGCTCCGGTGGCACGGTGATGATCAATGATCACGACATCGGCCGTCGACCGCCGTACGCGTGCGTTGCGTATGGGATCGGCCGCAAATTCCAGACGGCGAGCACCTTCGAGTCGCTCACGGTGGCGCAGTGCCTCCGCGTAGCAAGGACGCGGATTGCCAGTCCTTCGCCGTGGAGCAGGGCGCCGGTCCTTGCGTTGCCGCACGCGGCGCTGCAGGTGATCGAGGCGACCGGGCTCGATGGGGTCATGGATGTTGCCGCCCGGCATTTGCCACATGGGATGAAGCAGGCACTCGATCTGGCGATGGTGCTCGCGCTGGAGCCTTCGGTCGTGCTGCTCGACGAGCCGACGGCGGGCCTGACCAAGGGCGAGCGGCAGACGATCGGCACGATCCTGACGGAGCTGGCGCGTCGCCACCAGATGTGCATCATCCTGGTCGAGCACGACCTCGATTTCGTGCGTGGGATCAGCTCGCGCGTCGTGGTGCTGCACCAGGGACGGATCCTGCTCGACGGGACGGTGGATGAAGTGGTTGGCTCGGAGCTGGTGAAGACGATTTACTCGGGCGGGGCGCACCACGCGGCGGAGGTGCGGCATTGAGTCCATCGTCGTCACCACAGCGGCCCCCAAGCGGCGTCAACGCTGCCGGAGGCTCGCGAAGTTGCGCCGACGTACTGGCGCTGCGCTTGCGCGACGTACGCAGCGGCTACGGCGAGGCCGTCGTGGTGAGCGGCGTCGATCTCGATGTGGGCTGCGGCGAAATTGTCGCGCTGCTCGGGAAGAACGGGATGGGCAAGAGCACGCTGCTCAAGACGGTGATGGGTTTGGTGCCGCTGGGTAGCGGCGAGATTGCGCTGTTCGGCGAGCGCGTCGACGCATTGGCGCCTCACCGCATCGCCCGCCGCGCCATTGCGTATACGCCGCAGGAGCAGGCGCTGTTCCAGGATCTAACGGTGCGGGAGAACCTGCGTCTGGGGCTGCGCGACGACCGCCAGCTGGACGATGGCATCGCACGCGTCGGCGCGATCTTCCCCTTCATCCCGGAACGGCTGAGGCAGCACGCCGGCACGCTTTCCGGCGGCGAGCAGAAAATGCTGCTCGTGGCTCGCGCACTGATCTCGCGCCCGAGGCTGATGCTGATCGACGAGATCACGGAGGGCCTGCAGCCTTCCGTGATCGATCGGCTGATTGGTGCACTGCGCGACGAGCGCGAGCGCGCGGGGACGGCGATGCTGGTGGTCGAGCAGCATGTGAAGTTCGCCCTTGCGGTCGCCGACCGGTACGCCATTTTAAAGCTCGGAGAAATCGCCGACAGCGGTGCAGTCGGGGCCGCCGGCGTCGAGACCAGGATCGCAGCCCAGCTGAGCGTGTAAATCCGAAGCGAGACGAACGCGATGAGCCGCAGATGCATCGAGGTGAACACGTTCTCCGTGGTCGCGCGCTGCGCGCGCGCACCGAACAGCTCGGTGTCGCGGTGGGCTCAGCCGTGCCCGCGGTAGGCAGCATCTGTCCATTCGTCAAGTCGGGCGTGGGCGCGGTTTCGACGCAGTCGTGGGTCAACCCCTATCTCGCCCTGGAGGCGCTGCGCCTGATCGAGGCGGGCAATTCCGCGCAGCAGTCGCTCGCTGTCGTCCTCGCCAGCGATGACGAGAAAGATCTGCGTCAGATCGGCATCATCGATCATCGCGGCGAATCGGCCGCCTGGTCCGGCAAGCAATGCACCTCCTGGTCCGGTCATCGGGTCGCCGAGAATTTCGCCGTTCAGGGAAATATGCTGACGGGTGCGCGCGTTCTCGAGTCGATGGTTGCCGCGATGCGCACATCCGAAACCTTCGATCTTGCGGAGCGACTCATGCTCGCGCTCGAAGCAGGCGACGTGGCCGGCGGAGACAAGCGCGGCAGGCAGTCCGCGGCACTGCTTGTCCACGAGCGCGAGGACTATGCGCTTGTCGATTTGCGCGTCGACGAGCACGAACGTCCGGTATCGGAATTACGGCGTGTTTACGAAATCGCAAGGGCGCAGCTCCTGCCGTTCGTGCGTGGCATGCCAAGGAAGGGACAGGCTGCGGTTGCACCGCCCGATGCAGTGACGAAGATGCTCGCGCTGCCTCCACCGCAGCGTCCCGGGGGCGGCGGAAGCGCGCGGTGAAAGGAACTTGCTTGCTCAGTACCAGCCGCGCTTGGCGTCGGTGCCCAGCATCTCGTCGTAGAGGTCGGTCCGCCGGTCACGCAGCAGCTGGTTGAAGTCGTTCAGCGTGCGCCGGCGTCGTGCATCCGCGAGATTGACGTCGGCGATCAGCATCGCCTCGGCGTCGGCGCTCGCCGGGCCGGCGAGGGGCCAGCCGGTATGGCTGACAATGAGACTGTTGCCGAGGAAAGGCTGAGCGCGCTCGACGCCTACGCGGTCTGCGGCGGCGACGAACATCGAGTTCGAATGCGCGCCGCTCATCGAGAGGATGTTCGCCATCACCGGCAGATTGGCGGGCTGCGCCGGCATGGGGACCCAATTGGTCGGAACGCACAACATGTCCGCGCCCTGCAATGCCGCGAGCCTGAAGGTTTCCGGGAACCAGATGTCATAGCAGATGGCGCAGGCGATGCGGCCTGCGCCGATGCGAAAGACCGGAATACCCAGATTGCCCGGCTCGAAGAACAGATTCTCCGCAGCCCACAGGTGATTCTTGCGGTACTTCCCGATGAACCCATCGGGCCCCACGACGACCGCGGCGTTGTACATCGCCTCGCCATCGCGCTCGCAGATGCCGGCGACAATGACGATACGGTGCCGGCCGGCTGCATCAATCCATGCATCCGTCGTCGGTCCGCCCGGCACCGGCTCGGCAAGCGAAAACGCCTCCTCACGCGTGGCAAAGACGTAGCCTGAGTTGGCAAGTTCGGGGAGCACGGCCAGGCGCGCGCCCGCCTCTGCCGCGCGCTGGATCAGCTGCAGGCTGCACGCGACGTTGCCCGCCTTGTCGCCGACGTGAGGCTCCATCTGCAAGCAGGCGACGCGAATCTCGCTCTCGGGCTTGTTCCCGGTCATGCGCTCCTGGCGCTACTTTCGGCTGAGGCTACAGCGGGCACGCGCAGGTGCCAGTCATGTTCGCGCTCGTAAGCATGCGCGACTCGCAGGACCGTCAATTCGTCGAAAGGCTTGCCCGCGAGCTGGAGTCCGATAGGCAGGTGCCCACGATCGAATCCGCACGGCACCGAGATTGCTGGAAGCCCGGTGAGGTTGAACGGGTAGGTAAAGCGCCACGACGCGGAAAGAACGCTTTCCTCGCGCCCGCCGACCGGCACCGTCCATTCGCCGACTTTCCACGCCGTAAGCGGCATGGTCGGCGTGAGCACGATGTCGACGCTGGCGAACACATCACGGAAAGCCTCCATCAGCAGCCATCGATACTGCTCCGCCTTCAGGTAGTCGGCACCGGTGACGAAGCGCCCGATTTCCACCAGCGAGCGGACGTCGGGCTGGAATTCCTGTGTGCGATGTTCACGCAGCGAGACGTCGTGGTACGCCGTGGACGACGCGAGCTCGATCGCGAAGACGGCTCCGAGGCCATACTCGAGCAGGGGCATGTCGAATTCGACGATGCGGGCACCTTGCGCGGCGAGATCGTCGACGGCGCGCTCGACCGCATGCTCCACGTCCTCCTGATTGCCCTCGAAGAAATGACGGCGGCAGATGCCGATTCGAACGTCCTTCACGGACTGGCTTAGCGCTTGCGTGTAGTCCGGCACCGGCTCATCGCGAGAGCCCGGATCCGCGGCGTCGTAGCCGGCGAGCACGTTGAGCATGTGCGCGGCGTCGGCCACGCAACGGGTCAGCGGTCCGGCATGATCCAGAGACCATGTATGCGGTACGATGCCCTCGCGGCTCACCCGCCCGAAGGTCGGCTTGAAACCGACGGTTCCGCACACGGCGGCCGGCATGCGGATGGAGCCGCCGGTGTCCGAACCGGTTCCGGCTACGCACAATCGCGCAGCGACCGCGGCGCCCGATCCGCCGCTCGAGCCCGAGGGGACGCGATCGAGGTCCCACGGGTTGCGCGTCGGAGGCGTGACGTTCCCCCAGGCAAATTCATGCGTGCGGGTCTTCCCGATCGGTATCGCGCCGGCTGCTCGCAGCTTTGCGACGCACGCCGAGTCGCGCCTGGGAAACTCGATGCCTGCTGCGCTGGTGCCGGCGGTCGTCGGCATGTCGGCGGTGAAATAGTTGTCCTTTATGGCAACCGGCAGGCCATGCAGCGGCCCACGCCACTTTCCGGCGCTAATGTCGCGGTCCGCGGCGCGTGCCGCGCCGAGCGGGTCGGGCGCGCGGCAGATGAATGCGTTGATGCGGCCATCGAGCGCATCGATACGTTCGAGTGCCGTCTCGATCACGCGGACCGCGGAAAGCTTGCCGTCGCGAATGTCCGGCGCGAGCGTGTCGATGGAGCGTGCCCAGAGCGGATCGCTCATGGGTCCTGCGCCTTTGGCCGCCGGTAGACGAGCGTGGCGTCGAATACGATCGGCGGATGGACGGCCGTCAGATCGAGGCTTCGGAGCTTGCGAATCTCCGCGGCGATGCGTGCAAACGCCTCGACGTTCTCTTTCACGCGTGAAGCTGGAAGATCCACTCCGAGGATGTCAGCGTAGGGATCGAGGGCTCTCGTTGTGGTCACGGTACAGTCCGGTGATCCATCCTGGCGCATGGTATCGCGAACTAATTGCGCGGTGGGTCGCGGTTCAATCGGCAGGCGTGGTGTCCGTTATCACGAGCCGCTTACGTTTCCCGGTTGCGTCCCGAATTCATCCTTCGTGAGGGGAGCGCCTTTCAGCATATCGCCGCGGACGATCGCGGGCGCCCGCGTCTGATCGATATCGCGGCAACCGATCGCGCCGAATTCTTTGCGGCAAAGGTCGGTTCGCGCCGGCGTCTTTTGCTTCTCGCCGGCGCCAGGGGTTCGTGTCGTCCTCGGCCGACGTTGCTCATCGGGGACTCGCGCATCCACGCGATGCCGGTATGCCCGCGTCCCACAACGAGCCGATGCGCGGCGCAGAGAAGGCCCAGCGATTCTCACTGAGACCTCGTTCTCCTTCCTATAGCTATGTGACCGGAATAGATCCTGAAGATGTTGGTAGGCCGTGTAGGGATCGAACCTACGACCAACGGATTAAGAGTCGCAGAAAGCAAATCGAAGTTTCAGCTGCTTCATCAACTGTTTACGGCGTCCGCGCAACGTCAAGCGTAGCAGTCGATCGCAGTGCAACACAGGGGCATGCAAAGCGGCGCTGCTACGTTTTGGTCTACAGTAGCAACGCGACCCGACCGGGTCTTCGGCATCTCAGCTGTCCTTCGCCCGTACGGCGCTCAGCTTAGTTGGAAGGCGCACGCCTTGGGCGCGCGCCATCGCCACCGCGATCTTCTCAAGCAAATCGGGCCGCTCGGCTGCAAGGATCTTTGTCCATCTGACGAGTTGGCGCTCGACGTCGCACGCATTCCTCGCCGTACTCATGTCGAGACCAATTTCTCGAAACTCCCGCACCTCACGTGCCGAAAATCTGATTACAGCTCCGCATCTCAGCATCAGACGGTCCTTTCCTCCTGGTTCTTAGTACGCCAGAACCAAGTGCGAGCATGCGCGACGCTTTGCCTTCGCGGTTTGCGCTCATCGAGGCGTGGTTGAGACAGACCCCGTTGGAATGCATGTTGGCATCGCAGTCGAAGCGTTGCCCCATTCCACGCGCTCACCGAAGTAGAGAACGTAGGCGCCCTTGCAAAGGCGCCACAACTCGACGTAGTGCCGAGCGGACTTGACATTGTCAGTATATTCTAATCATAATTCTGACATTGGAGACTTCCCCATGAGCGACGGTCCTTATCGCAGTCTTCCGATGTCCCGCTGCTGGAAGCGGCTCGCCGAGTTTTCTGAGAACGAGAACTTCGGGAATGCTGACATATGTGCAGCCGCCGTCGAAGCACTGAAGCGGACCTGTCGGTCGGCATTGCCCGCGGAACTGACGGAAGGCTTGCGTAGCGCCTTCGTTGAACAGCAGGCGCGGCTGTTTTCTGACCAGCGCGTCGAATCCGTCGACGCGCTGAGGCCGCTTGCCGCCGGACGCGGGATCGGCAAGCTGCTTCTCGATCACGCGACGTGCGTTCTGAATGAGGGAGGCGAAGGCGAAAGCGGGTTGACCAAGGCTGCCGAACGCATGCTTACGGCTGTCGGCGCAAGCCACACTCGTCAGATCGAAGAGCATTACGTGCGTCAAGGGGCCAGTCCCCTGACGCAGCGAGTTGTCAGCCGTGTCGAGCAGGCTCTCGACAGCGCCGACAAGCGGACCCTCGCGCGGCAGCTCTGCGGTCTTGAGCCCGGAGTTGCGAGGCACTCCCCGCTCAAGCGCAAGGACATCGATGATGGAGTGCCGCTGTGATGGCGCTCCGGCACCACGACAACACCGACGGGACGCCGCATGTCTTCGTCGATGTGGTGGACGCTGGCGCGAAGGCCCGCGCTGGGCGCATCGCCTGCGAGATTGATCGCGATCTCAGGTTCTCCACAGAGCATCTAGAAAGCTACTGCCTCGCGCCGTGGGACCCCGTCGTCTACGACGCGCTTGTCCTCTGTGCGGGCGTCGAGTATTGCGACCGCATGCGCCGTCGTCCCGTTCACCAGTGGGAACGCCGCATCGAGCTTCGCGTGCCGGTGCATGACCCCGATCGCTGGAACGCCAAACCGGTCAGCGACGCGCTTCATGCGGCGCTCGGCTTCGTAACGGGCGATCGATGGAGCGTTTCGTTCGCAGCGCGCAAGAAAGCCTTTGCGAGCCCGAAGCAGTTTGCATTTGCCCTCCCAAGCGACATCGCGGCAGTCATTCCCTTCAGCGAAGGGCTCGATTCGCGCGCGGTCGCGGGTCTGATGCACAAGAAGTTGGGCGATCAGCTCATCCGTGTTCGTCTTGGAACGAAAGCCTTCGAGCCGGTGGGATCGAGCGCAAAGCAGCCTTTCACGTCGATTCCGTATAAGGTCAGGCTTAACGTCGGGGGCGCCCTCGAATCAAGCGCGCGGTCGCGCGGTTTCAAGTTCGCAATGGTGAGCGGCCTTGCCGCATATCTTGTCAAGGCCGGAACGATCATTGTCACCGAGAGCGGCCAGGGTTCGCTTGGTCCCGCGCTCGTGCCAGTCGGACAGACCTACGAGGACTACCGCAATCACCCGTTGTTCACCGACAAGATGGAGACGCTGCTCGCCGCGCTCCATGGCCGGACCATCCGGTTCGAATTCCCGCGCCTTTGGCACACGAAAGGCGAGACTCTTGCAGAGTTCGTCGCCGCGTGCGCCGACGGGCATAGCTGGGTGGATACGTGGTCTTGCTGGCAGCAGAACCGTCAAGTCTCGGTCGAGGGGCGCAAGCGCCAATGCGGCGTCTGTGCCGCCTGCATGCTGCGGCGCTTGAGCGTTCACGAGGCGGGCCTGACGGAGAGCCCGGAGACCTACGTCTGGGAAGACCTTACGGCTGCGTCATTCCAGGATGGCGCAGCGAAGGAGTTCAAGCGAATCACGAGGGCGCTGCGCGAGTATGCCATCGCCGGTACGCTGCATCTGGATCACCTCGCGTCCCTGCGGCACAGGAAAGCAAATCAGGGCACGGTTGCGCTCGCAGCCTTGCAACTCGCGCGCTCGCGGGGCATCGGCGAGGCGGACGCTCGCGGTCGGCTGGATCGTCTGCTGTCAGTGCACGAGACAGAGTGGAGGCGGTTCCTCAAGTCGCTCGGCCCGCAATCCTTCGTGGCTCAATGGGTAGAACAACGATGACCGAGACCCCGCTTAGCCATATCGCGCTGCCGGAACTCGGGGAGCGCCTGCGCATTGCGCGCGAGAACGCAGGCTTTACCCAGAAGGACGCTGCCGAGGCAATCTCCGTCGCACGCACGACGCTGGTCGCCATCGAGCAAGGGCAACGGCGCGTGCGGATGGACGAGATTCAGCAACTAGCGAAGCTCTACAAGACTTCGGTGAATGCGATCCTGCGTCGCGAGGCCGTCCATGTGGACCTTGCCCCACGCTTTCGTAAGCTGATCGGCCGCCACGATCTTGCAGCCGTTCAGGCGACCGAGCTTCTCACGGATCTTGCGCGAGCTGAAGTCGAACTTGAGAACCTGCTCGGCATCAAGCGCACGCGCAACTACCCGCCCGAGCGCCCGATTCTGCCCGGCGATGTTTGGGCGCAAGCCGAGCAGGACGCGATCGAGCTGCGCCAGCGGCTCGGGCTTGGGTTCGCGCCCGTGCATGACATCGTGACGCTGCTTGAGATGGAAATGGGCGTGCGCGTTTACGTGCGGCGCGTCGACCGCAGCATCTCGGGAGTTTTCGCCTACGACGACGCTCTGGGCGCGTGCATCCTGCTCAACGCGAATCATCCGCGCGAGCGGCGCAACCAGTCTGGCGGCCATGAACTCGGCCACCTTGTTTCCGTACGGCGCGAGCCGGAAGTCCTTCACGCAAACGAGCCCGAGACGACGCGCGAGGAGCGGTACGCGACGGCGTTTGCCCGCTCTTTCCTGACTCCTGCCGGAGGTGTCCGGCAGAAGTTCCAGGAAGTGACGGCGGGATCGACGCATCTGACGCGCCGTCACGTGATCGTGCTGGCGCACTACTTCGACGTATCGCGCGAGGCCCTGGTCCGCCGCCTCGAAGAGCTGGGCCTGACGAAGAAAGGCACGTGGGACTGGTTCGCGGCGAACGGCGGCATCACGGATGAGCAAGTTCGGCAGGTGCTTGGCGATCTCCGTCGGCCGGATCAATACAAGGCCGAGGCCGACCGCCCGACGACCCTGAAACTGAACTTGCTTGCTGCTGAGGCTTATCACCGGGAGCTGCTGAGCGAAGGGCAGCTTGCGCGCCTGCTGCGGCTTGACCGGATCGAGCTGCGCGACATGCTGAACGATCTGGGATCGCAGGAGGAAGAAGCCGATGGGGCTCCGAACCTCCTTGTCTGACGGCGATCGCGTCCTGGTCGCCGACACCAGCACGATCATCAATCTGAACGCGACCCGCTACTCTGAAGACATCCTCAAGGCGCTGCCGTGCCGCGTCACCGCTGTCGATGTTGTTCGCGAAGAGCTTGAGAGCGGTCGGTCTAAAGGTCGCAGCGATGCGGCCAGATTTGAGGCACTCGTCGGCGACGGGCTGATCGAGGTGGTGAGCCTCGGCAGCGACGGCCTGCTTCATTTCGAAGGACTTGTGATCGGATCGGCAAGCGAGACGCTTGACGACGGCGAGGCAGCAACCATTGCCTTCGCTGCGGAAGCAGGCGCAGTCGCCCTGATCGACGAGCGCAAGGCGCTTCGTCTTGGCGCGACGCGCTTTCCGTCCCTGCGTCTTGCAAGCACGGTCGATTTGCTGGCCCATCCAGCTGTGATCAGCACGCTGGGATCAAGTGCGCTTGCAGACGCGATCTTCAACGCCCTAGCCGGCGCTCGTATGCGGGTGCTGCCGCATCACATCGCGGGCGTCGTGGAACTGATCGGCCCTGATCGCGCAGCGGAGTGCGTGAGCCTGCCGCGCGAGGCGCGCAAGGGTAAGGCCGCAAGGCAGCGTAACAGGAGAAAGGACGCCGCTAACCGATAGACCGCTCATCGCCAAGGCCGATGCGCCGGAATTCCTCTAGCTCATGCAACGTGAAGCCGATTGACTCGCCATATCTGATCATGTCTTGAAGATGCATCCGCGCGGCATCAGCGTGCACGTTTCAAGCCGAGCGATCATCCGGTCGTGATGAATAAAACTCCGACCTGCGGCCAATGCTTGGGATTCGCTGTGCCGGAGGCAACAAGAAGTCGTAATCGAGTGTGGAGACGATCTCAATTCGATCCTCCAACACGATAAGCACTATGTTTTCATATCGCAACGACGACGGGAAGGTCCGTACCTGAACCACCTCCCCTTGCGCGAGTGGGATGCAACCGAAGCGAGTATAGGCGGAAACTCCAGCGTCGCCTTCGACGACCCATCCAAAGGTCCCAATGAGAACGCGCTCTGGAATCCCATGCTGACCCCTAATCTCTGGCACGCCTAGGTCGGATCGCGAGAAATCGTATTGCCAATCCAGTGCAGTCAATCCCGCTGAATCTTGGGCGACCGCCCGCTCTCGGCTGCAGAAGAGCCTGCTCTCGGCAAGATCACCAAGTTCAATTTCAAGATAGGCCCGCCTGCCGTTGACGAAGATTGCATCGCCCGCGTCTGGTCTTACTGCCGCCCTTCGGTGCTGCGTCACCTCCTCATCTCGACGAAACCTCGATTCGGTTTCCTCGTTCGGCTCAAGCCAGGACGCTCGAACAAATGCGCGGGAAGAAAGATCATCGCGTGAGGCAAAGGTGGGATCGCTCCAATGCCAACCGACCGACAACGCCGAAAACGGTAGTTCCCAAGCGCTTCCAAAGCGGACGCCTACCCTGTTGCTTGCGATCTCTTCGACTGGAAGACCTACAGTGGCGCCGCGTTGCGCCACCCATACAAAGCGTCTCTCTGGAGTTGCCGAAAAAGCGTGCCCCGAGATCACTTGAGATAGTTCCGAGCGCGGTTTCCTGCCTTTGAAGCCAGGACCACACTGACAAACCGCGACACCAGACTCACCGGCAAGCCACAAATGGGAAAAGTAGAGCTCGAGCGAGTGCACTGCACGACCCCCTAGATCCACTCGGACCGCGCGATCATCTATCGAGAAGTCAACGTCTCGGTAAGCTTGCAGTCTCTTCTCAAAGAACTGCCGCAGTTCAGGATACCCGGACCAGCGAAGCATTCGCGCATCCATATGCGCGAGCGAATTGTTAACGAATACAAGCTCGGCTAGTGGATCAATCTCGTTGTCCGGCCCCGGAAAGCGCGTCGATACAAGTTCGTCCCAATTCACCAACTCTAAGGACGAATCGCGACGCAGAAGATATAGGTGTCCACGATAGAGGAAGCCATCGAGGTATTGTCCTGGTACTGTGCCCCTTAGAAGTTGCATTTCCGTCCTCGCAGTATCTTCGCGACCTTGGCCGTCGTGAGTGGCCGATGCCGTGACCACGCCATAAGTACGGCCTGAGGCGGACACTCCCTGTGCGGATCGGGCCACGTGGGATACCCATGCCAAATCTTCGGTGTGGTGTTTCCGACGAAACGGCACCACTTCGCAATACGGCCGTTATGGAGGCTTATGTCGTTGAGCGTTTCGAGCTCCGAATTGTCTTCAACACGAATTCCCCAATATGAAGTCTCCGGATCGCCCCAGGCTTTGAAGACTGCTACTTGGAATATTTCAAACTCTTCGCCATCGGGTATGTTCGCGCTCCACTGAGTGTGGTGCTGACGACGGCTCGGATCACGGTGCACAGGGTTCGCCTCGTGCATCAACTGCACCGGTGCAACCGTTATGCGGATGGTCATTGTGCTTCGCAAGTACGGTGGCTATACCATCGCCCATGTTTCGCACAGCGCCTCGGCCTGCTCCAGTACCGTCTGCGTCGCCTTCTCCTGCTTGTCCGGCGGGTATCCGTAGCGCCGCAGGATGCGCTTTACGATCGAACGCAGATTGGCGCGGACGTTCTCGCGCACCGCCCAGTCGATGGTCACGTTCGCTCGCACCGCTTTGACGAGCTCGCGCGCGATCATCCGTAGGTTCTCATCGCCAAGCACCTTCACGGCGCTGTCGTTCACTTCGAGTGCGTCATAGAACGCGACCTCGTCCTCGGTCAGGCCGAGTACTTTGCCCCGGTCTCGCGCCTCGCGCATTTCTTTGGCGAGACCGATCAGCTCCTCGATGACCTGCGCCGTCTCGATCGAGCGGTTCTGATACTGCCGGATCGATTTCTCCAACAGGTCAGCGAACGAGCGCGCCTGGACGACGTTCTTGCGGCCGCGCTTGCGAATCTCGCCGTGGAGGAGCTTCTGCAGCAGCTCCACCGCGAGGTTGCGCTGAGGCATCTGACGAACCTCGGCCAGGAAATCGTCGGACAGAATCGAGATATCCGGTTTCTTCAAGCCTGCCACCGCGAAAATGTCGATCACACCCTCCGAACTGACCGCCCTGGAGATGATCTGCCGGACTGCGTGGTCCAGCTCTTCGTCCGTACGCGCGTCGCCCGGTGCGCGCTTGGCGAGAGCCGCGCGCACCGCTTGGAAAAAGCCGACATCGTCGCGAATGCGCAAGGCTTCCTCGTGCGGAACGGCCAGTGCGAAGGCGAGCGATAGCTCGTGCACTGCCGCGAGCCACCGCTCTTTGCCTTCGTGCTGAGCCAGCACGTGCTCCAACGCGCCCGGAACTAATGTCAGCCGCTCGCCCGCCGTCCCTGTCAGCCACTTCGACCAATTGAAGCCGTGCATCATTCCGGAACAGACTTCGTACTTCTCCAGCATGACGGCGACCGCTTCCTGCTGATCAATCGCGGTCTTACCAGTACCGCCGCTTTCGGTATACGTGGCGAGCGCGGCCTTCAGTTCGGGCGCCAAGCCGAGGTAGTCGACGACCAGGCCGCCAGGCTTGTCCCGGAAGACCCGGTTGACGCGCGCGATCGCCTGCATGAGCCCGTGACCCCGCATGGGCTTGTCCAGGTACATGGTGTGCAGCGACGGAGCGTCGAAGCCGGTGAGCCACATGTCGCGGACGATGACGAGCTTGAAGCGATCGCCCGGATGGCGGAAGCGGTTCGCGAGCGCCTCGCGCCTGGGCTTGTTGCGGATATGCGGCTGCCAGTCGAGCGGATCGGATGCGGAGCCCGTCATCACGATCTTGATCTCGCCCTTGGCGTCATCGTCGTCGTGCCACTGCGGCCTCAAGCGGACGATCTCGCGATAGAGCTCGACGCAAATGCGCCGGCTCATGCACACGACCATCCCCTTCCCGTCCATGGCGTCGAGGCGCTTCTCGAAATGCTGGACGAGGTCCTGCGTGATGAGCTTGACGCGTTTCTCGGCGCCCACGACCGCTTCGAGTTGCGCCCATTTGCTCTTGAGCCGCTCCTTGCGGTCGACCTCCTCGCCTTCGGTCGCCTCCTCGAACTCCGGGTCGATCTTCGGGCGCTCCGATTCGTCGAGCGCGAGCTTCGCAAGACGGCTCTCGTAGAAGATCGGAACCGTCGCCTGGTCCTTCACCGCGCGCTCGATGTCGTAGATGCTGATGTAGTCGCCGAACACCGCCCGTGTGTTTGCGTCCGCAAGCTCGATCGGCGTTCCCGTGAAGCCGATGAACGAGGCGTTCGGCAGCGCGTCGCGCATGTGACGCGCGAAGCCGTCGATGAAGTCGTATTGACTCCGATGCGCCTCGTCGGCGATCACGACGATGTTGCGACGATTTGAGAGCACCGGGTGGCGGTCGCCCTTTTCCTCAGGGAAGAACTTCTGGATCGTGGTGAAGACGACCCCGCCCGAAGCGACCGCGAGCTTCGCGCGTAGATCTGCACGGTCGGCCGCCTGCACCGGCGCCTGTCGCAACAACTCCTTGCACCTGGCGAACGTGCCGAAGAGCTGATCGTCGAGATCGTTGCGGTCGGTGAGCACGACGATCGTCGGGTTCTCCATCGACGGCTCACGGATGATGCGACCCGCGTAGAACGCCATCGTGAGGCTCTTGCCCGAGCCCTGCGTGTGCCAAACGACGCCGACGCGACGATCACCAGGTGCGCCACCCGGCTGCTTGCCTGACTCGTAGCGTCCTGTTTCGCCGTGCGCACCGAACGCGCCATACTGAAGCTGCGCCGCACGCAGCGTCTCGCCGACCGCCACTTGCACCGCATGGAACTGGTGGTACCCGGCCATCTTCTTGACGGCACGACCGCCGTCGTCATCGAAGACGATGAAGTCGCGGATCAAGTCCAGCAACCGTTTTCGATCGAGAAGGCCCTCGATTACTACTTGTAGCTCGGCCGTCGTTGGAGCTGCTAAGGCCTCTCCGTGAACGGTGCGCCACGGCTTGAACCATTCGCGGCCGGCGGTTAGCGTGCCAACGCGTGCTTCGACGCCATCGGAAACAACAAGCACGACATTGGTCGCGAACAGCGACCCGATGTCCTGCTTGTACGTTTGGAGCTGCTGGAACGCTGTCCAGACGGTTGCGTTCTCGTCCGCCGCGTTCTTGAGCTCGACGATCGCGAGCGGCAGGCCATTGATGAACAGCACGACGTCCGGCCGGCGACTATGTTTGTTCTCGACGACGCTGAACTGGTTGACCGCGAGCCAATCGTTGTTCGCAGGATCGTCGAAATCGAGCACGCGCGCCTGTGCGCCCCGGATCTCGCCCTCAGCGGTGCGATACTCGACCGTCACGCCATCCACGAGCAAACGATGCATAGCGCGGTTGCGCGCGACTACCTCTGCGCCCTCGGGTCGCGTCAGCTTACGGAATGCCTCCTCCAACGCATCGGTAGGCAGCGTGGGATTGAACCGAGCGAGCGCATCACGGAGCCTAGCGCCGAGCACCACTTCGCCGTAGTCGCGCCGTTCCGCGCCAATCATGTCCGGCGCGATGTCCGGACCGCTTTTCACGGCCCAGCCGATGCTGCCTAGCCAATCGAGGGCGGCCTGTTCGACGACGGATTCGGTAAAGGTCGTCATTGCGGCATCCAGGGGCCGCCGGCAGGCCACTTCGACGCGAACGGCGCTCCGCTTCGGCACGCATCAAGCACCGGCTCGAGAAACAACGCCAAGTGCTCGACGACCTCCTGGAGCGTTTCGGGAGCGGCCCTTGCCCCGCTCTTGGCGACGAACGCTCGCCACTGCGCCTGCTTGTCCGGAGCCGCGTGAAACGTAGCCGTCAGGGCGATCGGCGTGGATGCCGGGATCGTGGTGCGGCGTCGCTCGAACGTTGCACGCACTGCTGATGCCAACACCGCTCCATCGAACGGTGTGCGCCGGGCAAGCGCATCGACGTCGAAAAAATCGCGTAAGCGGCTGTTCCTCGAACCGAGCACGACCATCGCATGAAGCTTCTCCGCGATCACGGAC
>Ga0070731_10001646_pt1 | contig 22642 bp, 25 predicted proteins | sample Coa_R1_2_FD_66448 | JGI IMG/M metagenome (GOLD analysis project Ga0070731, IMG submission 66448) | Surface soil microbial communities from Centralia Pennsylvania, which are recovering from an underground coalmine fire - Coalmine... | ecosystem: Environmental > Terrestrial > Soil > Unclassified ... | reverse complement strand
CGGGAGCGACGGGACTCGAACCCGCGACCTCCGGCGTGACAGGCCGGCGTTCTAACCAGCTGAACTACGCCCCCGGGGACGGCGCATTGTAGCCGGGCCTCGTCCAGGCCGTCCGCGAGACTGGCCGGGTGAAGCCGAATATCGTCGACTGGGTCGCGCTCGGCGTGGTCGTCCTGACCGCCCTCGGTGGGATGCGCCGCGGCCTCGTCGTCACCGCCCTCTCGCTCGCCGGCCTTGTCGCGGGCGGGTACGTCGGATCGCGCTTCGCGCCGCACCTCCTCCACGGCGGCTCCGGATCGGCGTGGACGCCGCTCGCGGGCCTCGTCGGCGCCGTCATCGGCGCGATCCTGCTGCAGACGGTTGCAGGGATCGCCGGCTCCTTCGTGCGCGGCGGCCTGCGGCTGACGCCGCTGCGGCTGATCGACTCCTTCGGCGGCCTCGCGGTCGGCGCCGTCGGCGGCCTCGTCCTCGTGTGGGTGCTGAGCGCGACGCTCCTGCTCACGCCCGGCCAGTCGAACCTGCGCCGCGACGTGCAGCGGTCGGCCGTCGTCAGCCGCCTTGACCGGGCCGTGCCGCCGCGGCGGCTGCTGAAGCTCCTCGCCCGCATCGACCCGTTCCCGTCCATCGCCGGGCCGACGCCGCCGAGTCGGGCGCCGAACGCGCAGATCGCGGGCGGCGCCGCCGTGCGCCGCGCGTCGCAGGACGTCGTGCGCGTCCTCGGCACCGCCTGCGGCGTCGGCGTCGAGGGCACCGGATGGTTCGCGAGGTCCGACCTCGTCGTCACCGCGGCGCACGTCGTCGCCGGCGAGCACGACACCGGCATCGATGTACCGGGCGTCTCGCGCCTGCAGGCTGTCGACGTCGTCGCGTTCGATCCGCACAACGACGTCGCCGTCCTGCGCACGCGCGGATTTCACGCCGGCTTCGCGCTCCCGATCGTCGACCCGCGGCCGGGAACAGAGGTCGCGATCGTCGGCTACCCGGAGGACGGCCCGCTCGTGGGGACGCCCAGCCGCATCGGCAGCACGTCGGTCGCGTTCGCCCAGGATGCGTACGGCAACGGCCCGGTGTCGCGGGAGATCACCGCCGTCGCAGGAAACATCCGGCACGGCGACTCGGGAGCGCCCGCGATCGACGCGAACGGCGCGGTCGAGTCGACCATCTTCGCGGCGCGCCTCGGCGCGCCGGGCGGCTACGGCGTGCCGGCCTCGGTCGTGCGTCGCGCGCTCGCCTCGGCCGGCACCGCGTCGGTGTCGACGGGTGGCTGCGCGCCGGGCTGAAGCTCCGGCAGGAAGTCGACGACGTTCATCGGCACGCGGAAGGGCGCCATGACGTACACGCCGTCGGCGAGCGTCCGCGCTGCGTCGATGAGCTCGTGCCCGAGCTCCCCGCCCACCTCGCGCGCACGTGCGCCGGCGCGGCGGTAGCGCTCCTGCACGTGATCGGGGACGACGATGCCGGGTGTCTCGTTGTGGACGCGCACGAGCGTCTCGATCGTGCGGATCGGCCAGATCCCCACGAGGATCGGAATGGGCCAGCCGCCGACGCGCTCACGGAACGCCCCGAGCGGCTCCAGGTCGAAGAGGATCTGCGTCATCGCGAATCGTGCGCCGGCCGCCACCTTCCGATGGAAGCGCTCCGCCTCGAGACCGAGGTCGTCGGCGGTCGGGTTCACGGCGATCCCAGGGAAGAAGGACGTCGGCGCGTCGATGGCGCGGCCGTGGTAGTCCTCGCCCCGGTTCAGCCGCGCGAGCAGCTCGACGAGCCCGATCGAGTCGACCTCGTAGACGCCGCCGCGGCCGGGATAGTCGCCCGCCTCGGGCGGATCGCCGGTGACCGCGAGGATGTTGCGGACGCCCTCTGCGTGCGCGCCGAGCAAGATCGACTCGAGCCCCGTGAGCGTCATGTCGCGCGGCGTCAGATGCGGGATCGTCTCCACGCCGGTGAAACGCTCGATTGCGACCGATGCCATGATCCCGCTCATCCGCGCACGCGCCCGCGGATTGTCGTTCACGTCGACGAACTGCGCCTTGTTCGAGTCGCGCACCGCGCGGGCGGTCGCGATGAGCGCGTCCGGGTTCGCCCCGAGCGGCGGGTCGAGCTGCACCGACACGGCGAATGTTCCCGCGTCGAACAGCCGCTGCAGCTCCGTGCGCTCGGTTGCGGCCGGAGGACGAGTTGCCTGCGAGCGCTCGCGCACGAGCAGAGGTGCCGCGGGAGTGAGGTTCTCGTCGACGGCGGCGCGGATGGCGGCGATCTGCGCAGGGGTCGTCCCGCAGCAGCCGCCGATGATGCCTGCACCGAGCGCGCGCGCCTGGGCCGCGAACTCACCGAAGTACGCCGGCGTCGCGTGCGGGAAGACGATGCGCTGCCCGGACATGCTCGCGAGGCCGACATTCGGGAGCGCGGCGAGCACGCCGCCGCCCGACATGTAGGTGAGTGCTCGCAGCGCCGCCGCCGGCCCGGCGCCGTGGTTCGCACCGAATGCGGCGAGACCGAGCGCGCGCAGCCGGTCCCCGGCCGTGCGCGCCGAGACTCCCGCGATGGTCTCACCGTTCGCGTCGAACGACATGAGTGCGACGATCGGAAGGCTCGACACGTCGCGTACCGCCGCCACCGCAGCCTCGAGATCGTCGAGGTCGAAGAACGTCTCGACCATGAAGAGATCGGCGCCGCGCCCCTCGAGCACCGACGCCTGCTCGGCGTAGCCGCGGCCCGGGTCCGGCCCGATCGAGCCGGCGATGAAGACGTCGCGTCCGGAGATCTCCCGCGCCTCGCGCGCGAGGCGGACGCCGGCCGCGTTGATCGCCTCGAGCTCGTCGTCGAGAAAGTGCTCGGCGAGCTTCGCGCGGTTCGCGCCGAACGTGTTCGTCTCGACTAGTCCGGCACCGGCGCGGATGTAGCCCAGGTGGACGTCGATCACGCTCTCGGGGGCGCGGAGGTTCGCCTCCTCCGGGCAGCGCAGGCGCGGCACGGCGCTCGCCAGCACCGCTCCCATGCCGCCGTCGGCGACGATCGGCCCCCCCGAGGCGAGCCGCTCGAGAAACCGGCTCATCGCAGCCAGTCTAGGCCGCGATCAAGCCCCGAGCCCCGGGTGCCGATAGGACGACGACTCCTCCCCGGGGACTGACGGCAATCATCTCTGCGGAAGGGGGGCGGGCGGCGCTTCGGCGCCGCCTCGCATATCGAGGCACTAGGAATGGACGGTCCGGCCTTCCATTCCGCCCGCGACGGTCACGAGCTCCCCGGTGACGTGGCCGGAGAGGTCGTCGGAGGCGAGAACGACGACGGCTCGGGCGATGTCCTCGGCGAGCGCGACCTTGCGCAGCGACATCGTCCGCGTCACGTGGTCGACGACGCTGTCGTCGAGCTCGCCGCGAGTCATCGGGGAGTACGTCCAGCCGGGTGCGACCGCGTTCACCCGGCCGCCCGGGGCGATGCGAACGATCTCGTTCTTCAGGCTGAGGAGGAGCCCGACCTGGATCGCCGACTTGGCCGCCGCGTAGTCGGCATGCCCGGCCTCGCCGAAGCGGCCGGCGGTCGAGCCGACGAGGACGAGGCTGCCGTGGCCCGACCGCTGCACCTCGCGCAGGAACCCGCGCGCGGTGAGGAACGTCACCGTCAGGTTCGCGCGCAGGACCTCCTCCCACCGCGCGAGCGAAAGCCGCCACACCGGCTCGTCGTCGCGCGGCCAGACGCCCGCCACCGCCGCGCACACGTCGATGCCTCCCAGTTCCTCGCGCGCGCGCGTGAACAAGTAATCGACGGCGGACTCGTCGGTCAGGTCCGCGCCGACTGCGATCGCGCCCGGCAGCTCGGCTGCGAGCGCCTCGGCCCGCGCCTTGCTGGTGTTGTAGTGCACGACGACACGGCAGCCCTCGCCGGCGAATGCGCGCGCGCATTCCGAGCCGATTCCGCCGCCGGCGCCGGTGACGAGCACGACCTTCCCGGCGAGCCCGGTGTCCACGTGCGGAGAGTAGTCTCCTGCCGTGCGCGTCCACGTCATCAGCGACATCGAGGGCGTCGCAGGGATCGTCAAATGGGGTCAGACGGGCGGCGACCTGCCGCTCTACCAGGAGGCGCGCCGGCTCTACACGGAGGAGATCAACGCGGCCGTGCGGGGCGCGAAGGCGGCGGGCGCGACGGAGGTCGTCGTCATGGACTGCCACGGCGCCGGGGGCGACTACACCTTCAACTCGCTCGTGGCCGAGGATCTCGACCCCGACTGCGAGTTCGTCGTCCAGAGCGAGTGGACGGAGTACACCGCGTTCCTCGAGGAGGGATGCGATGCAGCGCTCTTCGTCGGCATGCACGCGATGGCGGGGACGCCCGACGGGGTGCTGTCGCACACGGTCTCCGGCCAGGCATGGCAGAGCCTGAAGTTCAATGGGACGCTCGTCGGCGAGACCGGGATCAACGCCGCGCTGTGCGGCCACTGGAGCTGTCCCGTCCTCCTCGTCACCGGCGACCGCGCCGTCTGCCGGGAGGCGGCCGCGCTCCTCGGCGACGGCGTCACCACCGTCGAGGTGAAGGAGGGGCTCGGCCGCTTCAGCGCGCGCTCGAAGACCCCGGCCGAGGCCCGCCGGCTGATCGAGAACGGGGCGAAGCGCGCCCTCGAGGATCTGAAGGCGGTGCGCCCGTACGACCCCGGCCGCCCGTGCGAGGTCGAGGTCGTGTTCACGACGCCCGACCGGCTCGAGGAGTACCGCCACCGCCGCGGGGTCGAGATCACCGGCTCCGCCACGCTCGTCTCGCGCGGAGACGACTGGTGGCAGGCTTGGTCCAACTTTTACTTTTAGGCTGACGGCCTCCCGGATACCGACTCCTCGTGACGAGGATCGGGGTCGTCCTCTTCGTGCTCATCGCGTGCGCGTGCGCCTCGGCTTCCGGTGCGCGCGCCGACACCGGAGCCTCCGTCCGCGCCCAGCTCGTGAACGAGGTCGAGCAGGGGCTCGCCGCCGTCAACAAGCGGTGGGCATGGAGGGGCTGGTACCAGGACATCCCGGGCGTTCCCGGCTGGTCGAGCATCTGGGACACCGAGCATCTCTTCCAGGCGTACGTCGCGCTCGACCGCGCCGAGCCGACGACCCAGCATCGCAACATGCTGATCTGGTTCGCGGCGAAGAGCGAGGAGGGCTACTACAACCCGACGCTCGGCGAGGGCGTGGGCGGCTTCTCGACCGGCTTCGGGCGTCACGGCGAGCAAGGCCAGCAGTGGTTCGACGACAACGGCTGGCTGGGGCTTTCGTTCGTGGACGCGTATCGCCAGACGCACCTGAAACAGTTCCTGACCGATGCCGAGCGCGCATTCCGCTATCTCTACACGGTCGGCTGGGATTCGAAAGGCGGCGGGATCTGGTGGAACACGCAGCTCACGGTGAAGTCGGCGGAGTCGGTGAACACGGCTGCGCTTCTCGCCGTCGAGCTGTACGAGCTGCACGCCGGGAACGCGTATCTCGCCGACGCGCGGCGACTCATCGCATGGGCCGACGAGAACCTGCGCGACCCGCACTCGGTGCTCTACGTCAACCATCCGGGCGGCGACGGCGTGACGATCAGCTATCTCGAGTCTCCCATGCTTTCCGCGTTCATGCGGCTCTGCTCCGACGTCAAGCTTTACTGCGACCGTGTGGCGCCGTTCGAACGCGCGATGCTCGCGAAATTCGGAGGCGCGTTGAACCAACCGCCGCAGTTCGACGCGATGTACATCCGCTACGTCCTCGACGCATACGAGCTCTCCCATGATCGTCAGCTCTACGCGGTGGCCGCTCTGAACGCGCAGCGGATCGAGAAGAATGCGGTCGACGCCGACGGCTACTACTCGAAGGCGTGGGACGGAGGCATGCGCGGTGTCCGGCCGGGCTTGATCTCCGTCGACGGTGCGGCACTCGAAGTGCTCGGCTGGACCGCCGCCGAAAGCTAGGACTCCAGCGCGGCCGGCTCGACGATCCCGAGCCCCTCGACGAGCGTGAAGAACGCGCGCGCGAACGGCGACGCCTCGGTGCGCGCTCGGACGTCGTCCCAGTCGACTTGCTCGCGCAGTGCGCGCGCGAGCTCGAGCACGCTGCCGAAGTCGGGCTCCTGCTCGTTCAGCGCGAGCAGCTTCGTCGTCATCAGGTCCTCGAGCGAGGAGACGCGCAGCCGCAGCGCCATGACCTCGATCTCGGGTGCGCGCTCCATCGTCTCGTCCGTGACCGGTCCGCCCGCCGGGCTGTAGATGAGGTCGACGAGCGTCCCGTTCTGGTGCCACGCTTTCACGAGCCAACCTTCCGGCGGCCGCTCCGTGCGCATGCCCGCCTCTTCGAACGCGCTGAGCGCAGTCTCGGCGTCCCGTTCGAGGATGAGGAGGTCGACGTCGTGCTCCGAGCGCGGGCCGCCGCGCGCCCACGCGGCGAGGCCGCCGCCGAGGATGAACGGGATGTCACGGCTCTGGAGGACGGCCACCGCGTCCTTCATCGCGGCCACCATCTCTTCGAACGTTGCTTCGGGCATGGCTTGCGAGCCGTTTCCGTTCCGCGGAAATCTGCAACATGAGCGGCATGATCCGGATCGCGGCAGCGGGCGACATCCATGCATCGGAGCCCATCCGCGATCGCATCGAGACCGCCTTCGAGCGCGTGGACAGCGAGGCCGACGTCGTCCTCCTCGCCGGCGACCTGACGACGACGGGCGAGCCTGCGCAGGCGCAGGTGCTCGCGGACGCGTGCCGCAGCATCTCGGTGCCGGTCTTCGCCGTCCTCGGAAACCACGACTACCACGCCGGCCGCGCCGGCGAGATCGCCGCCGTCCTGCGCGATGCGGGCGTGCGTGTGCTCGATCGGTCGTGGGCGACGTGCGAGGTTGCGGGTATGGAGCTCGGCGTCGTCGGCACGAAGGGGTTCGTCGGAGGGTTTCCGGGCTGCGTGCTTCCGGACTTCGGCGAGCCGCTGCTGCGCAAGGTGTACGCGGAGACGACGCGCGAGGCAGAGGCGATCGCCCAGGGCCTGCGCGAGATCGTGCATTCCGACCTCCGCATCGTCCTCCTCCATTACGCACCGGTGGAGGCGACGCTCATGGGCGAGCCGGCCGGCATCCACGTCTTCCTCGGCAGCGACCGCCTCGCGACGCCGATCGCCGAGTGCGGCGCCGACCTCGTCCTCCACGGGCACGCGCACGCGGGCTCGTTCGAAGGGAGCATCGGCCAGATCCCGGTGTACAACGTCGCCGTCCACGTGACCGGGCGCGATTTCTGGATCTTCGACCTCGAAGGCGCCCGCGGCCGCAGCGAAGTGGAAGTGGACGGGCCCATGTAGGTTGGAGCACGCGTGGAGGGCCGGGTCGTCCGCATCTCGATCGCGCCGGTGAAGGCGCTCGGGCTCGTGCATCCGCAAGACGTCCTCGTCGGTGCGGCGGGCGTCGTCGGCGATCGGCGCTTCTGGTTGCGTGACACGGAGGGCAGGCTCTTCAACGGGAAGCGCGAGGGAGGGCTGCAGCAGATCCGCCCCGAGTGGGACGAATCGTCGCGCCGGCTCGTGCTCACGTTCCCGAGCGGCGAGCGTGTGGACGGCGTCGTCGAGCTCGGCGAGCCGGTCGACGCAGTGATGTACGGCGAGCCCCGTTCGTCGCACCGCGTGCACGGGCCCTGGTGCGAGGCGATCTCGTCGTTCGTCGGGCGACCGCTCGAGCTCCTGTGGGCGGACGACGGCGGCGTCGACCGCCTCACGGACGAGGGCACGGTGTCGCTCGTCTCCGCCGCGTCGCTCGACCGGTTGCGGGAGGAGATGGAGGCGGACCGCCCCGTGGACGGCCGCCGCTTCCGCATGCTGTTCGAGATCGATGGTGTGCCGCCGCACGAGGAGGACGCGTGGATCGGGAGGCACGTGCGGATCGGGGACGCGGAGATCGTCGTCACGGGTGACGTCGGCCGCTGCGTGGTCACGTCCCGCGATCCCGATACCGGCATCGTCGACCTGCCGACGCTCTCGACGCTCGCCGCGTATCGACGGGAAGGTCGCAACGAACCGCTGCCGTTCGGCGTCAAGGGCTCGGTCCACACGCCGGGACGCGTTCGGGTCGGCGACATAGCACAACCGCTATAGTGAGCTGATGGCCGCCCGCAGCACTCGACCACTCGAGCGTCTTCGTCAACGAATCGCCACCGGCGACCGCGGCTGGTTCTTCGCCGCCATCGCAGAGAAGGTCTCCGAGCGCCGCGTGGCGATGAACATGTCGCAACGCGAGCTCGCCGAGCTCTGCGGCACGACGCAGTCTGCGATCGCGCGCCTGGAACGCGGCGGCCGGCCGCCTCGTATCGACACGTTGCTCCGCATCGCAGAAGCGCTCGACTGCGACCTGCAGGTCGAGCTCGTTCCGCGATCCTGATGCTGATCGCGGTAGTCGGCGACTCCATCTCCGCGGGCTCGCCGCTGTGGGATCCTGATCCTGCGGTCCGCGCGACCATCGCAGCGCCGGACGAGCGGAGCCAGTGGCAGTGGTGGGCGGCGCGGAGCGAGCCACAGCTCGCGTTCCGGACGCGGGCCGTCTACGGGAAGCGCACCGACGAGATCGCAGCGTTCCTCGACGACGTCGTCGACGGAGCAGATGCGCTCGTCGTCCAAGGCGGCATCAACGACATCGCGCAAGGGCGCGACGTCGAGCTCGCCGCGGCCGATCTTCGGGCGATCGTGGAGCGCGCCCGCGCATCCGGTCTCCCCGTTGCGCTCGCCGACGTGCTGCCGTGGCCCGGCGGCGACGAGCGCGCTGCAGGCGAGATCGAGCGCCTGAACACGCTCGTGCACGCGATCGGCGGCGTCGTCCCGCTCCCGTTCCACGACACGCTCGCACCGCTCGGGACGAAGTGGAGCGACGACGGCGACCATCCGTCCGTCGAGGGGCACCGCCTCCTCGGCGAGTCAGCCGCGCGGGCGCTGCTACAGCTCGAGCTCTAGCCCGTCGAAGGCGCGCTCGATCGACGGATCGAGCGGCAGCTCGTCGGGCCGGTGGATGACGACGAGCCGGCGTGCTCCAGACGCCTCGAACGCATCCTTCGCTTCCTCCGCGGTCAGATGGCCGCGCTCGGCCGGCTCGGGATCGTCGAGCGTCGCTTCGCACAGGAAGAGGTCTGCGCCTTCGGCGAGGCCGGTGAGCGCCGGCGTCGGCGCCGTATCACCCGAGTAGGCGAGCGTGCGCACGCCGTCGGTGACACGCAGACCGAAAGTCAGCTGGTCGTAGTGTGCGAGCCGCACCGGCGTCACGTCGAAGCCCGCCGCGGTGAACGCGTCATCGCCGTACTCGCGGAGCTCGAAGGCCTGCGGGAGCATGCTCGTGAACGCGAGCGGCCCTCCGAAGGAGCGCAGCCGCTCTTCGCCGCCCGGCGGCAGCCACAGCTCCGGCTTCGGCACCGATCTGCCCGGGCCGAACGCAGCGCCGAACGTCCACGGGACGAGATCGCCCCAATGATCGAGGTGGAAGTGCGTGATCGCGATCGCGTCCACCATTGGCCAGGAGCCGTTGCTATTGCGAAGGCGCGCGAGAACTCCGGGGCCGCAGTCGAGCAGCAGGCGCCCGCGGCCTTCGACGAGGTACCCCGACTGCGCGCCGCCGGCATTGGGCCAAGCGGGCGAGCAGCCGATGACGGTGACCCTCACCTTCACATCCTCGCCGATCGCGGCGTGTCCGTGGCGGGGTGACGGTGTATAACTGCGCCGTGGCCGGACCTTCGATCGACGTGCTGCAGCGCGTACCGCTCTTCTCGGGGCTCGACCGCCGCGAGCTCGAGCAGATCGCCGCCTCCATGCGCGAGCGCGACGTCTCCTCCGGCGACGTCGTTCTCGAGCAGGGCGCCGGCGGCGCCGGCTTCTTCATCGTCGACGAGGGTGAGGCCGACGTCACGGTGGACGGCAACCACGTCGGCACGGTCGGCCCCGGCGACTACTTCGGCGAGATCGCACTTCTCACCGGATCCGACCGCACGGCCACGGTCACCGCGCTCACCGACATGCGTTGCTACGGCATGACCTCCTGGGACTTCAAGCCGCTCGTCGAGTCGAACTCCGCCATCGCGTGGAAGCTCCTCACCGCGATGGCGCAGAAGCTTCGCTAGCGGTACTCGGCGCTCGCGGCACTGAGATGGTGAGCACACCGTCGTGGAGGCGCGCGACGAGCTGCGGAAGCTCCGTGCCGGGCGGAACATCGACCTCGAGCACGAGCTCGCGATCGGTCTCGCGCAACCGAACGGATCGGACCTCGGGCAGAAGCGCCGGCATGTCCCGAGTCTGTCGCCCGCGGGCCTCCCGGGGCATCGGGGGTAGCTACCGAGCTACGGAACCGATCGGCCGCCGAGCGTGCCGGAGAGGCCTGTCGCTGTGAGCTCGAGGTGGCCCTTGGACGCTGCGGATCCGGCGACGGTGAGTTGCCCGCTGAACGAAAGTGCCAGCGTTCCCTGCGAGCGGAGCGTGGTCCCGCTGACCGTGATCCCGGGCACGAGCGCGTAGCGGGAGAGGCGGAAGCCGCCGTCGTCCGCGGTGAGTGTCCCGCCGGCGAGACCGCGAACCGGGCTCGGGCTCGGCGAATCCGTGGCGATGAGCCACGACGCCTCCGCCTCGCCGACGGTCTTCCGGACGATCGCGAGCGTCGTCTGCGGACCGGCGTGCTGCACCGGCTTCGGGAAGGCGGCGAGCGGTGCGAGGACGAACGGCGCCCGTGGGCACTGGCCGACCGAGGCCGCTCCCTCCATCCAGTTGTGCACCGCCTGGAGCGCGCATCCGGAGGGATCGCTCAGCGACACGCTGTGCCCGACGCCCGGCACGACGAGCAGCTGGCCCTGCGGGAACTGCGCGACCACAGCCTGCGCATCGGCGGTCGGCGTCCGCATGTCGAAGCCACCGCTGAGCGCGAGCACCGGGATGTTCGGAAGCGGGCCGGTCGAAAGATCCACCCCGCCCGAGGGCGCGGGCCACGTCTCGCAGAGCGTTGCATTCCCGAGCTGCGACGCCCAGCTGCCGAACGGGCCGAAGCTCCCGGGGGGAAGCGCGGCGAGTGCCTGGCTGATGATCGCGGGGCGGGCGGCCGGCGCCGTGTCGGCCGTCCATGGGAACGGGCCGTCGCGGCAGTCGGTGGCCGCGAACAGGGCCGCGCTCAGGTCGGGAGCGGTGAACGTCGACGAGCGGGTGTCGAGCACGTGCAGGCGGAGAAGCGGTGCGACGTTCCCGAGCCGCGCGGCGTGCACCGCGGCCGGGAGCTCCGCGGCGAGGCCGGGATCGAGGTCTGCGTCGATGACGAGCGAGAGGAAGTCGACGCCTTTGAGCGTCTCCTTCCGTCCCGCCACGGTGCCCTGGGCCGGCTTCGCGGCGAGCCGGTTCGCGACTGCGACGACGTCACCCGCGAAGTCGGGCGTCGCCGCCTTGCACGCGGTCGCGCAGAACGAGCGGAGGGTCGCAGGCAGCGCCCGGAGGACGTTCGTCGAGAACGGGTCCGGGGAGCCGGTGGGCAGCACCGAGTCGAGGACGAGCCGAGATACGTGGGTCGGGAACATCGCCGCGTATGCGAGCGCGAGCTTCGTCCCGTACGAGACGCCGTACAAGGCGACCTGGTCGAAGCCGAGCGCCGCACGCACGGCGTCGAGGTCGGCTGCGTGGTCGGCTGTCCCGTACAGCGAGGCTGCGGGGCCGAGTGCGGACGCGCACTGGGAGACGAGCCGGTTCTGCTCGGCGATGTCGGACGAGCTCGTTGCCGCCTGGAGGCCGGGGCAGTCGAGCAGGCCGGAGTCGCCGGTGCCGCGGTCGTCGTAGGCGACGAGCGTGTAGCCGGGGAAGAGGTAGCGGAAGATGAGCGCCTCCTGCGGCGAGCCGAGATCGAACGTGTGCGCCGACCCTTGTCCGGGCCCGCCTGCGATGAGGAAGATCGCCCCCTGCGGCCGGCCGACCGCCGGCAGCTCCTCGACGTGGAGCGCGACGGTCCCTGGTATGGCCCCGGTGCGGTCGAGCGGAACGACGACGGAGGAGCAGAGGAGGCCCGGTGTCCTCCCGCACGGCGTGCCTTGCGCGTCCGCGCCGCCGGACGCCGTCAGGGCAGCTGCGACGGCGAGGACGAGCGCGAGCGCCCGCAGATACCCCCTCGAACCCACGCGGCGATGGTAGCCCGGATTCGCCGCCGTCAGGCGTTCGCGACGACGCGGCGTGCGCCGTCGAACCGGCTCGAGTACCAGCCGGCCATCGTCTCGATGCGGACGACCGTGCCGGTGTGCGGCGCATGGATGAACCGGCCGTGGCCGATGTAGATGCCGACATGGCCGCCCCCGTCGAAGAAGACGAGGTCGCCGGGTCTCATGTCCCAGCGGCCGATGTGCTTGCCGAGCCAGCGGTCCGCGAAGCTCGAATGCGCGAGCGAGATCCCGAAGTGGGCGTACACGAAGCGGACGAAGCCGGAGCAGTCGAATCCCGTGCGCGGGGAGGTGCCGCCCCACGAGTACCGGACGCCGACGAAGTGCCGCGCATAGTCGACCATGCGCTCGCCGAGGCTGGGGGTCGGCGCTTCGCGCTTCGCCCGCAGGTGTCGCCGGACCGCGGAAGGTGTGCGCAGCAGCGGCAGCGGGCTGCCGGCAGGCTGCGGCACAGGCACCGGATCGAGCGAGGGCGCCTGCGCGTCGCCGCCGTCCGCTCTGCTCCCGACGGGCCACACGAGCGAGACGGCCAGGGCGAACGCGACGGCGAGCAACAGGATGAGGAGGCGTGAGGTCCGCAAGCGGGGGGCTCCCTTCGGCACGGGTGCGGCCACTCACCTGGCGGCCGCCTGTCGTTGGGCCGGCCCATTGAAACCCGGGCTGCGGAAGCCGTCACTCCCCCGTATGGGGGGTTTTCACCACGTTTCTCAAACAAGTCTGGATCCTAAATGGCCTACTCAACCCCAACGAGAAGCAAGTTTGGCCTAACTGGGATCCAAACGCCGCTTTTTGGGGAGGGTCGACCCTCCCGGCCTCAGTCGACTCGGAACTCGCGCTTCGCACACGCGGGGCAGTAGAAGGCGAGCGTCGGCGGCTCCTGGATCTCCGGATCGTCGATCCGGTACGCCCGCCACCCCGCCCAGCGCAGACCGCTCGAGCAGCCGCACTCGACGCACGTGACGACGTGGATCTTCTGCTGGCTGCCCTGGTTGCTGCTCGCGTCCACTGTCTGCGTCTCCTCGACGCATACCATGCTTTGCCGCGCGGCGGATTCAACTGACCGTTCGGCTGGTCTAACCGCTGCGGACGCCGGTCCCGTTCGAGTGACACTCGATCGAGGCAAGACTCGGCCTAGTCTTTTTTCGCCGGAAGGTCGGATTCCGCCCCGGCGCTCGCCGATCATCGTACGGGCCAACACCGATCACCGCTCGCGATTCGGCACTGCGGCAGTTCAGTCGGACGCGATCCGGTGTCAACCAACAGGAGGAAGACATGATGGATCACGTGTACGCGCTGTATGCGCGCGTGACGCTCGCGGCTCTCTCTCTTCGCAACGAGGAGCGCGGCCAGGGCATGGTCGAGTACTCGCTGGTGCTCGTGCTCGTTGCGATGGGTTGCGTGCTCGCTTTCACGGGCCTCGCCACCCGCATCGGCAGCGCTCTCTCGGGGGTCACGTTCTAAGCAGGGCCCAGTCTGCCCTGCAGAAACCCCCCATGCAGCTCATGACTGGGATCCCGAACAGACGGCTCGGCAACTCGAGCGGTCAGGCGATGGTGGAGTTCGTCCTCGTCCTGCCGCTGGTGCTCATGTTGCTGTTCGGGATCATCCAGTTCGGAACGGTCTTCAACCACGACGAGACGATCACCGACGCAGCTCGCGCAGGTGCGCGCAAGGCGGCGGTGAGCCGACTCGAGGCCGATCCCGTCGGGCTCGCCGAGGCGGCTGCACGTGCTTCGGCGAGCGATCTCAATCAGAGCCAACTGCAGGTCACGGTTGCGGACGACACCTGGACAGCCGGATCGGACGTCACGGTGACCGTCTCCTACCCCTACACGATCAACATCTTCGGACTGACCGTGAAGACGGGGCAGCTGACCTCGTCAACGACAGAGCGCGTCGAGTGACGGACGCCGTCCCATCTATTCGAGGAAGAGAAGGCCAATGACTCTGAGCTATCGGCTTCGCAACGTTCTCATTGCACTCGTGTTCGCTGCGATCGCCATCACCATCACGTTCGCCTACGCGGCGAGCTACCGGAAGCACGTCGATTCCCAGGGTCAGCAGGTCCGCGTGCTCGTCGCCGTGCGAGACATTCCCGTCGGCACGCCGAGCGGGAACCTGCTCACCGACCATTACGCGAAGTTCGCCTCCGTCCAGAAGGCTTCGACGGTTCCGGACGCCGTCCAGAGCACGAACGCTCTGCATGGCCTGGCCGTGAGCCAGCAGATCAACGCCGGCGAAGAGCTCACCACGCGCCGCTTCGCGGCCACCGCCGCGCACGGCATCGAGACCGAGCTCTCGGGCGCGCTCCGGGCGGTCGAGATCGCAGGGAACCAGCAGCAGGTGCTGGCCGGCACGCTCGAGGCCGGGGAGCACGTCGACTTCGTCGCGTCGCTCGCCGTTCCCGAAGGAGGACTGACCCACCTGACGCGGATCATCGCGAGGAACCTGCTCGTCCTCACACCGCCGTCGTCCAGCACCTCCTCGAAGATCACCGCCGGACAGCAGGCGATCCCGGTGGTTCTGGCGATGACGGACTCCCAGGCGCAGGCGGTCTACCACGTCGTCAACTACGGCAACTGGTCCTTGATGCTCAGGCCCGTTACGAAGCCTGCAGACGGTGCATCGACCGTCGACTCGTCGTCCTCGATCATCTCGGGCGCGGCCCAGGGCGGGCGGGGACGATGACGCGCGTTCCATCGAGCCTGAACGTCCGGATCGTCGCGACCGGCCGCTGGAACGAGCTGGCCGGGATCTTCGCAGCGCTCGTCGAAGACGCCGGCCTCGAGTTCGTGGCCGGGTTCGACTCCGATCCTCAGGTCGTCGTCCACGCGACCGCCGGCGGCGACGGGCTGCCCGCGGAGCTCGACGCGATCCGGCAGCAGTCGACGGCCCAGATCATCGTCGTCTCGACCGACCGCACACCGCAGCTCCTCGAGCGGGCGTTCGCGAACAACTGCGTCGACGTCGTACTCGTCGATCCGAGCGCGCCTGCGATCGCCGCGGAGAGCGTTGCGTTCGCGACGCGGAAGGCGGTCGTCGCCGCCCGTAACGCGGGCGGCCGCCTCGCGGACGTGATCACGGTGTTCTCGCCCAAGGGCGGCACCGGAAAGACGGTCACCTCGACGAACGTCGCCGCTGCGCTCGCCCGAACGCAGAAGCGAGTCCTGCTGCTCGACCTCGACGTGCAGTTCGGTGACGTCGCGATCATGTTGGGCCTCGAGCCCGAGCGGACCCTCCACGACGCGCTTTCCGCGCCCGGGGAGCTCGACGAGCAGAAGCTCGCCGGCTTCACGCTCCGACATCCGTCCGGCATCGACGTGCTCGCCGCGCCCGGCAGGCCCGAGGAGGCCGAGCTGCTCACGGACGACAAGGTGAGCCGTCTGCTCGAGATCGCGGTCGCGACCTACGACGCGGTCGTCGTCGACACGTCCCCCTACTTCCACGGGCCGATGCTGAGCGCGCTCGACTACACCGACACGCTGCTCTTGCTCAGCGGCCCCGACATGCCGACGTTGAAGAACCTTCGCCTCGTCCGCGAGACGCTCGACCAGCTCTCGTTCCCACGAGATCGCATTCGCGTCGTTCTCAACCGTGCAGGAGAGCGGGAGGGCATCGGCGCCGCCGAGCTGGCTGCGGCGGACATGGCGGTGACCTACGAGCTTCCGCACGATTCGGCGGTATCCGCGGGCGTTAATCGCGGTGTGCCTGCGGTCATCGGAGACGAGAAGTCCGCGTTCGCCCGTGCCGTCACCGCGATGGCGCTCGAGCTCTCGGGCTCGACGGGGCCGGCCGCGAGGCCCGGACGGCTTCGCCGTGCATTCGGCCGCCGCTCCGCCAAGCTCGTTCCGCAGAGTCGGAAGGCATTCGCATGAGCCTCAACGGAAGGCTCCACGGCGACGGCGACCCGAATGTTCAGGTCGTCGAGACGCACGACGGCGCTCTCCTGGCGCGACTGCCGGTGCGAACCGAGGTCGCGGCGGGACGGACAGCCGACCCGTACGCCGATCTGAAGACGCGGATTCACCGCCTCTGCATCGAGACCATCGGCGTATCCGTCTTCCGCAGCACGCCGGAAGACGAGCTACGCGTCCGCGTCTCCGAGACGGTCGGCCGCCAGCTCGAGAACGACCCCACTCCGCTGACGAAGGCCGAGTTCGAGCAGCTCGTCGGCGAGATCACCGCGGATGTTCTCGGGTTCGGCCCGATCGAGCCGCTGCTGGCCGACAGCACCGTCACGGAGATCATGGTCAACGGCTTCGACCAGATCTACGTCGAGCGCGGTGGACGTCTGGAGCGCACCGATTCCGCGTTCATCGACGACGACCATCTTCTCCGTATCGTCGATCGCATCGTCTCCGGCGTCGGGCGTCGCATCGACGAAGGCTCGCCGATGGTCGACGCTCGCCTTCCCGACGGAAGCCGCGTGAATGCGGTCATCCCGCCTCTCTCACTGCGGGGCCCCTGCCTCACGGTGCGGAAGTTCGCGCGCGAGTTCTATGCGATCGAAGAGCTGGTCCACGCGGAGACGCTCAGCCCGACAGCGGCCGAGTTCCTCACCGCGTGCGTTCAGGGCAAGCTGAACGTCCTGATCTCGGGCGGGACCGGCGTCGGCAAGACGACTCTTCTCAACGCGCTGTCGGGCGCGATCCCGGAGGAGGAGCGAATCGTCACGATCGAGGATGCGGCTGAGCTCCGTCTTCAGCAGGAACATGTCGTCACCCTCGAGGCTCGTCCGGCGAACATCGAGGGGCGCGGCGAGATTCGCATCCGCGATCTGGTGCGGAATGCACTGCGCATGAGGCCGGACCGGCTCGTCGTCGGCGAGGTTCGCGGCGCTGAGGCCATCGACATGCTCCAGGCGATGAACACGGGCCATGCGGGCTCGCTGACGACGATTCACGCGAATTCGCCGCGAGACGCACTCTCCCGTGTGGAGACGCTCGTGCTCACCGCAGGTGTCGAGGTGCCGCTGCGGGCCATCCGCGAGCAGATCGCGAGCGCCTTCGATCTCGTGATCCAGATCACGCGGCTCATCGACGGGCGGCGGCGCATCAGCCATGTCACCGAGGTGCTCGGGATGGAATCGGAGGTGGTCACGCTGCAGGAGCTGTTCGTCGCGAGGCCGGTCGAGGACGTCGACGTGCCTCCGCACGAGAGCCTCCTGTCGCCCCTCGAGCCGACCGGTCTGCTGCCGCACTTCCTGCCGAAGCTGGCGGCGAGCGGAGTCGCAGTCGACCCGAGCCTGTTCGACCGGGCCGAGTACGGCTCCATCGCGGTGGCGCCGTTCGTGCGGCGCTCGTCGGGAGGCCGGCGATGATCATCCTCGCTGCCCTGCTTTCCGGCGCGGCCGCGTTCGGCGCGGTGCTCTTCGCGCTCACGCCGGTGCGAGATGCCTGGGTGCGGAGCCGGGTGGCTCCGCATGTCGGCTCGATGCAGCGGCGCAGGCGCCGGCCCAGCCGCGAGGTGCTCCAGGACGCGTTCGGAAAGACCGAGCGCACGCTCGGTTCGACGCGCCTGTGGGGACGCCTGGAACAACTGCGGGCGCGCGCCGGAATCCGCTGGACGACGTCGGAGCTCGTCTACGCGACGTTCGGCGGCATCGTCCTGCTGATCCTCGCGCTCGTGCTTCTCGGAGTCGGCACCGGTGCAATCGTGCTCGCCCCGATCGTCTGCATCGGAGCGGTGCTCGCGCTGCTTCACGTCAAGGTGCAGAAGCGCCAGGCGGCGTTCGACGAGCAGCTTCCCGACGCGCTCGAGGCAATGGCGTCGGCCCTCAAGGTTGGTCACAGCCTCACGCAGAGCCTCCAGGTGATCGCGGAGGAAGGTGACCAGCCGATCGCGGACGAGTTCGACCAACTGCTCGCAGAGGCGCGCCTCGGCCGGCCGCTGGAGGTTGCCTTCCGCGGAATGCTCGAGCGCGTCGCTTCGTCGGAGCTCGAGTTCGTCATCACGGCGGTCACCGTGCAGCGGCGGGTCGGCGGAAGCCTCGCGACGCTGCTCGAGACGGTCGCGGCGACGGTCCGCCGGCGGCAGCAGTTCAGCCGGAAGCTGCGGTCTCTCACGGCGATGGGCCGCATCTCGGCCCGAGTCCTGATCGTCATGCCGTTCGTCGTCGCCGCCCTGCTGACCGTCATCAACTCGAGATACATGCATCCGCTCTACGCGACGAAGACGGGGAATCTGCTTCTCGTCTCCGCGGTGGCGATGATCGCGGTCGGGTCGGTGTTCCTTAAGCGAATCGTGTCCCTGGGGGTGTGACGGTGGCTGCGCTCGTTCTCCTTGTCTCAGGCCCGCTGCTCGCGGTCGCCGCGTATCTCGTGACCGGCACCGTCTCGGTCGCGCGCGTCGAGCGCGACGCCTCGCTCCGCCGGGCGCTGCGGTACGGGGGCAGCTCCCGCGACCGGCGAACCGGAGGTCGCGCGGCGCTCGTCGACCGCCTGGCCCGTCTCGCCCTCCGATCCCGTCCCGGGACGGACGTGGACAAGCTCGCGCGGCAGATGCGGGCGGCCGGCCTCGCGGAGCGCTTCACCGTCCACGAGTTCCTCGCCGTCCGGGTCGCGACCACGGCCGTCGGCATCGGGCTCGGCGCGCTGTTCGCGATCTCGAGCAATGTCGGACGGGGAGTGGTCGTCGCCGTCGCCCTCGGCGCGGTCGGCTACGCCGCTCCGGCGCTGGTCCTCACCGCGCTGGCGCGCAAGCGGCGCCGCCAGGTGGCCCCGGCGCTCCCGGACGCTCTCGACCTCATCGCCGTCTGCGTCGAAGCCGGCCTGGGCCTCGACGCGTCGATCCAGCAGCTCACCGAGCAGACGACCGGGCCTCTCGCGGACGAGCTCGAGCTCGCGCTCAGCGAGATGCGGGTGGGCGCATCCCGTCAGGAGGCCCTCGAGAACCTCGCCGAGCGTGTCGACGTCCCGGAGCTGACACGGGCGGTTCGATCGATTGCGCAGGCCGAGCAGCACGGTGCCTCGCTCGGTCGCACGCTCGGGATCCTGGCCGAAGAGGCGCGTGAGAAGCGTCAGGTCGTGGCCGAGACCGAAGCCAACAAGGCGCCCGTCAAGATGCTCTTCCCGACGGTCGGCTTCATCTTCCCGGCGCTGTTCTTCGTCGTGCTCGGACCGGCGCTCATCACGATCTACTCGTCCCTCTAACGAGCATGCGTCGCCCTCGGAAGCAGGTCACTGCGGCGATCCGCGACGAGCGGGGGCAGATCATGCCCCTGCTCGCTCTCGGTGTGCTCCTGGTCATGCTCGGCTTCGCCGCTCTCGCGATCGACGTCGGACACGCCTACTTCGCCCAACGCCAGCTCCAGGCGTCGGCCGACGCGGCCGCGCTCGCCGGGGCGCAGGTCCTGCCCGACATCGGTGCTGCAACCTCGCTCGCGCAGCAGTTCGGGCCCGCCGGCAAGAACGCTCCTCACGGCGTCGGCAACGTCCAGACGAGCATCACGACGGAATGCCTCCCGAATGCGATCGGTTGCGCACCGGCGAACGCCGTCGTTGTCACGGAGACGGCCCAGATGCCGACAACCTTCGCCGGCTTGTTCGGTCTCGGGTCCATGACGATTCACGCCAAGGCAACCGCGTGCTCGCCGTGCGGGCAGAAGCCTCTCGACGTCATGCTCGTCCTCGACCGCACCGGATCGATGTGCACGACGTCCACGGGCGCCCCCGATCCTGCCTGCACCGACATGAACAACGCACGGAACGGCATGAAGACGTTCCTCAGCCTCATGGACCCCGAGCAGGACCACGTGGGGCTCGCGGTGCTACCGCCCGCGACGAGCGTCGCCGCCCGGTGCGCGGCTTCCTCCAGCTCGAGCTACGACTCGAAGGCGTCGCCGTACGTGATCGTTCCTCTGTCCGACGACTACCTCGTCGACGGCGGCCAGCTCAACACCAACTCGGACCTGGTCTCGACCATCAACTGCGTCCAGGCCGGAGGCAACACGTCGTACGCGACCGCCATCGACCAGGCGCAGGACGAGCTCGTGCGCGACGGTCGGCCAGGCGTGCAGAAGGTGATCGTCTTCCTCTCTGACGGCGCCGCCAACTACGGTCCGAGCTTCTATCCCAACAGCTCGCCCTACCGCACCACCCCGTGCCACCAGGGCGGCGCGTCGGCCGCAGCCGCCGCGGGCGCCGGAACGCTCGTGTACGCCATCGGCTACGACGTCGGGCACGACGTGTGCAAGGGCTACAACGCGACCACGAAGACATTCACCAACGAGGTGCCGGCGATCGAGGCCGAGCAGGCCCTCGAGGGCATCGCCGGCGACCCGAGCCGGTTCTACAACCAGCCCACCGCCGGCCAGCTCGACACGATCTACACGAGTGTCGCCGCCGACCTGCTATACGGCCACTCGAAGCTCGTCGACAACAGTTAGTGGCGCGGCCGCCTCGCGGCGCGGGTCGTTCACGGCCGGTGGGCGTATACGTCGCCGCGAGCATCGAGACCCGTCAGCGACTGTATCCGGGGTACGGCTTCGATCCGCGTGCGCTGCCGCGGACGACGCCGTTCAATAGCTGGCCGGAGGACTTTCGCGTGCCGGTGTACATCGCCTGGCCCGCGCCACGCATCGTGCTGGGCCCTCTGGTCGACCGTCCACGCGGGCTCGGGACGAACGGCGCCTAGACTCGCAGCCATGGACGTGCAGGCGCTCGCCGCGCTCGAGTTCGACGTCGTCCTCCAGCGTCTCGAGGCTGCGACGGCGACGCCATACGGCGCCGAGCGGGCGCGGTCGCTTCGTCCCGCGACGACACTCGAGGACGTCGAGCTACGACAGACGCTGACGAGCGAAGGGGTCGTCCTCTTCGACCGCGCTGCGTCGCCGCCTCTGGACGGGATTCGAGACATCCGTCCAGCCGTGGGGAGGGCGGCCGCCGGCGGCGTGTTGGACGCCGGCGAGCTCGCAGACGTCGCTGCGGCGATCAGGGTCGCTCTCGGGGCGAGGAGCAGTCTCGACGCCGAGGCCGACGTCCCGACGCTCCAGGGCGTTGCGGCCGGCATCGACGAGGGGCTGGCCCGCATCGCCGACCGGATTCGGGCCTGGGTCGAGGACGATGGTTCCGGTGTTCGCGAGAACGCGTCGCCGCTGCTGCGGAGGCTGCGCCGAGAGCTTCGCGCCGGACGGCAGCGAGTGGAGGAGACCCTGCAGCGGATGGTCCGTTCCTCCGGCGTCCGGGCCCACCTGCAGGAGAGCTTCGTGGTTCAGCGCTCGGGGCGGCCGGTGCTGGCGGTGAAGGCGACCGCACGAGCCGGCGTGCCCGGCATCGTCCACGATGCGTCCGGTTCCGGACAGACGTTGTTCATCGAGCCGCTCGAGGTCGTCGAGCTCAACAACCAGCAGTCGGAGACGGCGGCGCGGGAGCGGGAGGAGGTCGAGCGGCTCCTCCGGGAGCTGTCCGGGCTCGTCGGCGAGCAGGCCGATGGGCTGGCCGCGCTCACCGAGTGCGTCGGTGCGGTCGATCTCGCCGTTGCGGCCGCGGCTCTGTCGCGCGCATGGTCGGGCGTGCCGGTGACGATCGGCCGGGAGCTGAGGCTGGTCGACGCGCGCCATCCACTGCTCGATCCCGCGACGGCGGTGCCGATCGACCTCGAGCTCGGCTCGCTCCGCTGCCTCGTCATCAGTGGGCCGAACACCGGTGGGAAGACTGTCGCCCTGAAGACGCTCGGCCTCGCCGTTCTCATCCACCAGGCCGGACTGCGTCCACCAGCCCGGGAGGCCGAGCTGCCGATCTTCGACGCGGTCCTCGTCGAGATCGGCGACCAGCAGTCGATTGCGATGAGCCTCTCGACCTTCGCGGCACACGTGCGCAACCTGATCGACATCCTCGATTCCGCGACCGAGGCGACGCTGATCCTCGTCGACGAGGTCGCGTCGGGCACGGACCCGGTGGAGGGGGCTGCGCTCGCGCAGGCTCTGCTGAAGGCGTTCTCGCAGCGCGCGCGGTTCACGGCGGTGACGACGCACTATCCGGAGCTGAAGGCGTGGGCGAGCGTCGCCGAGCACGCGGCGAACGCGTCCACCCCGATCGACCCGGCGACGTTCGAGCCGCTCTACCGCATCGTGCTCGGCCGCGCCGGTACGTCGTACGCGCTCGAGACCGCCGAGCGGCTCGGCCTCGATGCCGGGATCGTCGCCGAAGCGCGTGGCGCGATCGCGCCCGCGCGGCAGCGGACGGCGGCGCTGCTGGCGGAGGCGGAAGCGGCCGAGCGGGCTGCGGCGACGGAGCTCGAAGCCGCGCATGCGTCGCGACGGGATGCCGACCTCGCACTCGAGGAGGCTCGTGCGCGCGAGGCCGAGCTGGCAGCCGAGGTCGAGCGCGTGCGGGCCTCCGCTTCCGCCGAGCGCGAGCAGGCGATTGCACAGGCGCAGGCCGACCTCGGCGCCGCACGGGCCGAGCTGGTCGCGCTCCGCGACGAGATCCGGGCGGCACGTCGTCGACAGCAGGAGCTCGAGCATGCACCTCGCCACGGCCGGCAGGCGGAATCGGAGCGGGA